>ERZ827520.1417-NODE-1417-length-27995-cov-13.980816_pt1 | contig 27995 bp, 28 predicted proteins | sample MGYA00519581_ERZ827520 | MGnify/ENA primary metagenome ERZ827520 (study PRJEB31778, sample SAMEA3449339) | human gut metagenome | biome: human gut; feature: human-associated habitat; material: faeces | place: United Kingdom | collected 2010/2012 ...
CAGTCGATTATCGCTTGCTGAACTGCGGAGCGCGACGAGCTGCTTTGAGACCGTACTTCTTTCTTTCGGTCATTCTCGGGTCTCTGGTCAGGAAGCCTGCCTTCTTGAGTGCGGGGCGAAGCTCTGCATCATACTGAAGGAGTGCTCTGGAAATACCGTGGCGGATAGCACCTGCCTGGCCGGTCACGCCACCGCCGTTGACGCGGCAGATGACATCGAGCTTTTCGCTGGTGCCTGTAAGAGCGAGAGGCTGGCGGACGATGAGCTTGAGGGTCTCAAGGCCGAAATAATTGTCAATCTCTCTGTCGTTGATGATGATCTTGCCGGTTCCGGCATAAAGACGGACTCTGGCGACTGATTTCTTTCTGCGGCCTGTGCCGTAGAAGTAAGGAACTGAATCGTACATTATTTATTGCCTCCCTTCATTAAAGAGCCCACTCTTCGGGCTTCTGTGCTTCGTGCTTGTGCTCAGCGCCTCTGTAAACGCGGAGTCTGGTCAGAGCGGTGCGGCCCAGAGTAGAATCGGGCAGCATACCCTTAACTGCAAGCTCGACAGCGAATTCGGGCTTTGTCTTCATGAGGGTGCTGTACTTGACCTCTTTCATGTTGCCGATATAGCCGGTGTGATGATAATACATCTTCTGGTTGAGCTTGTTGCCGGTGAGGACAGCCTTCTCAGCGTTGATGATGATTACATGATCGCCGCAGTCGGCGTGAGGAGCGAATGTGGGCTTATGCTTGCCGCGAAGAAGGACGGCAGCCTGAACTGCTACCTTGCCGAGAGGCTTACCGGCAGCATCGATGACATACCACTTACGGGTGATGTCGCCCGCTTTGGGCATATAAGTTGACATACTTGTTACCTCCGATTTCTTAATGCTACGATATATTACCACATCGCTCTATGCTTGTCAAGCACTTTTTCTTTAAATTTTAATTTATGTTTTGCTATCTCCGTTTTTCTCAAGTTTTCTCGTTTTTTCATACCATTTGCTCGCTTATGATTTACGAAAAATTTTGCCGATAGCGCGATAAAATCGACAATCTACCGCTCAAATTGACTTTATCCCCGGCATAGTATATAATAAATGTATTATATAAGCTCACGGAGGCAGACATGAAAAAAGAAGAGATAAAGCGCATGAACGATCTCTATCACCTGTCGCAGGAGAGGGATCTGAGCGAAGAGGAATTCGCCGAATGGGAGGGTCTCAAAAAGCAGTATGTCGCCGATTTCAAGGCGAGCCTTACAGCCCAGCTCGACAATACATATATAATAGACGACAAAGGCAACAAGCGCAAGCTCGAGAAGAAGTCGGGCGACAAGTAATCTGCGCGGACACAAAAACGAAAGAGTGATATTATGTTTTGCAGAAATTGCGGGAAACAGCTCGAAGACGGATTCAAGGTCTGCCCATATTGCGGCGAACCGGTGAGCCTCGCGGAGAGCGACGCCAGACGCGCGGCACAGGAGCAGACCGCCTCAGAAGATACTCAGCCCGTACATAATGATATTCCGAAAGAGCCGGCTCCCCTGCCTGCTCCCGCACCTGTTCAGCCGAAAGCGAACAAGAAGCCCGAGCAGGAAAGCGAAAGCACCGGCGGATGGAAAGTTCTCGGATTTTTCCTCGGCTTCTTCGGTCCGCTGCTGTGGTTCCTGCCGCTCGTCAGCCTCGTGCTCTATCTAATATGGAAGAGCGACAAACCGAAGGTCGCCAATGGCATCGGTCAGTTCACGCTGATAGGTCTCGCGGTCGGCGTGGGACTCGCAGTTATTATTGCGATAATCGTCGGAGTGCTGTTTGCGATAACCGCGTCGATGACTGTGTTTGAAATGATACGCAGCTTCTTCCACGGTTCGCTCGGCGGGATAAATGATCTCGTCAGAAGCATCCCGTTCATCGACTGAACAACATAAAAATATTGAAACCGCCCGTGTTTTTTCCTTCAGAAATTCGGGCGGTATTTTTTGCGCAATTTTGAATTTATTCATTGACATTCATTCGATATTCAGCAATTATTCATTGATTCTTTTCCGCAAGCGGTAAAGCTTTCCTCCTTGCTGATGTGGATAACTATGTGGATAATGTGGATAACTTTTATGTTTTGATGACTATTTGGAATATATGCGTAAAGCAAAAAACTTTACAGTTTGATTTTAATAACTATATGGAAATATTCTGCATAAGCCGCATATGCAGTGACAAAAAAATTAACCCGGTTGCAGGAAAACTTGCAGCCGGGTTTTATGCATAAAATTTTACGCGTGATTTTTGTATATTTTGCCAAAATCAGACGTTCGCGAGAGCCGCGTCAAGATCGGCAATTATGTCATCGACATTCTCTGTTCCGACAGAAAGTCTGACAAGATTTTCATAGACTCCGCAGTCGTCGAGCTCCTGCGCGGTGAGCTGGCGATGAGTTGTGCTCGCCGGGTGCAGACAGCAGGTGCGGCTGTCCGCAACATGGGTGACTATCGCCGCGAGCTTGAGGCTGTCCATGAATCTGACCGCGTCCTCTCTGCCGCCTTTTATTCTCAGCGAAATGACGCCGCAGGTGCCGTTGGGCATATACTTCTGCGCAAGGTCATAGTATTCGTCGCCCTCGAGGCCGGGATAGCGGACGGACTCAATCTTCGGATGAGCCTTCAGGAACTTTGCAACGGCGAGAGCGTTTGAGCAATGGCGCGGCATACGCAGATGCAAGGTCTCGAGTCCAAGATTGAGCAGGAATGCATTCATCGGGGACTGAATTGAGCCAAGGTCGCGCATGAGCTGAGTCGTGCACTTTGTTATATATGCAGCCTTGCCGAACTGCTCGGTGTATACAATACCGTGGTACGACTCGTCGGGAGTTGTAAGTCCCGGGAACTTGTCGTTCTGAGTCCAGTCGAAGTTGCCGCTGTCAACTATAACTCCGCCTACGCTTGTCGCGTGGCCGTCCATATATTTTGTGGTCGAATGGGTAACTATATCCGCGCCGAACTCAAACGGGCGGCAGTTTATCGGGGTTGGGAAAGTGTTGTCGACTATCAGCGGCACGCCGTGGGAATGAGCCGCTCGCGCATACTTCTCAATATCGAGCACAACGAGCGAGGGATTAGATATAGTCTCGGCGAACACGGCTTTTGTGTTATCTTTGAATGCCGCGTTGAGCTCCTCTTCCGTCGCATCGGGGCGGACAAAGGTGAAATCTATGCCGAGTTTTTTCATCGTGACGTTGAAGAGATTGAATGTTCCGCCGTATATCGCGGATGCTGCAACGACATGGTCGCCTGCGGAGCAGATATTGAAAACGGAGAAGAACGACGCCGCCTGGCCGGACGAGGTGAGCATCGCGCCGACGCCGCCCTCAAGGTCGGCTATCTTCGCGGCTACGCAGTCGTTTGTCGGGTTCTGGAGACGGGTGTAGAAATATCCGGACTCCTGCAGATCGAAGAGCCTGCCCATCTGCTCGCTCGATTCGTATTTATATGTCGTGCTCTGGACTATCGGCACAACGCGCGGCTCGCCGTTTTTCGGAGTGTAGCCGGACTGCACGCACTTTGTTTCTATATTAAAGCTCATTTTGTCTTCTCCTTTTTGTCAGTCTTTGAGAAAATGACCCATAAGGTCGAAGCCGGGATCAACAAAATTACCGGTCTCGGATGCTGTTTTTTCATTTATGCTCGCAACGCCGCTGTCAAGCTCTTTGCCTTTACGATAAATCAGATACGGCACGGGGTCGGATGCGTGGGTGCGGGTCGATATCGGGGTCGGATGATCCGGCAGAACCATGACTTTATAATCGTCCTGAGTGTTGAGATAGTCAAGGATTATAGGCATTATACGGCTGTCAATAAGCTCGATTGCTTTGACTTTATTTTCGGGCTCATTTCTGTGGCCGCACTCGTCGGGAGCCTCAACATGGATATAGACAAGGTCCTGACCTTTACGCCATTCGTCGATTGCAGCGTTCGCTTTGCCCTCGAAATTCGTGTCGATATAGCCGGTTGCGTCCTCGACCTCGGGGGTGTTCATGCCGGCGCAGATGCCGATGCCCTTGAGCAGGTCGACTGCCGAGACGATGCTGCCTTTCACGCCGAACTTCTCTTCAAAGGACGGCAGAGCAGGACGGCTTCCCTCGCCCCAGAGCCAGATAGAATTTGCGGGGAGCTTGCCCTCGGCTATTCTCTTCTTGTTCACGGGGTGATCTTTAAGAAGATCGTAGCTCTCGCGCATCATGGTAATGAGCTTTTCGGCGTTCGGAGAAGTCGAAAGATATTCGCCGATAACTCTGCCGGAGATATCATGCGGAGGGGTCATCTTGCCGAGATCCGTCGTGCCGTTATGTACGATAAGGCAATGGCGATAAGCCACGCCGCTGTAAAAATCAAATTCGCTGCTGCCGAAATGCTCCTGCACGGTCTCGATTATCTGCGCCGCCTCTTCGGTCGAGATATCGCCGCCGGAGTAGTCGAGCATGGTCTTTGCGCCGTAATCCGCCTCGTCGCTCAAGGTGACAAGGTTGCAGCGCAGAGCGATATCCGTTTCGCTCATCTTGACTCCGATGCTGACCGCCTCAAGGGGAGAGCGGCCTGTGTAGCACTTCTTCGGATCGAATCCGAGCACGCTCATATTTGCAACATCGCTGCCGGGTTTGAGTCCGGCGGCAACGGTTCTGACAAGTCCGACTTCACCCTTCGACGCGAGCGCATCGATATTGGGCTTCTTTGCGACTTCCATCGGCGTCTTGCCGCCGAGAGCCTCAACGGGATAATCCGCCATGCCGTCGCAGAGAACTACAGCATATTTCATATATCTTCACCCTTTCAGAGAATTTATGCACAAACAATGCATATCGGGCGCGACAAGTTCGGTTAGCATATGCATACTTGCCCGCCGCTGCTTTAATTATATCATAAAGTATCAGCGCATTAAAGCAAAAATTAAGAGAGAATATACATATATACTATATAAAAAAGAGTGCAAAATGACGAAAAATTATTTGTCAAAATGCACTTGCAGCATATAATTGAGCGAGGCACAATGATATAATCGATTTGGAAGAAATATTCAGGAGGAGGATACATATGACAAGAAAATTATTCGCGCTTTTGCTCGCGTGCCTGCTGATTCTCATGAGCTTCACGGCGTGCGGCACAAAAACGCCCGAGCCCGGCACGACCGCGGCAGAAGACACAACTGCGGCAGAAGTCAACGCGCAGACGAGCGCAGAAGAGACGAACTCCGAAGCGGTATCCGAATCCGCAGAGGAGAGCACTGCTCAGAGCGCACAGAAACCGACGGCAGACAAGCCGGCATCAAAGCCCGCAGCAACTGCAAAATCAAATAATTCCGGTTCAGCTTCAAAAGGCAAGCTTGAAGTCAGCGCAGGAAGCGTAAAAAGCATCGCCGGCGCAAAAGTGCTCAGGGCGTGGAAGCTCAATTCAAACGGAGTGAATATAGAAATCCACCGAATAGCCTATGGGCCGCGGATAACTCAGGCTTTCAAAAAAGCGAACGCTGACGGCGCTATCGACTACGACAAGACGGTCACTTATCAGCCCATAATCAATGTCGCGATAATCACCTGCTCGCCCGAGCACATCGGCGTTGCATCGAGCCAACAGCTCCTCGGCACGAATGTCGGCAGGGTTGAGGATATGGGCAGAAAGAGCGGCGCGCTCATAGCAATAAACGGCGAGGCAGGCTCAACATATAAAAAAGGCGCTCCGACAATTCGCAGCGGCTCGGTAGTTTCGACCGACGGCAGCGGGCAAAAGCGACTGCTGATCTACAGAAACGGCACATGGAAAGTCGAAACGCTCACAAACGAGAACTGCAAATCGTATATCTCGCAGGGCGTTTACAATTCCCTGCGCTACCAGTGGCAGGTCATAGCAAACGGCAAGGCGACCAACGAGCACGACACTTATTATCACAACCGCACGGTGTTCGCGCAGATATCGGAGAACAAATATATCATGGCCGTCGGCGAATTTATGCCGCTCGACAATATGATGAAAGTCCTCATAGCATACGGCGCGAGGAATGCGTTTTTGCTAAACGGCGGCAACTGCTCGTCGATGTATGTCAAGGGCATCGGCAACACGACCGGCACAAAAGCGACTCAGCTCAAGAATCTCAACAAGCCGTGCGTTATCGAGAGCGAATTTTTCGCGGCAAACGGCATGCTCGGGCTCAACTCCGCCGGGAAGCAGAAGCTGGGCGGACCTTGCAACGAGCTCGACATAGTATATGTAAAATAAAACAGAAGGGGTGAGCCGGTGAAAAAGGCTTTCAGAGCGGCTGCAATTGCGGCAATATTGCTATTTGCGCTGACTTTTATCGGGAACGCAAAAATCAAAAGCGCATCGGCTCACCTGCTGTTTTCTTCGTCCGTCAGCGTCGGTGGCAATGAATCGCGGGAAGTCACGCTCAAGAGCGGCGACAGAATAGCCATCGGCTCATATCTCGGCGAGCCTATTGTATGGAGAGTCATCGAAACGGGCGGCAAAACTCTGCTTATGAGCGAAAAAGTGCTGTGCTTCAGGGCGTTCGACCCGTCTGAGGACGGCATCGGCAGTTCCGATTATCTCGCCTCTCCCCTGCGCGCATGGCTCAATTCGGAGAGCGGATTTTTAAATCCGGAGAATTTTTCAGAGTTTAACCTTTCGCTCATATCGCCTGACAAAAACGGCGATTCAATATTCCTGCCGTCAAAAGATATGCTCAAAAATATAAGCGCCGCCGACCGCCGCAGAAGCCCGACCGAGCAGTGCATCAAAAATGATACTTCGCGCTATTTAACTCTGCGCAAATACTGCTGGTATTGGACAAGCTCGCCGGTTTCGACAAATCAGAGCAGCGTTACGGCGGTCACCACGACCGGCGGATTCTATAAAACGCTCGCGGCGGACGAGCTGTGCGGCGTATGCCCGGCAATGTATCTTCGCAGCGGTATTCTCGTTCTTTGTGGGAGCGGAACCGCCGAAAATCCGTATGCGTTGGCGGGAGGTGGCGAAAGATGAGAGAAAAGCTGAAAGAATTTCAAAACTCTCCGCGCTCGATAATCGCCGCATTCTCCGCCGCCGTGCTGTTTTTCTGCACGGTGTTCACGCGGCTGATCCTCAAAACCGACGACGGTCACTTTCTCGGCATACTCCACCGAAACGGATTCACAGTAACAAGCTGGCTGCACGAGCGGTACACGACCGTGTCCGGGCGGATAATCGGCGAATGGCTGATGATAAACTTTCTGCGCCTGCCGCTCATTTTCTGGAAGCTGTTCATCGCCGCGCTGATTATATATATAATGTATTTTCTCTGCCGCCTGTCGGACTTTTTCGGCGAAAAGACAGATATAAGACAGAGATATATCTTCGCCTGCTCGGTGCCGTTGGCAGTATTCCTGCCATGCCTCAACCCGTCGGTGTTTTGGTTTGCGGGTTCGTTCACATTCCTCGTTCCGTTCACCGCCTTGCTTATCACGGTGACTCCGCTCACATTCGAGGTGTTCGGCGGGCGCGTGAATCCCATGGCATATGTCGCCGCCGCGATTGCTTCTGTCGTCGCGGCATCTCAGGAGCAGTCCTGCGCCGCGGTGCTCGCGCTGCAAGTGATTCTGCTGATTTTTTCGGCATATCAACGCAAACTCGGATTCCGTCAATTCATCCCGCTCCTGCCGAGCGCGGCTTTCGCCGCGGTGTTGGTTCTCTCGCCCGGACTTCGCGGGCGCGGAGCGATGGAAGCGGCAGCGGGTTTTGAAAGATTCTCTAAAATGAATATATTTGAAAGACTGCTCTGCGGATTTTCAAATTATTTCGCATTTTCATTTTTCTTCTCGCTGATAACAACTATCGTTTTTCTCGTTCTGCTCGGCGCATCGGTATATGAAGCGTTCGGCGGCTCGCGGAAAATAAAGAAAATTATATCAGTCTTTGCAATATTCGCCTCGGTGCTGTGCGTCGGAGTCAACGCCGCATATATTATTATCCGCCGCACCACCCCGGACAAGGGCTTTGAAAAGATGTTCAAGAACGGCAATTATCTTCCGCTCGAACTCGCGGTTATCGCGCTCTGTTTTGTCTTTCTCTTTAGTATTTTCATTCTTATAGCGGCGCTCATCAAAAAGAACAAAAAGCTCGGTTTCACCGTCGGCGTGCTGTTCAGCGCCGCTGTCTGCTGCGCCGCAGTGCTCGGATTCTCTTCGTCCGTCTACGCCTCCGGTCAGCGCGTGTTTTACTACACCGAGATGTTCACGCTCATCGCCTGCGCAGCGATGTATTCTTCACTTTCCGATAGCAAAGCGAAAAAATTCGCGGGATATGCAGTCCCGACAGCCGCATTTATTTTCTATATTATCAATTGCTTCACCTACACATTCCTTGAGATACCCATAATGGGCTAAAATAAATTGTAAAGCGATTTACTTTACAATTTACACGCTTATTTTTTAGCGCAAAAATCAAAAGCTCCCGTGCGACTTTCCCGATATATCAACACATTCGGGGACGCATGGGAGCTTTTGTTTTTTTATTTATAAATCATGTAAAGCTTAACAGCTTGTCATCAATGACCGTGCGGAACGACATCGAGTTTATCATGTTCCTCGCCGAGATCGGCGCGCAGGAGCGCAAAGAACACTATCGCGAGCAATATTTCGGCGCACCAGATGGTCTTGCCGCCGAGATAGCCGCAGAGAAAAGTTGAAGCGACCGCGCCCGCGACAAACGAGCCTATCATCAGCAGATGCGCGAACATCTTGCCGCGCGCCTCTTTATTACCGCTGCGAAGCCACTTGACGAGGTTCGAGCCGACCTGGCGGACATGGTTGGTGCAGAAGGTAGTCGCCATCGGAATCTTTTTCGCCTGGCGGAATGTGTTGAACTGCATCGAAGCGATAAAATTCACAGCCACCTGGCGGCGCATCGTCCGGGACGAAGCCGAGCGCAAATATCCACGCCATTTCAAACGCCACGAACGCCGTATCCCAGCGAACTATCTTACGGCGGTTTATATGCTTGGGCAGAAATTCCGAAATGACCGTGCCGAGCAGATAAGCCGAAGCGGGCAGAAGATAATACAGCGCCTTGCGCCAGTTCCCGCGCCCGAGCTGAACCGCCATGAGCACGAAGTTCGCCGTCTGCGCGTTGCAGAACACGCCGCCCTTTTGAACATAAGTATATGCGCCGAAAAATCCGCCTACCGCTATCATGACGGCAAATATCCAGAGCTTTTCGCATTCGAGAAGCTCTTCCTCTTTTTTGAGAGCCTTTTCTTTCATCGTTCACCACACCGTTTCTTTTCTACAACGCATAAGTTTATCACTGCTCCCCGTCTCTGTCAAGGAACGGGAAATAGCCGCAGCATATTGAAAAAAAGCCGTTTTCATGGTATTATCTAGGGTATTATATACCATTATAGAATGCAGTATATAAAAGAGGAGAATAGCATGTCAAAGCTTTTGAAGTATTTGAAAAAATACAAAATTGAAAGTATTCTCGCGCCGTTTTTCAAGCTCATTGAAGTGGCGTTCGAGCTGATTGTTCCGCTGATAGTCTCAACTATAATCGATGTCGGCATAGAGAACGGCGACAAGGTTTATATTATCAAACGCTGCCTGCTGCTCGGTCTGTTCGGCATACTGGGTCTTTGCAGTACGCTTGTGGCGCAGTATTTCTCGGCGAAAGCGTCGGTCGGCTTCGCTACCGATATCCGCCACGCGCTTTTCAAGCATATCGGCAAGCTCTCTTATTCCCAGCTCGATTCGCTCGGCGCGCCGACGCTTATAACCCGCCTGACGGGCGACATAAATCAGGTTCAGACCGGGACAAACCTGACCCTGCGTCTCGTCCTGCGCTCGCCGTTCGTCGTATTCGGCGCGGTGATAATGGCGTTCACGGTCGACGCAAAATCGTCGCTCGTGTTCGTCGTTGCAGTGCCCGCTCTCGCCGCGGTCGTGTTCGCGATAATGCTCGTGTGCATCCCGATGTACCGCAAGGTTCAGCAGAAACTGGACGGACTGCTGAGCAAGACGCGCGAAAACCTGCTCGGCACCCGCGTTGTCAGAGCGTTCTGCAAAGAGGAAGAGGAAATTGCGGACTTTGACGCCAAGAACAACGCCCTGACCGAGATGCAGACAGCGGTCGGCAGGATATCCGCTTTCATGAACCCCGCAACCTTCGTGCTCATAAACCTCGCGATAATCGCGCTGATATATGTCGGCGCAATACGCGTTGATTCCGGCGCCATCTCGCGCGGCGCGGTCGTTGCGCTCTATAACTACATGTCACAGATCCTCGTTGAGCTGATAAAGCTCGCGAATCTCATAATCAGCGTCACAAAGGCGATTGCCTGCGGCAACCGTATACAGTCGGTGCTCGATATCGAGCCCGGCACCGTCCCCGGCACTGTCACCGACGGCAACGAAAACAGCGAATATTCGGTCGAGTTTGACAAGGCGTGCCTATCATATAACGGCAGCGAAGAATCGCTGCACAATATCGACCTCAAAATAAAGCGCGGCAGCTCGATAGGCGTTATCGGCTCGACCGGATCGGGCAAAACCTCGCTCGTCAATCTTATTCCGCGATTCTACGATGTCACCGGCGGGTGCGTGCTCGTTGACGGCGTTGACGTGCGCGACTACGACACAAAGGCTCTGCGCTCGAAAATAGGCGTCGTCTCGCAGAAAAAAGCCCTGTTCGCCGGCACTGTCAGGGACAATATCCGCTTCGGCAAGCAGGACGCCACAGACGAAGAAATCTGGCAGGCGCTCGAAACGGCGCAGGCAAAGCAGATGATAGAGGACAAGAGCGGCCAGCTCGACTTTGTCCTCGAACAGGAGGGCAAGAACCTCTCGGGCGGTCAGCGCCAAAGAATGACTATAGCCCGCGCCCTCGTCAGAAAACCAGAGGTGCTCATCCTCGACGATGCGGCGAGCGCACTCGACTACGCCACCGGTGCGGCGCTGAACAAGGCGCTGAGAAACACCGACTTTGCCCCGACCGTCATCACTGTGTCCCAGCGCGTTGCGGCGATAAGAAACGCCGATACCATAGTAGTTCTCGACGAGGGCGAGATAGTCGGCATGGGCACGAACGACGAGCTTCTGCGCTCGTGCGAGGTCTACAAAGAAATTTTCGATTCCCAGCTTGAAAAGGAGGATGCGTAACCGTGAAGAACAAAACCGTTTTCAAGCGAGTTATCGCGGTCATCGGCCGCTCGAAGCTTCTGCTGTTCCTTTCGCTCATCCTCTCCGTTACAAGCGTCATTCTCTCGCTGTATATCCCCGTCCTCGCCGGACGCGCGATAGACGGAATAAAGCTGCACGGCAACGTTGATTTTGAAGTCATAAAGAAGTGCCTTTTCGGCATTCTGATCTGCGCCATAGTCGGCGGAGTGCTCCAGTGGGTGATGAACATCATCAACAACCGCATAGCCTATAACACCGTGCGCGATATACGCTCAAAGGCATTTTCGCATATGCAGACCCTGCCCGTGGCGTTCGCCGACTCCCACCCCTACGGCGATATCGTCAGCCGCATAACGGCGGACGCGGAGCAGTTCGCCGACGGACTCATATTGGGCTTCTCGCAGCTTTTCACCGGCATTGTCACTATAGCCGTGACGCTCGTTTTCATGCTCACTATATCGCCGCTCATCACTCTCGCGGTCGTCGTGCTGACCCCGATATCGCTGTTCACGGCGCGTTTTATAGCACGCCGCACTTATTCGATGTTCAAAAAGCAGTCCGAGACCCGCGGCGAGCAGACTGCGCTCATCAACGAAATGATACAGAACCAAAAGACCGTTCAGGCGTTTTCTTATGAAGACCGAGCGGTTGAAAGATTCGACGATAGCAATGAAAAATTGCGCAAATATTCGCTCAAATCCATATTCTTCTCGTCGCTTACAAACCCGACCACCAGATTTATCAACAATCTTATCTACGCCGTAGTCGGGCTAATGGGCGGAATATTCGCCATCGGCGGCATGGTGACCGTCGGCGGATTTGTCAGCTTCCTCGCCTACTCGAACCAGTACACAAAGCCGTTCAACGAGATTTCCGGCGTCGTGACAGAGCTTCAGAATGCCCTCGCCTGCGCGGCAAGAATATTCGAGCTCATAGACGAAAAGCCCGAGGAGTCGGACGAAAATTGCTCGGCGCTCAGCGACCCCGAGGGAAGCGTGGAGTTCGATAATGTCCGCTTCTCATATGACAAGAGCAAAAAGCTAATCGACGGCTTCGATTTCTTTGCCCCGTCCGGCAAGACAATAGCCGTTGTCGGTCCGACAGGCTGCGGCAAGACTACGCTTATCAATCTCCTGCTCCGCTTCTACGACGTTGACGGCGGAAGCATAAAGGTTGACGGCGAGAATATAAACGACATCACACGCCACAGCCTCAGGCACCATTTCGGCATGGTGCTCCAGGATACCTGGATAAAGAACGGCACCGTCCGCGAGAATATAGCGTTCGGCAAGCCCGACGCCACGGACGAAGAGATAATCGCCGCCGCCAAGGCAGCACGCGCTCACAGCTTTATAAAGCGCCTCAAAAACGGCTACGACACCGTCATCGGCGACGACGACGGACTCTCCGAGGGTGAAAGACAGCTGCTCTGCATCGCGCGCGTCATGCTCATGAAGCCGCCGATGCTCATCCTCGACGAGGCGACTTCATCGATAGACACCAGAACGGAATTGAAGGTTCAGGATGCGTTCAACACGCTCATGCAGGGGCGCACCTCGTTCGTCGTGGCGCACAGACTCTCGACCATCCGCCACGCCGACTGCATTCTCGTCATGAAAGACGGCAAGGTCGCCGAGCAGGGCACGCACGAAGAGCTGCTCGCGAAGAACGGATTCTATACGAAGCTCTACAACAGCCAGTTTGCGCAGTGAAATATATGCCATGGAATAACAGAGAAGAAAGCCTAACAGGCTGAAAGATTACGACTATTCGCAAAACGGAGCATATTTTATCACAATTTGCATAGATGACAGAAAGCCCATATTGTCACGCATTGCCGTAGGGGCGACCGCATAATACAACAGTTCAAAGGTTCCGTAACCAAGCAAGTCAAAAAATCAATTTGGCAAAAAGGTTTTTATGACCATATAATCCGTGACGAATACGATTATCAAATCAAACGGCAATATATTGACTACAACCCGATCAAATGGGCTGAAGACGAATTACATCAGGATTGAAAAACAGCCGAATAACCGCCGCAGTATCTTTCATTTGAAAGTTCGCGGCGGTTATTTTTTATTCGGCGTAAAATGGCGGTTCAGAGCGAAAATATAAAGCTCAATTCGACAAATATCATTTTTAGTCCCGCCTTGTTGACATCGGCAAAAAGTGTGATATAATTATAACAGCTGTTATAAAACAAGCGTTTTATAATTATTATTGGAGGACGCCATGGACTACATTCGCCTGTCACCCGAAAATCTCGAGAGCGAGCACATATGCTGCGCCATATCAAACGCCAAGGACCCGCAGGTCATTGCAAAAAAGCAGTGGCTTGCCGAAAGGCTCGGCGAGGGTCTGGTATTTTTAAAAGCCGACGCGCGCGGGAAGTGCTTTATTGAGTATATCCCCGCCGAAAACGCATGGGCGCCGATAGACGCGCCCGGCTATATGTTCATCGACTGTCTCTGGGTCTCCGGCTCTTTCAAAGGACACGGATATTCAAACGACCTGCTCAACGAATGTATCCGCGACAGCCGCGAAAATGGCAAATCGGGGCTTTGCATACTCTCGTCGGCGAAGAAGCGCGGTTTTCTTGCCGACCCGAAGTATCTGAAATATAAGGGCTTCATAAAAACCGATTCGGCAGAGCCGTATTTCGAGCTGATGTATCTGCCGTTTGACCCGTCCGCGCCCGCTCCGCGCTTTCGTGAGCAGGCAAAGAGCGCTCAGACTGACGGCAGCGGGTTCGAGATATTTTATACAAGCCAGTGCCCGTTTACGGCGAAATATGTTCCGCTAATTGAAAACATGGCAAACGATATGAATCTTCCGCTGAGCGCAGTGCATATCTCATCGCGCGGGCAGGCTCAAAACGCGCCCTGCGCCTACACCGCATTTTCGCTGTTCTATAACGGAAAGTTCATAACGCACGAGATACCGAGCGAAAAGAAATTCGCGGCGATTTGTGAAGAGTTCGTAAAATAAAACATAGCCGGATTGACCGGCAGCGTAAAATATACTAATATAGAAAAGGGAAAAGATATCTGTCCGCCCCGGTGGACGAAAAGGAGACATTATGCTTAACATCAAAAACCTGACCAAAACCTACGGCGAGAAAAAGGCTGTTGACGACCTGACGCTGCATATCGCGCCCGGCGAGATATACGGCTTCATCGGCCACAACGGCGCGGGCAAGACCACAACGCTAAAATCCGTTGTCGGCATTTTGCAGTTCGACGAGGGCGAGATAACGATAAACGGCATCTCGATAAAAGATGACCCGCTCGCCTGCAAAAAAATCATAGCCTATATCCCCGACAATCCCGACCTCTACGAATACATGACGGGAATAAAATATCTGAACTTCATCGCTGATATTTTCGGAGTCAGCGCCGACGACCGCCGCGAGCGCATACATAAATATGCCGATATGTTCGGGCTGACCGCCGACCTCGCGCAGCCCATCTCGGCGTATTCCCACGGCATGAAGCAGAAGCTCGCGATAATCTCCGCGTGGATCCACGAGCCCAAGTTAATTATCATGGACGAGCCTTTCGTCGGTCTCGATCCCGCCGCATCGCATCTGTTAAAAGGCATGATGCGCGAGGTCTGCAACTCCGGCGGCGCAATATTCTTCTCGACCCATGTGCTCGAAGTTGCCGAAAAGCTCTGCGACAAGGTCGCGATAATAAAAAGCGGAAAGCTCATCCGCTCCGGCACAATGGAAGAGGTCAAGGGCGACTCCAGCCTTGAGAACGTGTTCCTCGAACTGGAGGGAGAAGAATGCTGAAAGCACTGATAAAAAAACAGCTTCTCGAACTCAATAAAAGTTTCTTCGTTGACCGCAAGACGGGCAAGGGCAAATCTCCCCGCTCGGCGACGTTCTCGATAGTGCTGTTCATATTGCTCATGATTTTTGCCATCGGCGGAATGTTCTGCTATATGTCATATTCGATGCGCCCGCTGATAACCTATGGCATGAGCTGGCTCTATTTTGCCATTATGGGCGCTACCGCTGCGCTTTTCGGCGTTTTCGGCAGCGTGTTCAACACATATTCGAGCCTCTATGATGCAAAGGACAACGACCTTCTGCTCTCGATGCCCATTCCAGTGCGCGATATCATGGCGGCGCGCCTCATCGGAGTCTATCTCATGGGGCTGATGTATTCCGGCGTTGTGGTAATCCCCGCCGTCGGCGTGTATTTCATAACCGCGCATCCCGGAATATCCGGCATAACCGCCGTTATAATGGTCGTTATGGTGACTGTTCTCGTGCTTATACTGTCGTGCATACTCGGCTGGGTCGTTGCAAAAATCGCGGTCAAATTAAAAAACAAGAGCATTATAACAGTTATAGTTTCAATAGCGTTTCTCGGCGGCTACTACTATGTCTACTTCAGAGCGAACGAGATAATCACCGGCATCGTCGCAAACAGCGCGGCTGTTGCCGCAAAGGTGCGCATGTCCGCCTATCCGCTCTATATTTTCGGCAAGGCGTTCGCGGGCGATGTTCTGCCGACAATTATAATTTCACTCATCATTCTCGCTCTGCTCGCCGCGACGTGGCTCATAATGTCGCGCACATTCTTAAAGCTCGTCACGAGCAGCGGAAAGACCGCAAAGACAGTCTACAAAGAAAAGACGGTCAAGCAGCAGGGCACCGACCGTGCGCTTCTGCGCCGCGAAATAAACCACTTCCTCTCGAGCCCGTCTTATATGCTCAACTGCTCGCTCGGGGCGCTGTTTATGATAGCCGTCGCTGTTTTCTCGCTGATAAAAAGTGACTGGTTTATCGGCGTTGTCACCCGAATGGATGAGGATTTGCTGGAATATGCCCCGACCTTCGCGTGCTTACTTTTATGCCTGCTCTCTTCTATGAATATACTCACCGCGCCCGCGATATCCCTCGAGGGCAAGAGCCTCTGGATAGCCCGCTCGCTCCCCGTCACCTCGTGGCAGATTCTCAGAGCGAAGCTGAAGCTCCATATGCTCTTCACCGCCGTCCCCGCACTGATATGCAGCATATGCTTCTGTATTGCCCTCAAGCCGGAGCTTCTCACCGCAGCGGTCATGATTATCCTGCCGCAGATATTCACGCTTCTGTGCGCCGTTTCGGGGCTCAGAGTAAATATCAGGATGCCCAACCTCACCTGGAGCAGTGAGAGCGGAGCGGTCAAGCAGAGTCTCGGCATCATGCTCGCGATGTGCCTCGGCTGGGCGTATATCATCGTGCTCGTCGCGGTATATCTGTTCGCGGTGCAGGTGCTGCCGAATGTGTTCGCGCTGATAATCGCGACAGCAGTAATAGCAATAATAACCGCGATATCATTTGCAAGGCTCAAGCGCAAGGGCGTAAAGAGATTTGAGACACTGTAAGCAAAATTAAATATCAGCAGCCGTGGTTCGTTGAGAATCACGGCTGTTGTTTTTTGCGATAAATTAAAATATTGAAGTAAATAAATATAACAAACTACGCCGACAGCGCACAAAAAATTATCTGACATTCAGCGACTTGAGTTATCGCGGCTTTGTATCGGCTGCGCAGATATCGGACAGCCGCAAAGGCTGTCCCTACGATTCGCGCTGCAATTCGCGAGCAAAAGCGCTGTCCGAAATAAAAAGCGGCAGACAAGCACAAAACCTGTCTGCCGCAATTTTATTTAATTATTTCTCAAGATTAGCCTTGAGGGTGTTGAGCTCGTCACTCAGAGCCTTGGGAAGTCTGTCGCCAAACTTAGCGTAGAACTCCTCGATGCCCTTTGCCTCGTCCTCCCAAAGGGAGTTGTCAACGCTCAGGATCTCCTTGAGCTGATCCTCGCTGACCTCGTCCTCGATGCCCTCAAGGTTGATGTCCTCAGCCTTGGGCACGAAGCCGATAGCGGTCTCCTCTGCGTCGACCTTGCCCTCGCAGCGCTTGATGATCCACTCAAGCACGCGCATGTTGTCGCCGAAGCCGGGCCACAGGAAGTTGCCGTCGTCGTCCTTACGGAACCAGTTGACGTTGAAGATCTTCGGAGCCTTATCCTTGTCGAGGCCTGCGCCGATGTCAATCCAGTGCTGCCAGTAATCAGCCATGTTGTAGCCGCAGAACGGAAGCATAGCCATGGGATCGCGGCGGACAACGCCGACTGCGCCGGCTGCTGCTGCGGTGGTCTCGGAAGCCATTATCGAGCCGACGAACACGCCGTGATTCCAGCTTCTTGACTGATAGACCAGCGGAGCGAGCTTAGCTCTTCTGCCGCCGAAGACGATAGCGGAGATCGGAACGCCTGCCGGATTCTCAAACTCGGAGCTGATGCACGGGCAGTTGACAGCGGGAGCGGTGAAGCGGCTGTTCGGATGAGCGCCCTTTTCCTCGCTCGTCTTGCCGTTCCACGGTCTGCCCTGCCAGTCGATGGCGTTCTCGGGCGGATTCTTGTCGAGACCTTCCCACCAGACGGTGTTGTTGTCAAGGTTAAGCGCAACGTTTGTGAAAATGGTATTCTTTCTTGTCGCGGCAAGCGCGTTGGGATTGGACTTCTCGTTCGTGCCGGGAGCAACGCCGAAGAAACCGTTCTCGGGGTTGATAGCATAAAGTCTGCCGTCGGGACCCTTTCTGATCCAGGAGATATCGTCGCCGACGCACCAGATCTTGTAGCCCTTGTTTCTGTATCCCTCGGGCGGGATAAGCATGGCAAGGTTGGTCTTGCCGCAGGCGGACGGGAATGCCGCGCAGATATATTTGACTTCGCCCTTCGGATTCTCGAGGCCGAGGATAAGCATATGCTCAGCCTGCCAGCTCTCTTTCCAGCCCTGATAAGAGGCTATACGAAGAGCAAAGCACTTCTTGCCGAGGAGGACGTTTCCGCCGTAAGCGGAGTTGACGGAGATGATGGTGTTATCCTGCGGGAACTGGCAGATATAACGCTTCTCGGGGTCGATGTCGCAGCTGCAGTGCAGTCCGCGAACCCAGTCGTTGCTGTCGCCCAGAGTATCCATAACCTTCTTGCCGATTCTCGTCATGATAGCCATGTTGAGAACGACATAGATGGAGTCAGTCAGCTCAACGCCGATCTTCGAGAACGGAGAGCCGACAGGGCCCATCGAATAAGGGATAATATACATTGTTCTGCCCTTATAGCTGTCTCTGGCTATATCATAGAGCATCTTATAAGCCTCAGCGGGATCCATCCAGTTGTTGGTCGGACCTGCCTGATCCGCGCTCTCGGCGCAGATGAATGTGCGGTTCTCAACACGCGCAACATCGTTGGGCTTGGTTCTGTGAAGCAGGCATCCGGGGAGGAGATCCTCGTTGAGCTTGGTCATCTCGCCGGTCTCGCATGCCTTGGCGCGCAGAGCGTCAAGCTGCTCCTCGCTGCCGTCGATCCACATGACTTCGTCGGGAGATACAAGAGCTATCTTCTCTTCGATCCAGTCGATCACTGTCTTGTTCTGTGTCAAATGTTTCATGATATTTGACTCCTTTCGTCTAATCTATTAAGAAAGGTACCATCTTTACCCAGTATGTATTATACCCCAATAAACTCGGTTTTTCAATGACGAAACTGTTAACTTTCAGACCTTTTTGATAAAAATTTATCAATTTCATCAATAGGCATCGAAGCTCGTGCATTGAGGGTCAGCGGAGCGATGTTTCCAGCCTTGAATTCATAGTAGCCCTGGGCGCCGACCATTGCCGCATTGTCGCCGCAAAGCGACAGCTCGGGCATGAACAGCGACCATGAATGAGCCTTGCAGATATCGGTCATCTCCGCTCTCAGACGCGAGTTTGCGGACACGCCGCCCGCCAGGACTATCTTGTCGAAACCGAAGTTCAGTGCCGCTTTTTCGGTGTTTTCGCGCAGGCATCTTACGACCGCCTCGATATACGACGCGCCGAGATCGGGCACGCTTATCTCCTCGCCCTTTTGCTTTGCGTTGTGGATAATATTGACGGCAGCAGTCTTGAGTCCTGAAAAACTGAAATCATATTCGCTCCCGTCAACATGCGGACGCGGGAGCTTGTAGCTCTTCGGGTCGCCGTCCTTGGACACCCTGTCGAGGTTCACGCCGCCTGGATAATCGAGCCCCATGGCGCGCGCCGCCTTGTCCATCGCCTCGCCTGCCGCGTCGTCGCGCGTTCTGCCGATGATATGAAAATCCGTGTAGTCGCGCACCTCGATTATGTGGCTGTGACCGCCTGAGACGACGAGCGCGAGAAACGGCGGTTCAAGGTCGGGGTGAGTTATATAGTTCGCCGCAATATGCGAGCGCAGATGATGCACGGGCACGAGCGGTTTGTTCGCGGAAAACGCGAGTCCCTTTGCAAAATTCACGCCGACTAACAGCGCGCCGATAAGCCCGGGTGCATAGGTCACGGCTATAGCGTCAACGTCGCCGACATTCATCTCCGCCCTGTCGAGCGCCTCGCCGACAACGCCGGATATCGCCTCCGCATGGCGCCTTGACGCTATCTCCGGCACGACTCCGCCGTAGAGTATATGTTCCTTTACCTGCGACGCTATGACGCTTGAAATAACGCGTCTGCCGTCCTCGACGACCGCCGCAGCGGTCTCGTCGCAGGAGGATTCGATTGCAAGTATCTTCATTTCGCTCACCCTCATCTGTCAAAAAACTTTGTCATTATCTCCGCATCCTCGCGCGGATCGGAATAAAAATTCTTTCTTGTTCCGACTTCTTTGAAGCCGCGTTTTTTATAGAGCGCCTTCGCCGGGGCGTTTGAAGCCCTGACCTCGAGCGTTATCAGCACGCAGCCGCGTTTTATTGCGCCGCGCTCCGCCTCTTCGAGCAGCTTTTCCGCTATCCCGCGGCGGCGGAATTTTTCGGACACGGCGACATTGGTTATATACGCCTCGCCCACTATCTCCTGCACGCCGATATATCCGGCGACGCATCCGTCGGCAACCGCGCAGAGAAAATGAGCCTGATCGTTATCAAGCTCTTCCCGAAGCGACTTCTCGCTCCACGGATGCGAAAAACATTCGCGCTCGAGCGACACGACGCCGCCTATATATTCTTCCGTCATCGGGACCGTTTCAACTTCAAAAATACCGATCAGCTCCCGCTCTTTATCTTTTCGTAAAGCTCCGGCAGCGCGCCGTTTATCTTCTTCGCACACTCGCGGTAAACTTCGATATCGCATCCGTAGGGGTCGTCAACTCCGCCGGCGAGCACATAGAGTCTCTCGTCGGGAATCATGCGGTTGAGCATCTCATACTGCTCATCGGTCATGCAGACTATCAGGTCTGCCTTGCGCGCGATGCTGCGGGTCAGCATACGTGATTTATGCTCCGAGATATCGACTCCGTATTCGAGGGCGACCGCCTGCGCGTTGTCGCTCGCGGGGCGTCCGTCAAAGGTCGCAAGTCCCGCGCTCGAGCAGTCTATACCGCTCTCCCCTTTTTCTTCGAGCAGTTTTTTGAACATCCCCTCCGCCATCGGACTGCGGCAGATGTTGCCCGTGCAAACAAAAACCAGATTCATGTTTCCTCCGTTTTATCAGCCTTTCGCGTCATACCATGTGCGCCCGGAATGGACATCCGCAGTGAGAGCCACGGAGAGCTTGACCGCATTCTCCATTTCCTCTTTGAGCAAGGCGCTCACGCGCTCTTTTTCGTTCTCCGGCGCTTCGACTATCAGCTCATCGTGCACCTGCATTATCAGCTTCGCCGCCAGATTCTCGCGTTCAAGGCGTTCGTAAACTCTTATCATCGCTATCTTGATTATATCCGCCGCCGTGCCCTGAATGGGCATATTGCGCGCCACGCGCTCGCCGAACGCGCGGGTGTTGGCGTTCGATGCGGTGAGCTCCGGCAGATATCTGCGCCGCGCAAACATCGTCTCGGCGTAGCCGTCTTTCTTCGCCTTTTCGACCACGTCGTGCATATATTTGTCAACGCCTGAATAGTGCCTGAGATAGCCTTTTATATACTCATCCGCCTCGCTGCGGCTGACTCCGATATCTTTGGCGAGCGAGAACGCGCCGATGCCGTATACTATGCCGAAATTGACCGCTTTCGCGCGGCTTCTCATTATCGGAGTGACAAGCTGCGGCGGCATATCAAAGACCTCGGACGCGGTCACAGTGTGGATGTCAGTGTTGTCGTTGAACGCCTTTATCATGTTTCGGTCGCCCGAAATATGGGCGAGAACGCGAAGCTCAATCTGCGAATAGTCCGCGTCAACGAGCACATATCCGTCCCGCGCGACGAAGAATTTCCGCATCTCGCGCCCGAGCGGAGAGCGCACGGGGATATTCTGAAGATTCGGCTCGGTCGATGAGATTCTGCCGGTTCTCGTCTCGGTCTGATTCAGAGTCGAGCGGATACGCCCGTCCTCGCCGATAACCTTGAGCAGACCGTCGCAGTAGGTCGACCTGAGCTTTGAAAGCGTTCTGTATTCGAGGATATCGCGCACAGCGGGGTGCTTGTTTTCGAGCGATTCGAGCACCTGCGCGTCGGTCGAATATCCGCTTTTTGTCTTTTTTCTCGCGGGCAGCTTGAGCTTTTCAAACAGCGCTTCGCCGAGCTGCTTGGGCGAGTTCAGATTGAACTCGTAGCCAACTAGAGCGTATATCTCCTGCTCGATTTCGGCTATCCTCCCGCCGAGCTGTTTGCCGAATTCCGCGATTCCGTCGCGGTCAACGGCGAAGCCCGTCTGCTCCATTGAAGAGAGCACATGAGCGAGCGGAAGTTCGATGTCATGAAGCAGCTTCTGCTGTCCGTTTTCCTCAATTTTTTTGTCCATCGCCGCAAATAATCTTCTCAGCGACGCGGCGGCGCAGTCGTTTTCATCGCCGTTTTCAACCGGCACTGCCGCCGAATATTCGCCCGCAAGACGCAGAGTATCATAGGACGAGGCGGATGGGTTGAGGACATAGCCCTCAAGCTCCAGGTCGCCGCACATATTCCTGCACTGAGCCGAACAGCCCTGCGCGAATGAATAGAGCGACTTTATGTCCGCCGTGTATTTTTTTATATTTTTATCTTCGAGCAGCTTTATAAAAAACGGATAAAAATTCTCGTTTTCGCAGTCGCACACGAGCACTTTGTCCCCGAGATCAAAACGGCACTTTTCGCCGTCCCAGAGAAAATAGCTCTCGCCGTCAGATTTAAGGCGCGTCATCAGCTGGCCGAAATCGTCCTCGGCGCAGACCGGGACAGGCTTCTCCTCTTTTTGCGGCTCAGAGGCTGTGTTTGATATCTCAAGTCCGAGGCGGTCGATGAGCTTGAACATCTCGAGATCCGCGAGCATTCTCGTGACCTTGAAATTGTCGGGCGCTCTGAGAATATAGCTCTGCGGGTTATTGTCGATCGGGATATCGCAGTTTATCGTGCCGAGCTTTTTGCTCAAAAACGCCATGTCCCTGTCTTTTTTCAGCTTGTCCCGCACTCCGGGTTTGATATCTATCGTGTCAATATTGTCGTAGATATATTCTATCGAGCCGAAGCGGGCTATTAAATCGCCGGCGGTCTTTTCGCCGATTCCCGCAACACCGGGGATATTGTCCGAGCTGTCGCCCATGAGGGCTTTTATGTCAATGAGCTTTATTGGCTCAACGCCGTATTTTTCGCGCACTGCCTCGGGCGTGTATCTGTCGGTCACGGGTCTGCCCATCTTCGTCGCGGCGAGCAGAACATTGACGCTGTCGGACACCAATTGCAGGCTGTCTCTGTCGCCCGTGGCTATCGTGCAGACGGCGTCGCCGCTGTGGCGCGCGAGAGTGCCGAGAATATCGTCCGCCTCATATCCGGGCTTCTCGACTATCGGCACGCCCATCGCCTCAAGCAGCTCCTTGAGCACGGGCATCTGCTGCGCGAGCTCATCGGGCATACCCTTTCTTGTCGCTTTGTAGCCGCCGTACATCTCATGGCGGAAAGTCGGCTGTTTGACATCAAAAGCGACCGCCACCGCCTGCGGCTGGCACTCGTCTTTGAGGCGCAGAAAAATATTCATGAAGCCGTAGATGGCGTTGGTGAATCTGCCGTCCTTCGTCGTGAGCACCTTTATGCCGTAAAACGCGCGGTTTAATATGCTGTTTCCGTCAATAACAAGAAAGTTCATGTTCAGCCTCCGAGCTTTGAGTCTAAGATACTATATTATACCACACAAGCGGCGATTTGCATACTTTTTTATATTCTTTTTCCCTTTATATAGACGCACTCGAGCTCTTTCAAATCGGACGAAAGAACAGTGAAATCGGCGCGCTTGCCGACTGCTATACTGCCCGTCACATCGTCGACGCCTATCGCGCGGGCGGGATTTATCGTGCAGGATTTCACCGCATGGCGGACGGGCACGCCGAAGCTGATTATATTCCTGAACTCAGCAAAAATATTTGTCGTGCTCGCGGCTATCGTACCGTCGGCGAGCAGAGCCTTGCCGCCTTTTACATACACTGTCGTGCCGCCGAGCTCATATTCGCCGTCGCCGAGACCCGAGGCACACATGGAGTCGCTGACCGCGACGCTCCTGTCCTCGCCGAGTATCTTATATAACAGGGCGAGATACGCCGGGTGGATATGCATCCCGTCGCTTATCAGCTCCGCCGTGGCGTTTTCGGCTCTGAGCGCCGCGACTGCCGCGCCGGGCTTGCGGTTATATATCGGATCCATACCGTTTAGAAGATGCGTCGTGTGGGTTATTCCGTTTTTGTAGCCGAGCTCCGCCTGCTCAAATGTCGCAGCGGTGTGCGCGGCGGACACCGTGCATATCTTCGACGCCTCGCGCGCGAATTCTATAGCTCCCGGAAGCTCGGGTGCTAGCGACACAAGTCTTATTTTGCAGATTTTATCGAGCTTTTTGAGCTCGTCTATGTCCGGCTCATGCAGATATTCGGGATTCTGCGCGCCGCGCTTTGCATATGAGAGGAACGGTCCCTCCATATTGATGCCGTGGATATATGCGCCGCACTCCTTGCCGAGATATCCCGCCGCATTCTCAAACGCCTTTTCTATCCTGTCATATGACAGAGTCATCGACGCGGGGCAGAACGAAGTTACGCCGAAACTCGCGAGAGTCCGCGACATGGTTTCGAGCGTATCCGTCTGAGCGTCGGAGAAATCCGCTCCCCCGCAGCCGTGGATATGTATGTCGATAAAGCCGGGCAGGATAACGCATCCGGAAAGATCGTGCTCCTCCCCGCCGTTTAAATTTTCGCCTATTTCAGCTATTTTGCCGTCCTCAATGCGCACATCTGCGCGGCGCGGAGCAAACTCGGAATCGAAAATATCCGCATTCTTCAGTATCATTTTATATCCCTCCGTTGCGGCAAAAGGGGCTGTTTCATATTGAATCCAATACAAAACAGCCCCTTTGTTATTGATTATATTTACGCGTTGTCCTCGATGAACTTAACGATATCGCCGACAGTTCTGACATGATCGAGAACATCGTCGGGAACTTCGAGGTTGAATTCCTCTTCGATGGACATAGAGAGATCGACAAGATCAAGGCTGTCTGCGCCGAGATCTCCGGAAATAGATGCATCCTCGGTAACAAGATGGCTGTCTATCTCGAGCTGCTCGCAAATGATTTTCTGGACTCTTTCAAAAGTTGACATTTTTATTTCTCCTTATACTGTAATTTTTAAATCAACCTTTTGTTTTGAGGAAAGCGGAATTAATTTCCGTGCCTCTTATAGTATAGATATTATTAATATTATCGCCGTTTGTCAATACTTTATCTGTAAAAATTTTATTAATTTCACAGTGTGTATTTTTCCCCGATACAAAAGGCGTGAATATAGCCGCGCCGCGGGGAAAAAATAGATTTGAAAAAAATACTTTCGGGTGATGATATGGATATATTTCTCAGCTTTCTCAAGGCGTTCGCGGTCGGCGGCGCGATATGCGCGGTGGGCCAGATAATAATGGATCTAACAAAGCTCACACCCGGGCGCATACTCGTCTGCTTCGTCGTGGCGGGAGTCGTGCTCGGCGCGGTCGGAGTCTATGCTCCGCTCGCAAAATGGGCGGGCGCGGGGGCAACGGTTCCGCTGACGGGCTTCGGCTTCGCCATGGTAAAAGGAGTAAAGGAGGCCATCGCCGAAAAGGGCGCGCTCGGCATCCTGACGGGTCCTCTGACCGCATCGAGCGCGGGGATAACCGCGGCGGTGCTCTGCGGTCTTATCGCGTCATTTGTTGCGAGACCAAAGGAAAAATAAGAAAAAGTCACCTGCCATACACAATAGCGTATAGCAGGTGAAATTTTTTCAAAAAATCAGTTGGCTGCGGGTGCGCAGGTATCGCAGCAGGAGCAGGAGACATAATTCTCCGGCTCGTCGGCAGCAGCCTTCTTCTTGTCTATGATCTTCTTGACGGCAAACGCTATACCGACAACAGCGGCGGCAACAGCGATGATGATAGCGACGATCTTGATTATCTTCTTAGCTTTGTCCATGGTCTCACCTCCTGTTTGATTCTTATCGATTATGATTATACGCCAAACGCAGGCAAAAGTCAAACCATACGATAAAAATTTACAAATGGATATTATGCCGCATCAAAAAGAAAAATCGCGAAAAGAGTAAAAAAAATTAACGGTCATGGCAAAAGCCAGAACCGTTAATAATTTGTTTGCAATCTTACGCCTCGTTGAGAAGCTTTGCAAGAGCGGACTTCTTGCGAGCAGCATTGTTCTTATGAATAAGGCCCTTGGCGGCTGCCTGATCGACCTTCTTTATAGCTGCGGTGACAACTTCCTTCTTATCTGCCGCGTTGGTCTCAGCAGCAGTGTGAGCCTTCTTTATGGCAGTCTTAAGGGCTGAATTGCGGGACTTGTTGCGGGCGGCCTTTGTCTTGTTGACGATGACACGCTTCTTAGCTGACTTGATATTAGGCATTTTTGCACCTCCTTCATCATACAGTTAATAATCTTATCATAGACTTTGCCAAAATGCAAGAGAAAAAGAAAAAATTTTTGCCTTTCGCACCCCTGCGAAAGCGAAACGGAGACGAAAAAATGAACTTCAGAACAGACCTTGCGCTCGAAGTGCGCGAAAATCTCGAGGGCAGCAGAATCGACGGCGTGGAATGCACGAGCTTTGAAAGCGCGGGCGCGGAAATAACCCGCTTGCGAGTCACGGACAGGCGCGGCGAAGAAATATTGGGCAAGCCGCGCGGAGAATATATAACCGTGCAGTCACAGTCGTTTGCGCGCTCCTCGCGCATAAGCGACGAGCTTATAGACGCGGTGGCGCAGGAGCTCTCTCGCCTGCTCCCGTCCGAAGGCACGGTGCTCACCGCGGGGCTCGGCAACACGAATATAACCCCCGATGCGCTCGGCCCCAAATTTATCGGCGGCGTGTTTGTCACAAGACACCTAAAGCGCGAGCTATGCGAGCAGCTGGGGCTCGGCAGGCTGCGCCCGGTCGCGGCGATAGCACCCGGAGTGCTCGGTCAGACAGGAGTCGAAACAGGCGAGCTGCTGCTCGGCGCGGTGAATGTGATAAAGCCCTGCGCCGTGATAGTCGTCGATGCACTCGCCGCGCGCAAGCTCGGTAGGCTCGGGAGCACAGTTCAGATATCTGACAGCGGAATAATCCCCGGCTCTGGAGTCGGCAACTCCCGCGCCGAGATAAGCCGAAAAACGCTCGGCGTCCCGGTCATATCCGTGGGCGTTCCGACGGTCGTTGATGCGCACACACTCGCCCGCGATGTGTCGGGTAATAACACAAATGAACCTGCCGAGGACGCAAAAATGATGGTCACACCGAAAGAGATAGACCTGCTTATCGAGCGCTGTTCGGGACTGCTCTCGCTCGCCGTAAACCGCGCTTTGCAGCCGGAGCTGAGCATAAAAGACCTCATCGAGCTGACAAGTTGACAAATTCGCCTGAAATTGTTACAGAAATGTTACAATTTAATCTTTCTTTGTAACCATTTTGTATTCAACTGTAATCGTTTTGTGGTGGCTTTAGCCCCATGTTCGGTATATACTATGTATCGTAGGAAAGAGAAACTACGAAACGGTTAAGGAGGACAACAAAATGGTATTACAGGCATTAGGAATCATCTTGGTATTGGCAGTCGTCATGTCAGTGGCGGCAGTAGGCAGTTCGACCTCCGGCAGAACCGAACCGTAAAAGTGTTCTGAACGGATAAAAAAACAAAACAACTTCTCGATTGCCGCCGCTTGTGCGGGCGACGGCAAATCAGTTCCCCATCACCCCCAGAGCTTCCGGTGCTCTGGGGGTTTCCCATTTTAAACTAAATTTTACGTCATCAAAACAATACAGTCGTAACTCGTTATAAAACGGCAGAAAAGAATATTAGTCTCTACGATATAACTCATGCTTCGTGACCCCGAATTTATTTACACGAATATGCCGTTCCCCGCTCATGCTAAAATATAAATACTATCCGCCCTATTTAATCCTGCTTTCAATAGCCGCGCCGCAGTGTTTGATAAGCCAATTGAGACAGGCGAGGGAACGGCTTGCGAAGCAAGACGCACGAGCACGCACTCGTTCAAGCTCCGGCGCGTTTGCGTGCGAATGTGCCGAGCAACTAACTGAGAGCCGCAAGCTATGTACTGCGGCGCGGCGTTGTCGGGGGTACAGGGGGATTCCCCCTGTTTTGCTTTTCTTTTGCAGGCGTTTTCTTTTTCAAACAAAAAGAAAATGCCGAAACGCGGGTAGTATATATCTTTTGATTATAGTACGTAGCGAAGGCAAAAGTCCATTTTAGTTAACACAAAAAGAGCCGCCATATAGACGGGTGTCCGTAAAACAGTTAATCCTCCGTATGGCTTAGATCATGCGGAGGATTTGTTTATGTCTAATCTTCAAACTTGCTGGCGGCAAACGGTTT
>ERZ827520.1438-NODE-1438-length-27609-cov-11.663933_pt1 | contig 27609 bp, 22 predicted proteins | sample MGYA00519581_ERZ827520 | MGnify/ENA primary metagenome ERZ827520 (study PRJEB31778, sample SAMEA3449339) | human gut metagenome | biome: human gut; feature: human-associated habitat; material: faeces | place: United Kingdom | collected 2010/2012 ...
GCTGCCGGAGCGGTGCTTAAGCCGCAAGGCGGGAATTGTGCGGTGTTGCCCTTGCCCTATTGCCGCGAACATTGAAAATGATTTGTAGGGGACGATGCTCGCATCGTCCCGCCCGCCGGGCCTTGCCACGCTGCTACCCCCAAAACGTGGGAAGAACCCTGCCGTGCACGCAAAGGCTCTCCCTCCAAATACAAATTTACCCCCAAAACAAAAAACAAACGCCGCAGGGAGCATCACGCACTCCCTGCGGCGTTGTCATTTATATCGTCTCGCCTTCAGCCTCTGCAGCCGGTTTCTTCTTCCCAGTCGCCGAAATCTTCGGCTTTGGCGATGGTGGTAGGGTCCACCTTGCCGTCCTCCGTCAGCTTAACGGGTTCGGTTTTGTCCTGGACCGGATTCACATTCGGCACATCGTTACCACTCTGGATGGGAATGGTAACGCCGTCATTTTCCTGCGTGGGTTCTTCCACCGGGGCAGCAGGCTCCGCTACAGGGGCCTGCTCAGCGGGGGCAGGTTCCTCAATCGGTGCGGGCTCTGCCGCCGGTTCTTCTGCGGGGGGTTCCTCGTCGGCATTTTCTTCGGTTTCGTCCGCATCTTCGGTGCTTTCGGAAGCTTCGCTGTCGTCAAATGCGGAGTCATCCACAATCTGTTCGCTCTCTTCGTCCTGAGCCAGATACTTGCTGACAACATAAACGCCAACACCGATGGCTGCGCCCAGCACAATGGGAATCAGATGAAATTTTGCCATAGTAATTTCTCCTTTCGTGCGCGGGCAGCTGGCCCGGCAGCTGTTTGGGGCGGTTGTGCCTGGAACGATTGGCACAACCTTAAATTAGTGTCAGTATAACACCCTGCGGGGCAGAAATACAAGTCAAATTTGTTAAAAGTTACACAAAATCAAAAAACGCGAACTCGCTGCCTTACATCTTGTGGTCAGCAAACAGCGGGTCATCCTGCCATAGTACGGTGTGCCCGGCGGCGCGGGTGGCGTTCAAGTCAATGATGCGCTGGTTGCCGGAGCCGCGGAACCGCAGCGAAATATCGTGCTGCGCGGGGATGAATTCGCCGTCCACCAGCACATCGATCAGGCTCAGCATCTCGTCCGTCACTTCGCAGCGGGCGTGGCTGGGCTGCAAAAGTTCGGTTTCGTATACATTGCCGGTGTAGCACCAGATGGTTTTGTGGGGGTACAACACCCGTACTTCGTGCAGGAACGGCACCAGCGCACGCTGGTTTTCCGGCTCAAAGGGTTCGCCGCCCAAAAGGGAAAGCCCATCAATATAATCCGGGGCAAGGCTGCCCAAAATTTTATTGCGCACGGCTTTATCAAAGGGCAGGCCATAACCAAAATCCCAGGCAACGGCGTTAAAACATTCCGGGCAGTGGCGGCGGCAGCCGGAAACAAACAGACTGGTACGCACGCCCGTGCCGTTGGCAATATCACAGTATTTTATGGTTGCGTAGTTCACGCGGGGAGCCTCCTTATAACATGCAACACTATATCTTGTATAGTGCTGCGGCAAATCATCACAATAGGCAGATGCCTTGCACCAGTATACCAGCCGTGCCGGGCAAAAGCAAGCGGCCAGGGAACAATAAAATCACATATCATCGCAGCTTTGAAAAAAGTGCCTATTTTACCCAAAAAGCCAGCGCTTTTTTCGGCGTTTTGTTTTGCAATCTTTTTGAACGTCCCATCGCGCTATATGGCATATATGGGTGCTATTATTAAATTATATACAATATATTGTGGTGTGTTGGCTTGACTTTGCCGGGTCGATGCGGTAAGATAAATACGCTCGCCAAAATCATAGAGCGGTTTTGGTGTGGGGTATCAACCCGGCAGCTTTTATTGAGGTAAGGAGATAACAGTTCATGAAGATCATCAAGCGCAACGGCAGCGAGGCCGTTTTCGATATATCCAAAATTATTGCAGCGGTGACCAAAGCCAACAACGTTGTTGCCTCCAACCAGCGCTTGACCAAGGAACAGATCACGGCCATTGCCGACGATGTGGCGCAGGAATGCCAGAGCCGCAACCACGCCATGAACGTGGAGGAGATCCAGGATCTGGTGGAAGACGCCATCATGCAGACCAAAGCGTATGAGGTGGCCCGCAAATATATCACCTACCGCTATGTGCAGAGCCTGCGCCGTACCCATAACACCACCGACGACCGCATTCTGTCCCTCATCGAGTGCAACAATGAGGAAGTCAAGCAGGAAAACGCCAATAAAAACCCGACCGTCAACAGCGTTCAGCGCGATTATATGGCCGGCGAGGTCAGCAAGGACCTGACCATGCGTATGCTGCTGCCTGCCGAGATTGTAAAGGCACATGAGGATGGCATCATTCATTTCCATGATGCTGACTATTACGCCCAACATATGCACAACTGCGACCTGGTCAACCTGGACGACATGCTGCAGAACGGCACGGTTATTTCTGGTACCCTCATCGAAAAACCGCATTCTTTCTCCACGGCCTGCAACATTGCCACCCAGATCATTGCGCAGGTGGCATCCAACCAGTACGGCGGCCAGAGCATCAGCCTGACCCACCTGGCACCGTTTGTGGATATCAGCCGCAAAAAGATCCGGCGCGATACCGAAGCGGAGATGAAGGAACTGGGCATTGATCCCGGTGAAGAAAAGCTCTCGCAGATCGTTGAAGCCCGTCTGCGCGAGGAAATCAAGCGCGGTGTGCAGACCATCCAGTACCAGGTCGTTACCCTGATGACCACCAACGGCCAGGCACCGTTCATCACGGTATTCATGTACCTGAACGAAGCGGGCGAAAACCAGCGCCTGAAATCTGACCTTGCCATTATCGTGGAAGAAATGCTCCGCCAGCGCTACCAGGGTGTTAAGAATGAAAAGGGCGTCTGGATCACCCCCGCGTTCCCCAAGCTGATCTATGTGCTGGAAGACGATAATATCCGCGAAGGCACCCCCTATTTCTACCTGACCAAGCTGGCCGCCAAATGCACCGCAAAGCGCATGGTGCCGGACTATATCAGCGAAAAGAAGATGAAGGAATACAAGCTGTCTAAGGGTGAGACCGAGGGCAACGGCGATGTATTTACCTGCATGGGCTGCCGCAGCTTTTTGACCCCCGACCGTTCCGGCACTGGCTGGAACAACGTGGCCAACGCCCAGAACTATGTGCCGGGCAAGCCGAAGTACTATGGCCGCTTCAATCAGGGTGTTGTTACCATCAACCTGCCGGATGTGGCCCTGTCCTCCGGCGGTGAGCCGGATAAATTCTGGAAAATTTTTGATGAGCGCCTGGAACTGTGCCACCGCGCCTTGCAGTACCGCCATAACCGCCTTAAGGGTACCCTGTCCGATGCGGCACCCATTCTGTGGCAGTACGGCGCTCTGGCCCGCCTGAAAAAGGGCGAGCCCATTGATAAGCTGCTGTACGGCGGCTACTCCACCATCAGCCTGGGCTATGCGGGCCTGTATGAATGCTGCAAATATATGACCGGCAAGAGCCATACCGATCCCGCCGCAAAGCCCTTTGCCCTGAGTGTGATGCAGCACATGAATGATAAGTGCAACGAGTGGAAAAACGCTGAAAATATTGATTACTCGCTGTACGGCACCCCGCTGGAATCCACCACCTACAAGTTTGCCAAGTGCCTGCAAAAGCGCTTTGGCATCGTGAAGGGCATCACGGACAAGAACTATATCACCAACAGCTACCATGTCCATGTCTCTGAGCCCATCGACGCCTTTACCAAGCTGAAGTTCGAGGCCGACTTCCAGCGCCTGTCTCCGGGCGGCGCCATCAGCTATGTGGAAGTGCCCAATATGCAGGATAACCTGGAAGCTGTCATCAAAGTGATGCAGTTCATCTATGATAACATCATGTACGCAGAGCTGAACACCAAGAGCGACTACTGCCAGGTGTGCGGCTATGACGGCGAGATCAAGATCGTGGAGGACGACGGCAAGCTGGTGTGGGAGTGCCCGCACTGCCATAACCGCGACCAGAGCAAGCTGAACGTTGCCCGCCGCACCTGCGGCTACATCGGTACCCAGTTCTGGAACCAGGGCCGCACCGCCGAAATCAAGGACCGCGTGCTGCATCTGTAAAACGTATAAAGATAATAGAATAAACAAAATGAGGCGTATCCACGATATATGGATACGCCTCATTTTGTTGCTAAGATAAATGAAACGGTTGAATTATAGAGGGGGTATTCTGATGTATTTGAGGGGAACTTATTTTGGTTGTAATTTATTTATTGTTTTTGGAAATAACTTTGTAATAATATGAATAAACGGAATAGCTCTAAGCGATTGAAAAAACTCAATTCTTGAGATATAATAAATTACACTTACAGTGAAATATATTTCAAACAGATGAGGTGGAAGTATGCTGAAAAATAATATAGAGGTCGATGTAAAGGTAAAATGTATAGAAGCTGCGACCACGCAGGCAAAGCTGGCTGAAGAAGTTGGAACCACGCCGTCCTATGTAAATCGCCTGATAAAGAAGAAAGACGGAATTGTAAATAACACATTTTTGCAGATGTTAGAAAAGCTTGGTTATGATGTAGAACTGACCTATGTGAAAAGGGAAATATAAGGCGAGGAGGATACAGTGATGCGAGGCAAAAGTATAAATCTGTTTCTGATGGATGGTGAGGCCAGTGGCAGAATAAAATGTACACTGGCGAATTGGACAGGTATTGCATATAAAATTCCTCGGACAGAGCTTGACCGCTGCAAGGAACGAGAGGATTTAAAACAGAGTGGTGTTTATTTCCTCTTTGGTACTTCAGACACCACTGGAAAAGGTGTTGTTTATATTGGACAGGCTGGAGCAAGGAAAAACGGTGAAGGTATTCTGAATCGCCTGCAGGAGCATAAGAGAAATCCAGAAAAAGATTACTGGACAGAAGCCATCGTATTTACCACATCCAATAATTCATTTGGACCCACTGAGATAAGCTATCTTGAAAACCGTTTCTGTAATTTGGCACTGCAAGCGAATCGCTATGAGGTCAAAAATGGAAATGATCCTACGCCGGGTAATATTACAGAAGAAAAAGAATGCGAACTGGAGGAGTTCATTGATTATGCAAAAGTAATCATGGGAACCTTGGGACATAAGCTGTTTGAACCTATTACCAAGCCAGTTGAAGTAAAAACGGAAGTTGAAGAAAAACAGGCGGATGATATCGGGAAGTTGTATCTGAAAAGAACCATTAAAACAATTGGTACGGTCGAAGCCGTTGGAATGCAGACTGCAGAAGGATTTGTGGTTTTGGCGGGAAGCCACATCTCTCCATCGGACGATGATACGATTTCGGAAGTTATCAAAGAAAAAAGAAAGAAGACTACGCTTGATGCTGACGGGAAACTGATAGAGAATTTGCTGTTTACCAGTCCTTCCTATGCTGCAATGTTTGTGATTGGCAAGAGTGCGAATGGACTGACAAGCTGGAAGGATGCTGATGGACATACACTTAGGAGCTTGGAATCTAAAATTGATGAATAAATGTTGCGGATGAAGCAACGTTGAAGTTTATAATCCTAAGACTTGTATAAAGCGAATATAGAAAAGAAAAATCTATACCGTAAAGCAACCGCCCGGTACAAATCCTGTACCGGGCGGCTGCTTTATGATGAAATAGCAGAGAATGGCAGAAAGTTACAGCTGGTCGATGGTGGGGTAGCTGTCAATGGCACCGTAGCGCTGCACACTGTAACCGCAGAACCGGTTGGAAAAATCCAGCCACTGGTTCAGCTGGTTCGCCTGTAGAGCGGGCAGGGCGGCGCGGTCCACCCCGTTTTTGTGCAGCTGCCACAAGAACGAGCCGATGAACCCGTCCCCGGCGCCGGTGGTATCCACGGCCTTTACCGGCTTGCTGGCGGAAAAGCCGTGGGCGGTGCGGGTGTAAGCGTGGGCACCGGCACTGCCGCAGGTGTAGAGCACCAGCTGTACATGGCCCACAAACAGGCTGGGCAGGGCGGCTTCAATATCACTGGTGCCGGTCAGAAATTCCAGCTCTTCGTCCGAGATTTTGACCACATCGGCCAGCGGCAGGAACTCCAGCACCGTGCGGCGCAAAGCATCACGGTCCGGCCACAGCGGAAAGCGCAGGTTGGGGTCAAAGTCAATGATAGTCCCGGCGCTGCGGGCTGCGGCAATGGCAGTTTTGTGGGCTTCCCGCATGGGGCTTTCCACCAGGGCAACGCTGCAAAAATGCAGGGCATAGGCGTTGGCAAACAGGCTGGTATCCACCTGCTCCGGGGCGTACAGCAAATCGGCTGAGGGCTTGCGGTAAAAACTGAACGTCCGGTTGCCGTCCGCTTCCAGCGAAACAAAGGCCAAGGCGGTGTTGGCTTTGTCCGTCAAACAGATGTGGCTGGTATCAATGCCGCAGGCAGCCAGTTCATCAATGATCTTGTGGCCGAACGGGTCATCTCCCAGCTGGGTCAGCAGGGCAGAATCCCCACCCAGGCGGGCATAAGCACCGCACACGTTGGCGGGCGCGCCGCCCACACGGGGGCTGAAAGAGGGAACCTCGGCAAAGGAACAGCCGGTTTTGGACGGAATCATATCGATCAGCGCTTCGCCGATCGCATACAGGGTATCATGTGCCATGGAATGTCCTCCGTTAAATCGAAAGGGAATACAGGGTGCTGCCTGCGCCGCAAAGCTGCACGGCAACCTTGCCCGCTGCCGGGTAATACCGGGTGGAAAGCACCGCGGCACCGTCGTTCAGGAATATTTCCAGCGAGGAAGCATCCCCCACAACACGCAGGCTGCGGCAGGGGGCATCCAGCATAGCCTTGCGCTCGGTGCGCCCGGCGGCAATCGCTACATCGGTAAAGCGCAGGGTGCAGGTGCGGTCCGCTTCGGTGTAAGTCAGGGTCAGGCCGTTGGCAATGGTCAGGACAAAATCCCCGGCGGGGGAGGCGGTCAGGTCAAAGCAGGGGTCCGTTTCAACCGTTTCGCCGTCTGCCGGCTGGCGGGCTTCGCCGCGCAGGGCGTTCAGCTCGGCGGCGGGGGCTTGCAGCAGGCAGCCATTGCCGTCCTGGGTCAACACGCGGGGCAGGGTCAGGCAGTGTTGCCAGCCATACTCCACGGTGGGGTTGGTGTAATCGGCATCCGGCATGCCCATCCAGCCAAACTGGATGCGGCGGCCATCCGCGGCGGCAAAGCTTTGGGGCGCGTAATAGTCAAAGCCATCGTCCAGGGCGTGGAATTCGCTCAATGTGCAATCGGTGCGCCAGTCACCCTGCAGGGCAAAGTAACCGCAGCCGTACACGTTCTGGCAGGCAATGCCCTGGGGCGATACCGCCAAAAACCACTGGCCGTCCAGCTCAAACAGGTCGGGGCATTCCCACATGTAGCCAAAGGCTTTGGGGGTAGTGATGGTGTTGATGTGGTTCCAGTGCAGCTTGTCGGCGCTTTCAAACACCAGCACTTCGCCGTGGTCGTCCAGTGTTCGGGCACCCAGCACCATATAGTAGCGCCCATCCAGTGCAAACACTTTGGGATCGCGCACATGGCAGGTCAGCCCGGCGGGATAATCCTGGTTGTACATCAGGCAGCGCTTGTTGTCCAGATGGATGGCATCGCGGCTGGTGGCAAGGCAGACATTGTGCCCGCGCCCCTGCTTGATGTAGTCATATTCGCCGGGGTGCTTGACATTGCCGGTATAGTACAGGTACAGCATGCCGTCCTCCACCAGAGCGGAGCCGGAATAAACGCCATGGCAGTCAAACGGTTCGTCCGGGTACAGCATTACGGGCAGGCGTTCCCAGTGGAACAAATCGCGGCTGCGCACGTGCCCCCAGTGCTTGACCCCTCCCGTGGGGTCAAACGGGCCGTACTGATAAAATACATGGTATTCATCGCCGATCTGGCACAGCCCGTTGGGGTCGTTCAGCCAGCCCACAGGGGGTTGAACATGCAGCTTCTGCCGGTGGGGATCCGCCGTCACACGGGCGGCCCCGGCGGCTTCCACCATGGGGACAAGACGCTTCAAATCACGCTGCAAGGCATTCATAACAGGTAGCTCCTTATTGATTGAGAGGGGAAAACATCAGGCTTTGGCTTCCTCGGCTTCGGGGGTCCAGATCACCCAGGTCACAGCGAAGGAAACGCCGAAGGAAATTGCCATCATGATGAGGTACTGCAGCGGCATGTGCAGATGCAGCAGGATGCCGAAGATGCCGGTCACGCCGGTGCCGGTGGCACCCAGGCCGGTCACGCTGGCATACAAAGCGCCACAGGCACCGCCGACCAGACCGCCGATAAAGGGCTTAAAGTAGCGCAGGTTGACGCCGAAGATGGCGGGCTCGGTAATGCCCATGCAGGCAGAAAGGGCGGAGGGCAGGGCCATAGACTTAACTTTGGCGTTCTTGCTCTTGAGGGCAACGGCAAAAGCGGCACCGCCCTGGGCAACGTTGGCGGCACTGGCCAGGGGCAGCCAGTAGGTGAAGCCAAACTTGGCCAGCTGGCCAAGGTCGATCAGGGTGTACATATGGTGGATACCGGCCACAACGGTGACGGCGTACAAACCGCCCATGATGAAGGAACCGATGCCGAACGGCAGCTGAATTAAAGTCTGAACGCCGTTGATGATGCCGTCCTCCAGCGTGGTGAAGATTGGGCCGATGACAGCGAGGGTGAGATAACCGGTAACGAAAACGGAGACCAGCGGGGTAACAAACAGGTCGATCATGGCAGGCACAACTTTGTGCAGCCGCTTTTCAATCTGGCACATCAGCCACACGGCAATAATAACGGGGATAACGTGGCCCTGGTAGCCGACCAGCGGAATTTTGTACAGCCCGCCAAACACCGATTGGTAGGTCTGCACGCCCTCAGAAGCAACGGTCCAAGCGTTCTGCAGGTTGGGGTGAATCATGATCATGCCGATGACAGCACCCAGAAACTGGTTGCCACCAAACACCTTTGCGGCGGAGAAGGCGATCAGGATAGGCAGGAAGGTGTACGCCGTGTTGGAGAACAGCTGGGCAAACACATAGATGGAACCGCTGGTATCAATGTTCAGGAAGCCGTTGTTGACCATAAAGTTCAGCGCTTCCATAATGCCCATCAAAAAGCCGGAAGCCACGATGGCCGGGATGATGGGAACAAAGATATCGCCCAGCGTCTTGATGGCCCGCTGGTACCATGGTGCTTTGGAAGCGGCAGCCTGTTTGACTTCCTCCTTGCTGGCACCGGTGATTCCGGCCAGGGCGGTGAACTCGTCATACACCTTGTTCACAATGCCGGTGCCGAAGATGATCTGCAGCTGGCCCTGGGCTTCAAATACGCCCTTGGCGCCCTCAGCATTTTCGAGCTCTTTTTTGTTCACCTTGGAATTATCCGCAATCACCAGGCGCAGGCGGGTTGCGCAGTGTGCGGCCGATACAATGTTGGAAGCACCGCCGATGTTGTCCAGTACCTGCTGGGCTGCTTTCTTGTAATCCATGTTGCACGCTCCTTCTTTTATCTGTTGGCCCGGTAGGAGGTTCCGGGGCCTGTTTCATTTGACAGCTTTATTATATACGAAGGTGAGTGCTTTTTCTATTGACCAAACGACCCAACTTGCAAAGATTCTGTTATCGATTTCACACAGTTTCACACCGCTCTTTGGTAAAATGCACAAAAAACAGGGGGCTGCATGGAAAGGGTGCACAAAACAAAAACTTCCCCGCAGTGATGCAGGGAAGTGTGGCGCAAAGGATGCCTGTTATAGCGACCAGACATTTTCATCTGAGTTGTCATCCCCGGTGGAGGCCCGGCATTTTAACTCATAATCCAGCTTGATCATCTGCGGCTCGGCATGGGGGTCCGCCAGCATGTCCAGCAGCAGGCGGGCGGCTTTGTCTCCGGCGGTGCGGTAATGCAGATGGGCGCTGGTCAGCGGCACATAGGCAACGCGGCCAATGCGGTTGTCGCCCACAGCGGCAATCATGATGTCCTCCGGCACCCGCAGACTGTGGCTGCGGCAGTATTGCAGCGCACCCAGCGCGATGGAGTCGGTCGCGCAGAACAGGCAGTCCAGCCCCGGCGCACGGCCAAACAGCTGCTCCGCCTGGTGGTAGCCGGATTCCATGTTGAACTTGGCAATGCTCATTCGCTGCGGCTGGGGCACGAGACCTGCATCTCGCAGCGCATTGTCAAAGCCTTCGCGCCGGGCAAGGCCGACGGCTTTGTCCAGCAGGGTCACGCCCAGGTAGCCCGGCTTGCGCCGCCCCTTTTGCAGCATGTGGGCGGTGGCGGCCTGCGCCGCGCCGAAATCATCGTGGAACACACAGCTGAACCCGGGATACTGCTGCCCCACGATTACCACCGGCACATGCAGGCTTTGCAGCACCGCGTGGTGTTCCGGGGTAAACATGGTGGCAATCAGGATAATGCCGTCCACCGTATCATGCCGCAGGGTATCCAGCGCGCGCACTTCGCGGGTGTTGTCGTTGGCGGTGTTGATCAGCAGCAGCTGGTAGTTCTGGTCGTCCAGTACCCGGCTGATGCCCTCCACCATGCGGGCGCAGCTTTCGCTGCTCAGCCGCGGCATGATCACCCCAATCTGCCGCGTGCGGCGGGTGCGCAGCATCTGGGCCTGCATACTGGGGCGGTAGCCGGTGGCTTCCACCGCAGCGGCAATCTGGGCGCGCTTTTCGGCGCTTAAGTACCCACCATTAAAATAGCGGCTGACCGCTGCCTTGGATACCCCGGCATATTGGGCAAACGCGGTAATGTTCATAGGCCGCACTCCTGTCCGGCTGCCGGCGGGGGAAAACTTGCCGGCGCACTTTTTTATCAGTATAATGCAGAAACTGGCAGGGTGCAACGGGAAAGAGCAGAGAAAAGAAAAATAAGAATGAATGGCATGAGGCAAAGAACAAAATAGACAAAAAACGGGGATTGAATTTGTGCTTTTGACGGAGAAAAAAGAATGAAAGCTGAATACAAAAAAGCACACAGCTAAAAAGATTTACCAGAATGAATTTGGTGTAAAAGTTATCTTCCGCGCTGGCACAGGATGAAAAGGTATGCTATAATATAATATTAGTTACACGATGAAAAAGTAAGATGCCCCTGATGCCGATGCGGATGTGCGCAGGGCAATGATATGTGTTTAGTGAGGAAAAAGAATGGGACTGCTGCAAAAAATTCAGGCAAAAACCGAGGAAGCCCGCGCGAAGGAAAAGATCCGCCCGCTGCTGGAAAGCCGCATGATGCGGGACATCCTGCTGGAGATCGGCCAGCGCGGCAACGAAGCGCTGGACCCGCAGTCCGTTCCATTGGCTATGCGCCGCCGCGCCACCCAACTTGCCAGCGAAAGCGGCCTGAGCGGCCTGAAGCAGTGCGCTGTGGATGAACTGCATCTGAACGAAGCGGGAATCACGCTGGTCTGCAAGGGGGAGCACACGGCATTTTTGTACGCAGACTATAACTATGAAAACATTGAGGATACCGACTGCCTGCCCGCTGTGGCCGAATACCTGGTGCAGCACATGCGCGGCTATTATAACATTACCCGCAGCTTTTACAGTGTGCCCAAAGCCAACGGCCATGTGGAGGAAAAGACTCGTGAGGTGACCGTGGTGCGCCACCACGAGGATACCCCCTTTGCCCCCGGCCCGGTGCAGAAACAGCATTTGTTCTGATGCACATGAGATATCCCCCAGTATACAGGAATTATGCCGCCCCGCATCTTGACGCGGGACGGCATTTTTGCTATACTAATTTAGTATCCGGCAGGAACCCAGAACATGGAGCATTCCCCAAGAGGTCGTAAGAGGGAACACGCGAAAGTTTGCATCCGGCAGGTCACCTTGTCCGCAGGAAAGCCCATAACAACGGGCTTTATCGGGTATCGCGTGCCCAACCTTTCATTGTTATCTTGCATCGAAATCTCGCATTTTTCCAAGCGCTATGCGGGGCGATGCGGTAAAAACTAAATAAGCAGACGTATCGAAGCGGTCGTAACGAGATTGACTCGAAATCAATTTGACAGCAATGTCACGTGGGTTCGAATCCCACCGTCTGCGCCAAAGGCAGCACCCTGCGGGGCGCTGCTTTTTATTTTTGCAGCAAACTATGCAAGGGCTGCAAGGTGGGATTCGAACAGCCCGTGCCCGGCGCTTTGCGTCCCGCCGGGCTGCAACAGTCCTGCGGACTGTTGCAAGGGCGCGGGAGAATCCCACCGTCTGCGCCAAGTATCACTACTCAATTCTATATTGGGTAGTGATTTTTTATTGCTTTGCAAAATTCCGAAGCTATTTTTATAGGCGTCTCCCCTTTATTTTCAAGTAGTGATTTTCGGGTTCGGTACAGATCATACCAGCAATCGCGGCAAATAGCTATTCACAGAACTACACAAAATTTTTCCCGCAGCTTGGGTACAAATTGACAGCAAAAAGGCGGCACCTGATTTCTCAGATGCCGCCGCTGTTCAAATTACCACTTCTTTATGGGCTGTGCCTCCGGCAATGTCAGCGTGTTGGCCATCGTCCGGGCGCTGAGGTTCTTGGATTGCGAATCCAGATGTGCGTAAATGTTGGCTGTGGTGGAAATATCGCAGTGGCCCAACCACTCTTGAATCTGCTTCATCGGTACGCCCTCTTTCAGCAATAGGCTGGCACAGGAGTGGCGCAAGTCGTGGAATCGGATCCTGCGCAGACCGTTCTCTTTCAGCAACTGTGGAAAGCCTGTCGTCACGGAATCCGGCTGGATCAGGTTTCCCATTGCATCTACGAATACATATCCAAGGTACTCTTGATTATAGCAGTTGCCGCAGATTTTTTGGCTGTATACAAACAAAAGACCAGCTAGGTCTCTTAGTTTACATAGTGGTAAGAGGCTTATCACATCATATTGAATTCATTATGTTCAGTAGGCTCTGGTAGCTGTCAACATCATGGTATACGACATGGCTGGTAGACATCTCGTTGAACAGTTTCTTGGCGCAGGAGATTTTTGCCTGCTCGATGGGGCGCAGTTCCAGTGTTTCCATCGTGCCTTTGGTTTCTGCCACAAAGAAAATGTGCTTGACGGTGCCTTCGTAGAATGCGATTGCCCAGTCCGGCGAATAGTTGCCTACCGGCGTGGGAATCTGGAAGGTTCGGGGCAGCTTGGCGTAGACACAAACTTCCTCCGCGGCATCCAGATCTTCGGCAAACTTACGCTCAATGCTCTTGTCGGCAGAGCCATCGGTAAACACATAGTCCTGAATTGCCTTCTTGGCGAGAAACGCCTTGTCAAAGCTTTGTGTCGCCTTTTCTGCGGTAAAGATAGAACTGTCGTATTCTCCCTCAATGGTATTGTAGGAGATATGCTCCACAATCATAGTGGCCTTCTGCTCGTTGATCAGCCGGATCACTTTAGAAATAAACTCTTCCGGGTTGTTCTTGAACATATAGAGCTTGTCGGCGCGGATACCTTGCAGGATGGCAGATGCCGATTTGCGTGTGAGCTTTGCGCCATCGGCAATTTTGCCAATCAGGTCATACTTGATCTGGCTTGTTTCCGCGTGTTTGAGGGTTTGTGTCCGGGTCTTTTCGCCCGTAAAAGAATCGCCGCGGTCAATTTCGTACTCATTCATGTTCGCCTTTTGGCGTCCAATGGTAGTCGTGTACTGCAGTTCCGAAACAAACAGCTTTTCGTCAATGTGGGCAATGGCCTTGCGAATCAGCTCGGCGCTGTCGAACTCCACCGTGTAGGCATACTTGTGGTTAATTTCACGCCACAAAGCCTGAAACTCTTTCTTGGCAAAATTCTCATTCAGCGGATTTTCCTTCACCTTCGATTCATGACCATCGGTGAACATATCCTTAAGAACGCTGTCATCATAAACCGCCTGAACAAGCGTATGAATCCCTTCGGACATAGGTTTCAGCTCATCGGGCAGCTCCGCGACCTGATTCATTGCGACATCTCGACGATACTTGTCCGTGACTCTGCGCTTCATATCCACATAGCCGTTCTGAATCAGATAGAACTCGATAGCATCGGCCTTCTCACGGTCAATCAGGGTGGGCACATCGTTTACCTTGACATACTTGCCCTTGAAGTACTCACTCGTAGCAACCGTGGGGCGATCGTAAAGCACCGTTTTAATATCCGATTGCAGGTCCGCAACAAAGGTCTTGTAGCTCTCGCTGGCAACAACCGTCAGTGTGTTGATTTCATGCACGCTGTCACCGCAGCTCTGTACATCCATACGGTTGCCGTTTTGGTTGACGCAAAGACGCAGACCACGACCAACTTCCTGCCGCTTTGCGGTATTACTGTCAGAATGTTTCAGGGTACAGATTTGGAACACATTCGGGTTGTCCCAGCCCTCGCGCAGAGCAGAGTGGGAGAAGATGAACCGCGTCGGCTCCTCAAAAGACAGCAGCCGTTCCTTGTTTTTCAGAATCAGGTCATACGCCGAAATATCATCGGAGAACTCGCTGCCACGCTTGAGCTGGCTGTCAATGCTGCGCCCAGTTTTCTTATCAATACTGAAATATCCCTTGTGTACACGGCTGACATCACTGCAAGTAGACTTCAAATACTTCTGGTACGGCGTATCGAGCAGGGTTGTATACTCGTTCAGAACATTGATGTACTCCTGCTCAAACATCTGACCGTACTCGCCCAGAACCTCGTTGCCGTCAGCGTCATACTGGCGATACTTGGCGACCTCGTCAATAAAGAAAAGGGACAGGCACTTGATGCCCATGTTGTACAGCTTTTCTTCTTTTTCAAAATGCGACAAAATCGTTTCACGAATCTGAATGCGGCGCTTATCCTTTTCGGAAACATCGCCCACCACATCGCCGGCCTTGATAACCTCACCGTTGGTAAAGGTCACGGTGCTGCGCAGCGGGTCAATTTCAGAAATCGTATAGCCTTTGTACTGCTCCATTTCCTGTGAAACATAGTAGAGGTCATCGCCGACACCAAGAATACGGGTTTCACGGTTGATGGACTTGTTGTAGGCAATTTCCAGTTCAATTTTTGCCATCGGCGGCTTTTTGCTGGAAAGCACGATTTGCTCCAAATATAAATAGCTGTCCGTGCCGCGGAAGTTCTTGACATCAATGCCCTTGACCTCAATTTTCTTGACCAGCCGTTTGTTGAAGGCATCCAACGCATCCAGCACATACACCAGATTGTGATGCTTTGCGTGGGTGGCAGAATAGTTGAGCGAGAACAACGGGTTAAAGTTTTTCAGCGCTTTTTGCGTCACATCGCCGCCCATTTTCTGCGGCTCGTCCAAGATGATGATAGGGCGGTTTGCCTTGATGACATCAATCGGGCGGCGGGAGCCGAATTCATCCCGTTCGGAATAGATAATACGGGCTTCCTTGCTCTTGCCATCCTCTTTCAGAGAGGAGGCAAACGCCTGCGTGTTGATGATCATCACATTGATGCCGGAATTGGAGGAAAAGTTGTCGAGTTGGTTCAGGTTGGAGCTGTTATAAACGAAGAAACGCGCCTTTTTGCCGTAATACTCCATAAAATGGTCGGTGGTGATCTCAAAAGACTTTTTCACGCCCTCACGGATCGCAATGGAGGGAACGACCACAATAAACTTACTCCAGCCGTACTGCTTGTTCAGCTCGAACATCGTTTTGATATAGACATAGGTTTTACCAGTGCCGGTTTCCATCTCAATGTCCAAGCTGCAGCGCCCCATGTCGTTTACCAACTCCGGGGAGAGCTTGATGTTGTTCTGGCTTTGCAGCGTGTGGATGTTTTGCAAAAGCTGATCATCGGAAAGCGCCACAGCCTCGTTTTTATAACCGGAATCGCGCAGCAAATCTTCCAACTCCATTTTTTCTGGGTTGTCAGCAAGCGCCAAAAAACTCAGCTGCTGCGGTTTTTGGTTCAAGGTTCCGGTGTCGCGGATATAGGAGACGCCGCTGCTGTACGGCTGCCCTGCAAAGACATTGACTACGGCATCCACTGCATCGGTCTGGTATTGCTGTATCTTAAAATTAAACTTCATTTTCTCACCACCCGTTTAGTAAGTTTTTGCCCCAATTAAGTTCCGAGCATCGTCAAGAATATTATCGTAATGTAAAATCTTGATATTACGCTCTGCTTCACTTCTGCGCTGGAACAAGCGTGTTGTTTCATTGTAATCAGCCCTACGACCTGCAACAACTACATAATGCATTCTTGTAGAATCAAATCTTGTAAATTCTCTCGGCAGGGCCTGCACAGTATATTTTTCAAATTCGGCAGATAAAGTTGAATAATAACCTTCGATAAAAGTTTTCCACTCGTCAATTTGATTCAGTCCCTTTCTAATCACTTCACCAGGATTTCCATCTGCCAAGGTAATGCGCCCATACGGATTTTCAAATTCAACAAAAATGAACTGCCAACCACCAGATGCCCGTCCAACAAGAAGATAATCCGCAATATACTTTGTTCCTAATGGGAACTCCTTGAACAAAGCTGCTTCATGATGTCCAAAATCATAATGCTTAAAAATAGATGCCGGAATATGATAGAAGCCATTGCTCTGGATATATCGCTTAATATCCAGCTCTGTGATAGAAGTATTGTTTAACAGTGTTCCAAACCCATCACATTGATTTACCAATTCCGATTCATCTTTCAAAAGTTGGATGTCCATGTAATTGTTAGGGAACAGGCTCATATTATGCCGCACTGACTTGGGGTACTTGTAAAAGAAATTCCTTCTACCGAATTTCGCGCCTATCACATGACCACCTTCGGCATCTACCTTTTCTTTTTCCTTTATTTCTTCTTGGGTCAATTCAGAATAGTCTCTTTCATACAATCCCAGCATTTTACAGCACCTTCCTGACGGTATCGGGGCTGTAGGTGGCGAAAATCTGGTCGAAATTGGTGGCTACGCTGTCGCTTGCCATGGAGCTGTCGCGCATGACAAAGTAGTAAGGTTTCTGTTTGGCAATGGCTTTGATGGTTTCCTCCGAAACATCGCTGTCGAAGCAGGCAATCAGGTAGTTGTCCTCCACATTGAACACCTTCTTGCCGGCAATGGTGGTTTCCTCAATTTTGCTGGAAAGCAGCACGCCCAAATCGAGCATTACTTGGAACAGCAGATCCTCCGGCGTTCTGTCCTCTTTGATGTTATCCTCAAGGCGGGAGAACATATTGACCTCATACTCCGCAGGGTTATAGTAGACATCCTTCATGTTGGAGGTGTCGCACTTCAACACGCGAAAACCGGTGTCGAGATTCTGCGCAGCCAGCCCAGTTTCTTCCTTGATTTTTGCACCCGCACGGCGGATACGCTCCTTTGCCAACTCTGGAATTATGTGTGGACAATGAAGTTCGTCCAGTATGGAAATTGCATTTTCTGCAACGCGTTTAGCGTTGGCAGACGTGCTATATAACATAGGATCAATGTTTTCTTGCACCTGAACAAGGATGTATTTGCAATTTGCGCCGTCCACATTGTGACGCATAACGGCTTCTGCTGTTGTCGCAGATCCACTGAAAAAGTCAAGAATAATATCATCTTGATGTAATCCAAATCCAAGCAGAAACTGGATCAATTTAACAGGTTTTGGATTTGAAAACACATCTTTTTTGAAGTACTCATATACATCATTGGAGCCAGAGCTTGTTGTTCCACTATCAGTAATGACAGGTTCAGAGGTAAAGATACTTCTTGGCGTTTTTCCGAGTGGAATGCGTTGCTTAAATTGTACGGACCATTTATCGCCCAATTTTACAATACGAATTTCCCCCTCTTTGACATCGGATTCAAACCGAGCTTTGGACCGGAGCCAACTTATTGGGTTTCCATCTTCATCATACTGAAGCACAGTCCCATCCGGACAAGTAATTGGATAATACTGTTTCCCGGACTTTCTCTTAAATGTGTCCCAAAAATAGCGTCCGATTTCATCTTTTTCTTTATAGCGCTTTATGTAATCATCAGAATATGACTCATAAAATTCACCCAGCGCCGTGATGTTCCGAGCATACACCAAAATATATTCATGCTCAACGGCGATGTGTTTGGAGTCATTTCCACCACCCTTTTTATTCTGCCAAATGAGTTGAGAAACAAAGTTGCCGCCACCGAATATTTCGTCGCAGATATTCTTCAGATTCTTTACCTCATTGTCATCAATACTTATGAAAATCACACCATCGTTTGTAAGAAGATTTTTAGAAATCTTCAGACGTGGATAAATCATATTTAGCCAATCTGTATGATATCTACCATTGCTATCAAGGTTCCGTACAAGGCGGTTGCCGTCCTTATCAAATTGTCCACTGTTAGCAAGGTATTCATCTGTGTTCTGGGCGAAGTCATCCTCATACACAAAATCGTTACCAGTGTTGTAAGGCGGGTCAATGTAAATCATCTTGATCTTGCCAAGATAGGTTTCCTGCAACAGCTTCAGCACTTCAAGGTTGTCACCCTCAATATAGAGGTTCTCTGTGGTGTCAAAGTCCACGCTTTCCTCCCGGCAGGGACGCAGCGTCTTATTGATCGGTGCGTTGGCAAGCAGAACAGACTTTTTCTTATCAGGCCAAGTAAACTGATAGCGCTCCTCATTACCGTCCACTACCTTGCAGGAAATCTCCTGCATCAGCACATCCTTATCAATCGCCCGCACAACCTCGCCGTTTTCGTTAATCGTTTCCGTCACCGCATTAGGAAACATCGCCGCCAACTTCTTAAAATTCTCATCAGCCTTGTTCGCTGTTTGCATCCTCAGCCTATCCATCAATTTGTGCCCCCTGTAATCTTGCCTTTCAGCTCTTTGACTTTCTCTGTACGGTCAACATTATCTAATAACAAAAACGCCAATAAGACCATCTGGTATAGCTCATCATACCACTTTTCCAGGTCTCTCTTTTTCATTTTGGCAACATATTCTTTATAGCTCTTATCATTTGCACTGCGATTATTGTGCCGGAGGTCAAGATTATTGAACATAAAGAAAATATTGTCTTCCAATTTACTATCTATTGCATGTAGCGACTTGCGCTGCGGCTCAAGCTGCTGTGCCATTTTAAGCAATATTGACTTCTTGAGTTCAATCTCTCCTTTAAGAGCATAGTGATTATACTTTATCACTTCTAATGCCAACGATGGTTCCACTATTTCTGCTACTGCTGTAACGCCCGGCGTATTTTCTATTACTAAAACTTTTTCGTCTTTTTTATCTACATATGCCGTGTAATTATACTGCCCGAGTATATCGTCCATCACCTTTTTCAAATGATAGTAATTTCCTTCCCATTCCAATTTATAGCCCATTTTATTATCATTAGCAACATCTACGTTTACTAAAACCCAAACATTATATATTAATTCAATAAGCGTAAGGAACGCTTCAACATCTTCCGTTGCAGATCTCTTTAGATTGCCAAATTCTATACACTTTAGAAAATCATCCAAATCCACAAAATGTCCTCGTTGCATCCAATCTTCAAAGCAATATTCATCAAAATACTCAAACAATGTTTTTTCTTCATATGTGTCAACACATATCGTAACTTCTTTCGTAGCCATTGAAATCAATCGATCCACTTCTGATGCCATTGTAGTATTCTGTGATGCAATATCGAAAATGTTTCTTCTCATTTTTTTAATGTCTCCCCTTCATTTATTTCTAACGTTGCTATCCTCTTTAAGTTGTTTTATTCTTTGCACAAACTCAAACTTTTTCTTCGGTTGTCGTTCTGCCCGTGCCAGCTTTTCCAGTTTGGCGATTTCTTTCTCGATCTTCTGTCGGCGCTCATCGGCGGCAATCTGCTCATCCAGAGTGTTGCCGTCTGCAATGTTCACCTCACCGATGTCCACTACGATGTTTTCCCAGACTTTATCAAGGGTCAACCCCCGCAGCTCAATGGTGCAGTTTTCGGTAGGCTTCCAGTCCGTCTGCATCAGTTTGGTGCGGTAGACAGCCAGCTTACTTTGCCCTTCAAATTCCAGCACAAATAGAATATTCTGCGGAATCAGCTTCGATAAAGCGGCAATCGTTTTCTCGTCAAAGTCCTTTTTCTTCAGCGCCACAAGCAGGACAAAGAAGCTGCCGACCTCCTCTCCGGCAGGAATGTTGATTCGGCTCGGAGAAATTTCGTTTACAATAACAATGCGGGATATATCTGCATCGACTTTGTCTTTGGCCGCTGTATTCATCTGAAATTTGGCATAAATCGCCTTTTTGGGCAGCTGCTTATTCATTTCAGTTGACTTTGGAAGTCCGAGCATTTTGATTTTCACTCCGTTCAAATCAGTTAGGAATTAGGAGTTAGCAGTTAGGAGTTAGGAGTTTTCTTTTAGGCTTTTGGTGATACTTGATAAGAGTTTTTGAAGTTCGCCGCAATCGGCGTTTATGGAATCGTATTGCGTCTGAGTCAGATACTGCGCTTTGTATAAAAGCTCTAACCAGTATGCCGTTTCGGCGGATTCCTTAAAAGCAATGTGCATTTTAGCAAGAAAATCCTTTCGGCTGCAAGCACAATTTGCCTCCGCTATGTTTGCCCCTATACTCGTTCCGCTGCGCAATAGTTGTTTGGATAAAATGAATTCTCTCTTTTCGTCACAGAAGTATTTGTATAGGGCGATTATTCGCAAGGCAAAATTTTTGCTTTTTTCAAAAACAACACTTTCCATTCCTAACTCCTCATTCCTCATTCCTAACTACCAAAAAGCAAATCAACTCAAAGTCGTCAAGTCCTTTGATTTCATTTGTCAGGAAGCTGATCTGCCCGCCGCTCAAGAAGCTGTCAATATCGCTCTCGTCCTTTACCTCGATGATCGAGGCGATGGCGTCGCCAAGCAGTTTGGAAAGACGGGACATATTTTTGCCGTCGCGGGTTTCTTTGTTAAACGGCTTATAGGCTGCAGGGATTGGCTCTGTCTGCCCTTTGCAAAGAAAACGCATTCTATCCAGCATCTGCTTCGGGGAAAGATGGTTACAGACAACCTCGCCGTCATCCCCGATATAAACCATATAGAAGGGATGCAGCCGGTTCTGGTTGTCGATGTTTACGCTGTTGGAGCGATTCTTCAAAACGAAAATGACACCGGCAGGCGCGTCCTCACCGGCAGGTACAACCGAGTGCAGACCGAAGGGTGTTTTTTCGATGTCCGGGTGGTTCTTGACATATTCCAGCAAGTCCAGACGGAACTCGTTGAGCCCCAAATCCATAATGGAAATGCCGGTGGTCATATCCTCAATGTCTACGACCTCATCCTGCAAGCGCTTGAGCTGCGCCTTTCGGTACTCAAGGTCTGTCTTTTCCTCGTCACTGAGCAGATTATCATCGCCCGTGGCGGTCATATCCACGATTTTCATACGGGTTTCAACTCTGGCTTTCAGGTTGATATAATCGTCAAGGGTCACATCAGGCCAGAAATTCACAAGCTGAATGACCTTGTTGCGGCTTCCGATACGGTCAATACGCCCGAAGCGCTGAATGATGCGAACCGGGTTCCAGTGAATGTCGTAGTTGACGAGATAGTCGCAGTCCTGCAAGTTCTGACCTTCAGAAATGCAGTCGGTGGCAATCAGAATGTCGATTTTCGTATTGTCGCCGGGCATCAGCAGCTCTTTGTCCTTGGATATCGGAGAAAAGCAGGTCAGAACCGTGTTTAAGTCAGACCGCAATCTCGGGCAGGTGGTGCGCCCCTCCACATTGCCGGTAATCATGGCGGTATTCAGACCGAACTTTTCTTTTACAAAGGGACCGACGTTATTGTACAGGTATTCTGCCGTATCAGAAAACGCCGTGAATATGATGATTTTTTCGTTTCCGGGATTGATAGGCGCAGTGATTTTATTGTTGATCACACGGAAAAGCTCGCGCAGCTTCAAGTCGTGCTCCGGCGTGATGTCGCGCACCATATAAGTAAGCAGCTCCAGAACTTCGGCGTCTTTTTGCAGTTCCTTGCGCCACGACTCATAGTCCATATCCGCAAGGTCGATTTTGACCTTTTTGCCAAACGCGAACAGATCGTCGGTATCCTGATCGTCGCCGTCAAACTCGTTCACATTGGAAATGTCCGTCAAATTCAATGTGGTGCCCGTGTGGTGGTTAAAACGGTTGATGGTGTCGATTGTGCTGTCGATAAGCTCTTTGATTCGTTCCAGCGTCAAATTGAACGAATAGACAGAGCTTTCCATACGTTTCATCAGGTTGATGGCCATCAATCGCCGGATACCTTGCTCGCGGCTGGCCTGCGTAAAGCCCACATTGACAGTGTTGTCGCCATAAAGCTTCGCGTATTTTTCCATTCTGCTCGCCAGAATAAAGTGAGAGGGCGTGTAAATCGTCAGATTCAGAAGCATCAGCTGCTCGAAAATCTCGTTGTAGTTGATTGCCCCCTTCAAATCCGTCAGGTGCGGGCGCAAAGAGATAGGCTTTAGGCGCGTGGGGAATGTGCCGATGTCGCTTGTGTCATAGTATTTCTGAATGTGCTTGCGGGAACGGGCAATCGTAACACTGTCCAGCAGCTCAAAAAAGTCGAAGTCCAACATTTTGAGCAGGTTTTCGGTTGTGCGGTCGCAAGGCTCCCACTTGCTCCATGTATTAAATGCCCGCTGCGCATTTTTGAAAATTTCGTCAATCGAACGGCTGGTATTGAGTTTTTCGTCAATATAATCGGGGTGTCCTTCGTAAGCCAATGCAAGCTGATTTTTCAGGTCATTGAAACGGTTGTTGACCGGCGTGGCGGAAAGCATCAGCACCTTTGTTTTCACGCCTGCACGGATGACCTTTTTCATCAGGGTTACATAGCGATTGTCCTTGGTTTCTTCATCCGGGTTTTCAATCAGCTTGCCGCCGTTGCGGAAGTTGTGGGATTCATCAATCACGACAAGATCGTAGTTGCCCCAATTCAATCTGCTAAGATCCAGACCGTTTGAGTTGCCGTGGGTGCGGTTCAAGTCAGTGTGGTAAAGCACATCGTAGCGGAGTCTATCGGCAGCAATCGGGTTGTTGACATAGTTGTCCTTATAGGTGTTCCAGTTATTCGTCAGCTTCTTGGGGCAAAGCACCAGGACGGATTTGTTGCGGTTTTCGTAATATTTTATAACGGCAAGCGCAGTGAAGGTTTTACCGAGACCAACGCTGTCTGCAAGAATACAGCCGTTGTATTTTTCCAGCTTATTGATAATAGCAAGGGCAGCATCGCGTTGGAAATTATAGAGCATTCCCCAGATTTTGCTCTCCTTGAAGCCGGTTGCTTCGTTGGGAAGAACATCCTCTGACACATCTTCCAAAAACTCGCTGAAAATATTGTAGAGAGTCACAAAGTAAATAAAATCGGGCGAGTTCTCATTATAGGCAGCCGTGATGCTGTCGATCACCTCATCTGTGACGACCTGAAGCACCTTGCTGTCGTTCCAGATTTCATTGAAGTCAGCAAGCAAAGTGCGGGCAAGGGACTCGTCCTTTACAATTGTGGTGCTGATTACATTGCCTTTTTCGCAACCAAGTTCAACCGTAGTAAAGTTGTTGATGGGGGTATAGCCTACGCCGTCAACTACAATTTGTCCCTGAATAGATTTGTCACTGACATTCGATTTGAAAGTGACCTTCTGCCTAATCCACTCTGCACATTCTCGTGCGATAGCTTTTTGGGTCAATTCATTGCGGAGCTTAATTTCAAATTCAGTACCGTAAAGATTTCGTTCACGGGTTAAGCGCGGAATATAGAATTCTCGCTTTTCCTTTTTTGCCTTCTCTGTGACAAAGGTTGGAGATGTAAAGATAAAACGAAGCTCCTCGATTTGGGACAGTTGTTCTTTCAATTCCTGAAAGGCATAAATAGAAAAGCAGGCTGCTGCAATGGATAGTTTGCTGCCTTGCTTGATTTCTACGGACAAATCGTCTTTTAGAGTCTTTGTAGTATTGTTTATAAGCTCCATTTTTCTACACCCATCCTAATTATGGCAAAGTTTGTGTCACATAAAGCATACTCTACTCAGCTTATGCGTCATAAAACTCCATGATTTCATCGGGCGTACAGTTAAGTGCCTTGCAAATGTTACCGATAATTTCGGTAGTTATATTTTCATCTCTTGCAAGTTTCATCATCTGATAATGCGTAATGTGTGCCGCTTCTTGCAAGTCTTTTTTCCTCATCTTCTTGTCGATTAAGATTTTCCAAAGTTTATTGTATCTGACAGCCATAGCGATTCTCCTTCGGCAATATACTATCATTCAAAGATAAAGGACAACCAATTTAACATATTATAGCATACTTTCCCTGAAAAATCATAAAAAAAGACGGAAATTCAAACTTATTTGCGGAAAATCAAACCGCAGCGTTGAGCATTTATAGTTAAAAAACAATTGAAACACATAAAAAAGATCAAGATGTATTTTTATTGGTTGTTATGGGGCAAGATATGAATAATTCAAAAGTCAGACGGTTTGATATCATTGCAAGGAAGATGAAAAGCCCACAGGCTAGATCTTATATCCAGCCTGTGGGCCTTGTGTATGATTTGTCCTTTATCTTGTCCTGCGGCTTGCCCCGAAGCTTATGCCCAAGTCTATTTAACAAGATACCCATAATGGCGCATCTGGCGGCGGATAAGGGCTTCACAGCGGTCGCAAATTTCTTGGCTATAGGCGGTTCGATAGCTATCGATGAGCGCCTTTACATCGTTTGTGCTAAAGTTGAAGTGAAGCTGTATGCCGTATAATTCCTCAGCAGCATCTAACTGTTCGTCAAAATATCTCGAAAAAGGCTTGGCTTCAACGGTTTTTAGACAATCCTCTAAGCTTCTTTCCAAGGGAAAATCCATATTGGTATCTGCCAAAAGAGACAAGCCGTTATCAAATAGGGGGCATAGCGCATAGGTATTGTCCGCAGCGTTGTATTGAACGGCAATATTATTGGTGTGGCGATCTTCGTTTAGGAAGAACGCATCAATCTCCAACATTGAGGTCAGATATCGCCCGAACTCTTGCAGCCCGGTTGTTTGTTCAACAAAGTTTACCAGAAATTTTATCTGATCCGTGATCTCTCCCTGATGAGCCGTATCTACTGCGAGACTCCCGCCGGTAAATTTCCGATACAGCTTTTCCAACGGAATAAGATCATAGCCATCCGCGAGAAAATCAGCACTTTTGCAGCCGCGGTAAATTCGTTCTTTATACTTGATTTGTGAGTACTCATAAGCCACAAAGGGGTACTTAACGGTTGACTTGCCTAGCAGTGCGGAAACAATTGTTTCCGCTAGCCCCTCATACCCCATGTGGTCAGCCTTGTACCAGTATCCATAACATTTCCATTTCAACTGATTTCCCTTGGATGTATGGTTCAGCGTTTCTTGTGGCTCAAGCCTGCTTAAATCAATCATTTCCATAGAGCCCTCCTTACGCAGCGATGTTACGGATCATCTGCACCCACTGGTGGTCCCCAGCCATACGCCCATTGGTCTTTTCAATAATCAGCAGCGGATCATAGAAAGGAACATCCATCTCCCGGAGGATACCTTTCAGACCGGCTCGGCTGGCGGGCAGGCATCTTTCTTTCAAGAATTCCTCGAAATCTGCCCAGGACGGATTTTCTACAACGCCAAACGCCCGCAAAGGGATTCGGTCGGTGTAGTTCTTCATGCGGATGATTTCGTGCTTGAAATCAATGTCGATGACCGTACATAGCTGCTGACCATTCATGAAGTTCAACCGCATGGTAAAATCCGGGTTCGTGCTGAAATGCTCGGCGTTATAGATATACTTGTATATGGTCTGGCGCGACACGCCGAACCGTTTTGCAATCTCGGTGTTGCCGATGCCTTTTCTATGCAGTTCCAAAACCTCTACGATCTGGTCGGGGGTAAGCTGCGCCTTGCGACCCGCATTGCGCGGATTTGGATGATTGATTTTCAGCATCTTTGCAAGTTCTCGCAATTCATCCAAATCAGCTGTGCCAAAAATTTCTTTTATTTGCTTTTGGTAATCGCTCGGCATCCAGTATCCCTCCCAAGTCGTTTTCTGCTATTACTATATCGTGATTTTGGGAAAATGTCAACAAATTAAAATATTTACATTTGAGATGTTAATCTTATGGCGTGAGTCATTGCAGATAACTGCCGCACTATGTACTTATTCAAGATTCCTTTAATTTTGCGGCACTTCCTTTTTTGGCGGCGGCGTGCTATACTTAAAATCAATAAATTTCCTGAGATTTTACCCTCATGCGCTGCGCTTGGCAGAAAGGTGGACAACGACTGATGGATAATAAACCTGTACCCCCGTCGCGCAAACTCTTGCCCCGGCAGTAAGCGAGATTCGCACATTGCTGGAGACATCCCGCAAAAATGTAGCTCAGCAGGTCAATCAGGAACTGCTGTCAACCTACTGGAAAATCGGTGAAGTCATCGCCCGCTACGAGCAGAACGACAGCGTCCGGGCGGCCTACGGTGAAAAGACCTTGCTGCAGCTTTCAAAAGCGCTTACCAAGGAACTGGGCAAGGGCTTTTCGCGCTCCAATCTGCAAAATATGCGTCTGCTATATTTGAACTACCTAATTTGCCAGACGGTGTCTGGCAAATTGAGCTGGTCGCATTACTGCGAGTTACTGTCCATCTCCGATAAGGAAAAGCGCAGCTTCTATGAAAAGGAAGCAGTTAACGCCGGATGGTCTGTCCGTGAGATGAAGCGGCAGATTGATAGTTCTCTGTTTGAGCGTCTGCTCCTGTCCCGCGGTGATGCCAACAAGGAGCAGGTTTTGGCGCTGGCTGAAAAGGGCGTAGACTACGCCAAGCCGGAGGACATCATCAAAGACCCGTATGTGTTTGAATTTTTAGGTCTGCCAGAGGAAAAGCCGTTCCTTGAAAGCGACTTGGAAGCGGCTTTTGTGCGGCAAATCGAAGATTTCCTGCTGGAACTTGGTCGGGGCTTTATGTTTGTCGGCACGCAGCAGCGGGTCACTGTGAATAACACCCACTACTATGTGGACATGGTATTCTACAACAAGATTTTGCACGCCTATGTGCTGATCGAGTTGAAAACCACCAAACTCATGCCCGAAGCTGCCGGGCAGATCAATATGTATCTGAACTACTATGCCGCAGAGGTCAACGACCCGGAAGACAATCTGCCCATCGGCATCATCCTCTGCACCGATAAGGACAGTGTAGAGGCTGAATATGCCTTGGGCGGGTTATCAAACCAGATTTTTGCTTCTCGGTATGTCCTGTATATGCCGAACAAGGAGCAGCTTATCAAGCAGGTGGAGGAAGTTCTAAAGCGTTGGTACTCCCACGAGGGTGAATCAAGGCATAAGTAAAACGCCCCTTAAGGGGCCTGCCACGAGTCGGCAATGCAGTTGGCCGAACCGTTCGAGGCCCCTTGAGGGGCGTTGTCTGTAATATGCCCTTCTAGGGCTTCCTCAAGCCCCCGGCTTAGCCGGGGGTTCTCAACGGCAGCAGCGTCCGGGCAGCGCAGGGAGAAAAGCACGGCTTTCAAGGGCGCTGACAAAAGAATGGCAAACGGGCTTTTCGCGCTCGAACCAGCAAATATGCGTCTTTTGTATACACCCTGGACAGTTTGCTCCGCACAAGCCTGCATCCAAAGCTTTTTTGTTTTTCATAGGGCAATACCGCATAATTCTAAGTGCCGATACGGCGAGCGAGGTGCGGCAGAT
>ERZ827520.1446-NODE-1446-length-27442-cov-6.539928_pt1 | contig 27442 bp, 16 predicted proteins | sample MGYA00519581_ERZ827520 | MGnify/ENA primary metagenome ERZ827520 (study PRJEB31778, sample SAMEA3449339) | human gut metagenome | biome: human gut; feature: human-associated habitat; material: faeces | place: United Kingdom | collected 2010/2012 ...
CCTCGAGCCGGTCCGCGTACCACGACAGCAACGCGCCCTTGCTGGGATAGCCGAGCTCGCGGATCACGTCGGCGGCGCAGCGCTCGTATTTGACGTACAGGTCCACGGCCCTGTCACGCTGCTCCCTGCTGTACTTCGCCATAAGGGGGTTCTCCTCCCGGTCGGGGAGTCCAAGAAAACGTCATCACCTCGTTCGGACTGGATTGACACGCCATTTTGGACTACTTCAATTTAACAAAACACATTGCGCATGGATAACGTCCTCTTCGCCCCTAAGACGGTCGAGAAAATTCTGATAATCGTTGATACCCATGAGCACGTAGGACAGCGTTCCGTCTGACGACGAGGACCGGCGCACGGTCGGCCTTAGACAGCACCGTAGCGGTGCGTCCATTACTGAGTTCGCCGACTGGCACAAGATCCTCAAGCACAAACTCTGTCAAGGTCACATCCACTTTCCCTCCGGTGGTCTAAGTCTTTGATCTGACAGGCATCTGAAACGTCCGACTCCGGCACGAAGCACCACAAGGCGTGGTCTAAGTCTTTGATCTGACAGGCATCTGAAACACATGCCGTTGTGGCGTATCCCACTCGACGGTGGTCTAAGTCTTTGATCTGACAGGCATCTGAAACATACCCTTCGCGAGGGAGCGGGCGCAATGTGTGGTCTAAGTCTTTGATCTGACAGGCATCTGAAACACCTAGAGGGCAGTTGGGCGACTCTCGCCTGTGGTCTAAGTCTTTGATCTGACAGGCATCTGAAACAGAGGGGCTTTGTGGGATTCCGTAACCCTGGTGGTCTAAGTCTTTGATCTGACAGGCATCTGAAACATCTGGAACGAATTAGTGAACTATCTTGGAGTGGTCTAAGTCTTTGATCTGACAGGCATCTGAAACGGGCGCGTGGATACACTGGCAGGGCGACAAGTGGTCTAAGTCTTTGATCTGACAGGCATCTGAAACACGTCGTCGCTGATGCGCCAATCCCTTTGTGTGGTCTAAGTCTTTGATCTGACAGGCATCTGAAACGACTACGGCGACGTGTTCCAACCGGTGCTCGTGGTCTAAGTCTTTGATCTGACAGGCATCTGAAACATTCACTGCAATTCACTGCAATTACCGGAAGTGGTCTAAGTCTTTGATCTGACAGGCATCTGAAACCTTGTTCCACAATTCCATATGCTCAACATAGTGGTCTAAGTCTTTGATCTGACAGGCATCTGAAACTCCCCCACGACGAACATAATTCTAACTTGAGTGGTCTAAGTCTTTGATCTGACAGGCATCTGAAACATAGGCTACAGGGTCATTAATAAGCCACGGGTGGTCTAAGTCTTTGATCTGACAGGCATCTGAAACCGTTAACTGAAATGACACCACAAGAATTGCGTGGTCTAAGTCTTTGATCTGACAGGCATCTGAAACATACGTCGGAAATGCCGTGCTTGTTTTGGAGTGGTCTAAGTCTTTGATCTGACAGGCATCTGAAACAGCTCATGCGCCAGATCGCGCTGTGTGACGGTGGTCTAAGTCTTTGATCTGACAGGCATCTGAAACATTGTCCCAGTGCGCGGCCTTCCTCGTGTTGTGGTCTAAGTCTTTGATCTGACAGGCATCTGAAACTTGCGCAACCTCTTGATTGTATGCGTCGGCGTGGTCTAAGTCTTTGATCTGACAGGCATCTGAAACGCGGTTTTCGCACTCGTAAACGTTAAACCAGTGGTCTAAGTCTTTGATCTGACAGGCATCTGAAACCAACGTACGAGGTTGCGGCGAACCATGCCGGTGGTCTAAGTCTTTGATCTGACAGGCATCTGAAACTATATGTGGTCGGTACGGTGGAAGCTGGCTGTGGTCTAAGTCTTTGATCTGACAGGCATCTGAAACTCCTGTTTTGGACGGGAGAAGGTTCTAGCGGTGGTCTAAGTCTTTGATCTGACAGGCATCTGAAACTAGTCCCTTAGCGTCCGCTTCGGTGGAGTCGTGGTCTAAGTCTTTGATCTGACAGGCATCTGAAACATGTGGGCATGGATGTGAACGTGGATATTGGTGGTCTAAGTCTTTGATCTGACAGGCATCTGAAACTTGGGCAAGCGAATCACCATCAACGGCTTGGTGGTCTAAGTCTTTGATCTGACAGGCATCTGAAACACGTCGAACGGGGACATGTGGGCGTAGCCAGTGGTCTAAGTCTTTGATCTGACAGGCATCTGAAACCTGCTCAATATTCTGCGCGAGTACGACAATGTGGTCTAAGTCTTTGATCTGACAGGCATCTGAAACTCTTATATGAAGCTTGTGAAGGATACTCCGGTGGTCTAAGTCTTTGATCTGACAGGCATCTGAAACGCAGGATAACGCAAACAAATGGGCATACGGGGTGGTCTAAGTCTTTGATCTGACAGGCATCTGAAACACCGGTGTGGCGAATACGATGCGCTACTTGGTGGTCTAAGTCTTTGATCTGACAGGCATCTGAAACTGCTTGTTTTGGACTGGGAATCTCAGGACAGTGGTCTAAGTCTTTGATCTGACAGGCATCTGAAACTTCCTGTGTGCTTAAATAATTCACTGTGAGGTGGTCTAAGTCTTTGATCTGACAGGCATCTGAAACCGATAGCCTTGGAGAATCCTGAACGTTCTATGAGAACTGAACATAATCTCCATCGATATACCGACTTCTTCCCTCTGTCAAAAGGACTTTTTTGTCGCAGCATTCCAGGTCCAGAAGCTGCATATGGTGTCTTAATAATTCTCGATGCAAATAAAGTAATTGGCCATTATCACAATATTGAGTTATATGAAGCATCACAAGCATCCTGCCCTCGGCAAGAGCGCCGGCAGTATCAACTACCAGTTGAATTTTATCATAAAGAGAACCCAGAGAACTGGTATCAACACGCGGTTTAGCCATTGCTATCATTGACTTTATATCAGCTTCATCAAGAATACTCAGAGGCAAATTCTCTCTCCATATTTCTTCTTGAATAATCGACTTTATCTCAGTTTGCAACAACAATAATCTACTCAATTCTTCAGGATTAAATCCGTCATTTAACTTCTTAACTGCAGCCTTTTGAAACAAAGCATCATAATCTAGTACTCCTGCGCAATCACCTACGAATAGCACCTTCTTCGCCGCCAAAACCTCTTTATCACATTCCACAAGAACAACATCATCATCATCACCTCGAAGACCTTGCACGAATTTGTACAGCACACTTGGAAGCTCGCATGCGATTACGTTAAGGCCTGGTTCCAGCGACATGGAATCCAAGGGATAGAAAACAATACTGTCAATCATATAATCACCGTCCTGTCATCCGAATCCCGAACATCATTCTTCCCTCTTCCCAACAGGAATCTAATGGACGCATACTGTTTCTCAGTAACAATCAACGATTGAACCAGACCAGCACTCGGCACAAAACTCGCAACACGATTTTCCAGAAAGCGAGCCGATTCTCGAGTAGTAGCAATTCGCACATATACGGATTCCTGAACCATCAGGAAACCCTCCTGAATAAGATTCTTCCGAAAAGATGCATATTCTTTGCGCTCATTAGGCGTCTTCATCGGAAGATCGAAAAACACTATAACTCTCATGACTCTGTATCGCACCGCCAAAACCCCAATTCAGGAAGGCAGCCCTCCCCCGCCAGATACCGTAATGAATCGCGAACGAATACATTGATTAATTGCGTAATCGTTGTCCCATATTGAGGCAGATCAGTCCTCATCAACTTGATGAGTTCTTCTTTAACTTCGCTTTCGAGAGACCTGCCGCTAAGCTCGAACACTTTCTGATCAACAAACGGGCGGAAGGGCTCCATAAAATCACACGCTAAATTGAAAGGATTTCTCTCGCTATCATGATGAATACCGAATTCCGTAAGATAGCCTATTTCAGCTATTTTTCTAGCCACTTCTGACATAAGAATCGCATAGCCGTAGTCCAATAGTCCGTTTATCTGATTGTCGTCGTCAGATCTGACGAATTCGTACGTAAATAACCTCGGGAAATACATATGTGCGGCAACAGCCTCACGGTTGTCAGAATCCCCAGACTTAACATCTGCAGCAAGCGTGCCGATCTTCTCCACGTCAGGACAAGGACAACACCTCTCCAGCACCTGCATTTGATGAGCGATTTTCTCTTGAACAATACGCTGCCATAGGATATTCCTGCGTTCCTCCAACCAACACATCTGCTGAATAATGCATGAGCGACGACTCGATTCAGTCTCGTATGGATTCGTCTCCCCAATCGGAAGATGCTTTTCGTCACAAAAGATGACTTTGACATCACGTTTTAATAGATTCGCCATCGCATTAGCCGTCACAACCGCTTGAGTCGTGGAAATCATCACAGTACCCAAATCATCAAGAGGAAACTGGTAAACGTCATCATCTGTCTGAACCACCAACAATTTTAATTTTGTCGAGATCTTGCAATGTTTAGTAATCACAACATTCCGCCACGCCATACTCACTCCATTGTGTTATTCTTATAAAGGATTGTTTGGTCGCAATCCAAGGTGTCTAGGTCCTTGACCTGACAGGCATATATTGAAATAAAGCAAGACCCTTGGGCCAAGCTTCAGAAGGTTTTAGACCTAGCCTTATGGCTATGGGGCTCCCGGCAGCGCCGGGAGCCCCTATTTGTTATCTCGCTCTCCTCTTCAACTCGCCAACACTGATTCTCTGCTCAAACAGCCCAGACGGCGACTGGAAGATGAACTCGTCAGAATCAGCAAACGAATAACCCGATTTATTGTTCATCCTTCCCCAACTCTCCGGCATCTTGAGATTTTTCAGGTTCGCTGTCTTTGCATCAGCATGCAACGCTCCCACCACTTCTTTGATAACGTCTTTCTTTTCCTCTAGTGAGACCCTGTTAAAAGCAGCATAGAAAGCCGCCAGTTCAGTCTCATCAAAGCGATGCTTCGGGTAATAATTCTGTATAGACTCAACAATCGCGTCAAACAACCCACATAACTGTTCCTCACTGACGCTATCCGCAGAGTTCATCACATCATCAAACAAGCAATACTCTCCATATGGAAGCCATAGTTGTTGTGCATTATTCAATTCGGCTGCAGACTTGATTGTTATTAAGGCGCCACCGTAACGAATCAACTGCATAGGCGGAACATGACGAAGTAGAATACGCGCCTTCCCGTATTCCGGTTTTTTCTCAACCAATATCATTCTCAGCGCATCATCAGAAGGATGATCACCCAACTTGGCATATTCTCGCATTGCGATATTCACCAAGCGCGTCTTTTTCTTTGACTCGATTAGAACAGCATAGACTGTTTTCTCACTTGAGAATCCACCATATAGGTCAGTATCCCGCATTTCCTTGTTAAAAGGAATGCGCATCTTTTTCTTTGACAAAGCTCCATATCGAGTCGTGTCATACAACGCACCGAAGCTATCGCCCACCTTCTGAGTGACGAGCATCTTACGATAATTCATCACCTTGCGAAGATAAGCTTTATCTTCTTCACGCCAAACAATCTCTCCAGTCTTAGGATTGATGCGCTTGTCTGGATTCCGGGAATTCATCGAACCAACAATAAAGCCAAACGCTTTATTTCTCCTGCGCTCTCCAGCATTCACTTTCTCCCTGTATCCACGCAGGTAATCTTGCAGGTACAGATTGTAGGAATTCACTGCTCCATCGGAAACCAAGCCATTAGCGAAGAAGCCTCTATTAACCGCGAACTGACCCGCAACACCGAGGCACAGCGCGTCCTGAGCATGGTGATAGTCGTTGATATCACGGTTCTTATGGGAGAAACCAAGATATTGGCGCATTTCTTTCGTTAGCTCGGAATTCAGACCAATTACCGCGGCGCTGTTTCCATAACACTTACGCATGATGGTGGCAACATTCTTCATAATCTGACGAGTCTCCACCAGCGAGCGCTGAACGAAGCGCTCCTTCTCGTGGGAGGAAAAGTCATTCTGCCGATTCATTTTGTCGAACTTAACACGACTGATCAGGCGAGCGTCCAACAACTCCTGCCAGAAATTCCTCATACGGTTCGCGATTTCGGGCAGATACTGGAAAGAGTCCGTCTTTCTTGCGTTTGCCGCGCGAGCTACCAAAACTCGATTATCCAGAGAATCATTCTGAGTCACGGCTTGCGGGATGATGTGATCGATATCATAATCCGAAGAGAGCCTGTCAAGATTCAGAGGTTCTCCGGTATACATATCTTTACCAAGCTGCGTGTAGTACAGGAACAGCCTATCGTCTCGCAAATCATTATCACTGCACTCGTTCAATGATTCGGCGAGGTCCTGGAACTCCTTCTGCAATCCAGCACTCTTGTACAGGCCCTGCAAGCGGCTCTTTCGAGATACCGTTCGGGCGCTTTGTTGGACATCTCCCGCGAGTTCCAGGAAAATCCGCGAAGGTTCCTTGCCTACTGCCTTCGAGATATCATCAATGACTCGAATCGCCTGATTGATACCTCTCTTGACCTTAGGCGAGACACGCAGGTTATCGATTATATCCTGATAGGAGTTCCCATCTTCAGCGCCAACGTTCTGCTGGCTGATCCACTCCCCAACGCCAAGATCCTTGTCAGTGATGATCTCCATGAAATTGCGATCGGTTTCCCGCATTATCTCGATAATGCTGTGTTTTGCAGGAGCGAAATCATTCCCGATCTTGCAAACAGCCACCTTCGAGGCAAGAAGTTTTCTTGAAAGCTTGCCCCATCCTGTGTAATGCGTATTGGAGAGTAGCTCGCAATTGGTTTCCGTCAGCTCGCCAAGCAGCTGCAGCTGATGTTTCAAAGTCTTTTTATCTTCAAACACCGTCTGCAACTCGATAATCTTCTCAACGACATCCTTATGACTATTCACATAGGAGGCTTTGAGCGTGCGGCACATCTTCCCATACGATGACAAGGAGCTGACGAATTTCTTCTCGTCAGCCAAGCCGGAAATCTCATAGGTGTTCCCATATGTTCTGCGCAACAGCTTTTCAGCATCCTTCTTGGTGACCGTTGCTTGTTTGGCGAAAAGTTCTTCAAGTAGCAGTTGCTTCTCATTGTGGCCGAGTCTCACACGCCGCTTATCAGCCCAATGGTTGCCTGTACGAATCGACAGACGGACATTGTTCAACTCGTTAAGAACTTCGAATTCCTGGTACAACAAGGAGTTCTTTGGCAACGTTGGCTCACCAAGCAGGTAGCTGTCCGTGCCTACCAGACGCTCAATGAATTTGCGTCCCGACTCATCCTTGTCGACCATCTCGTCAAAGTTCCAAGGCGTAATCACGCCCTTCTTCTTGCGAATCATCCAATGGTTTTCCCCATTATCGGACGACTGCATGTCATCACGCGATACCAGCGGACCAACATAATAAGGCACACGGAAAGCAAGCAAACCTTCTAGCTTATTGACTTCCTTACCATCTTTGATATAGGTCTCCAGAAGGAAGGGATAATACCGTCCCTGCTTTTGAATGATTTTCTTCAACTCGTTCAGATGAAGCTGGTAGGGAATCACACCATTCCCAGAGTCCCTTTGAACAGGGAACAACTCATCGTTTTCGATGTCGTGGAGAAGTCTTTCTTTCTCCTGATCAGACAAAACAGAACCTTTAATCAGCTCCTCGAAGAACTTATTGGCTGCTTTGCGCTTATTCTCATAATCCTTTGCACCACGAATGCTTCTTCGCTGTCCTCCAACGATTTCCCAGCCTACGAGAGCACCGTAGTTCTTGTTGATATTCTCGGCATTGGATTCCTCGCGGCAATAGCGCTTGATCAAGTCCCAATTCCGTTGATGCTGTTCATATCTCGCACACATCGACTCAGAAACGCTCGTGGAATCTCCCAGCAACTGTTTCAGAGCGATGGCACTGTACTGTCGCTGGATACAGTCCAGAAAATCGCATTCATTATCTTCCAGCAGACCAGAATCACCGATTGCGATGCGCTTCTCGTCATAATCGGCCTTGTTGAAATAGAGCGCGAGCGTTTTCTTGTCTTCCGGAGTGTACTCCTTATTAGGAAACACCTTCGTCAAATCAAGCTTATTGCCTTCAAGACCGGCAAACACTGCGCTGATGATAGCCTCTTGGCGCTTCGATAATGCGGTATCTTCCTTGAGAATGGAGATTGCATTCTTAGCACGTATGGAGCGAGAGCCTTTGGTCGTGCACAGCGCTTCCGTCAGCCCATTCGCATCCGCTTGCAGCTCCAGATCATCGCCAGTTTCGTCTTCATCAGCATATTGCAGAATTTCCGTGAGTAATTTGAGAAGATCCTCGACATCGAAAACCGAAGAAGGAGCCAATTCCCCCTCCGTGAGGAAATTGCCACGGTATTTCATCATGTGATGGATGGCGAGGTACACCTCTCGGATATCATGACGCTCATCATCTTCCATCAGAGTCTTACGCAGATGGTAGATAGTCGGGTATTTCTCGTAAAAACGCTTATCCTGCTCATTCGAGTCGAACAGGACACCTCCGAACCAATGACCTTCATTGTTCTTATCTTCAGGGTGAACCCAAGAATACTTCCTTCGCATCAGGAAAGACGGATCCACCTCGGACAACGCCTGATCAAACATCGAATCAAGCATACGCAAGCGCCAATGACGGCGGGAATAACGCCTACGAGTGGTTCGCGCCATTCTGCGCTCCTCCGCCGTTGAAGCAGGCTCGAACAGTCTCGCGCCAATAAGTTCATGCCCCTTCGCACGCATAAGACGATAATTAGGAGTGAATGCCGCCCAGCCAACGGAAGCGTTGCCTATATCCAGCGAGACAGCGTAATCTTCAACAGCATTTTCCCGGTTCATAAGACTCCATTGATGTAGAACTCTAATTCGTCTTCAAGTCTATTACAGGAATACTGACATCCACGCATCACCCTTTTGCGATCCTTATGCAATTCGGCACATCGTGGTCATTTAAAGCTTTTTTCATCGCTATTTTGTACACATTTGTTTACGTCTCATTTCGGACATTACCCAGATACACAAAAGGGGCTGCCCATTCACAAGGAATGGACAGCCCCTCACGCGAGAATCAGCGAAGCATCAACACAATGCTTCGGCAGAGTTTCGGCAGACCAGCTTAACTTGGGCAGTGCAAAACCGCACAAACCTCCCAAAGTCAGCCACCCACCCAGCCACCTCAGGCCTTGGCAACCTCAACGTTCAGCTCATCGCCGGCCGTCACTTCGAAAGAGGTGGCAAGCGTTTCGGAAGAGACGAGTTTCTTGAACTGTTCGACCTTGGCCACGTCTTCGGCGGGCACAACGAGCTTCAGGGCGATGCGGTCGGAGATTTGCAGATCGGCGGCCTTACGGGCATCCTGCACAGCGCGAATCACGTCGCGCGCATAGCCTTCGGCGATCAGATCATCGTTCAGCTCGGTGTCGAGGATCACGAAGCCACCGGTCGGCAGCGCGGCGGAAACGGAGTTGGCGGCCTCTTCGGCGTTCTTCTCCTCCACGCTGTTGATCAGCTCATATTCGCCTTCCTCAAGCACGATCTCACCGTTCGGAGTCTCACATACCGGAGCGCCTTCGGCGTTCACATGCCATGCACCGGACTTGGAAGCCTTGATGGCGAACTGCACGTCCTTGCGTAGGCGCTTGCCTGCCACGCGAGCGTTCACACGCAGCTCGTTGACAATCTTCAAGCCTTGGGCTTCGGCATCTTCAAGCGTGCACAATTCAACGTTCTTCACGTTCAGTTCGGATTTCAGAATCTCGTCGTATGCAGCCACGGCGGTAGTGTTTTCCACCACAACGGTCAGCTTGGACAGCGGCTGGCGCACGCGAATCTGCTTCGTCTTACGCATAGACAGGGTGCCGGACACGACCTCGCGCACCTTCTCCATCGCATCAACCAGAGCCGGATCGTCAACAAGCACACGGCCCAGTTCGCTCGCTTCGCCAGTCTGCTCGTCGGCAAGGAACGGCCAGTCGGCCAGATGCACGGATTCACCACCGGTCAGGCCACGCCACACGGCTTCCGCTTCCATCGGAGCAAGCGGTGCGATCACGCGCATGAATGCTTCAAGCACGGTGTACAGCGTGTTGAACGCGTTCGCATCCTCGTTCCAGAAACGGTCACGATTGTTGCGGATGTACCAGTTGGTGAGCATGTCGATGAAATCGGACACGGCTTCACATGCGTCGGAAATCAGGAAGTCATCCAGCGAATGCTGCGTCTTCTCGATAAGTCGGCGGGTACGTGCCAGCAGATAACGATCCATTTCCGGCAGTGCGGCAACCTCATCGGCACGCAGCGCACGAGCATCGAAACCGGCACCATTATTGGCAGCGTTCGCATACAGGGTGAAGAAGTAGTAGGAGCTCCACACCGGCAGCATGACCTGGCGAACGGTGTCACGAATGCCATCGGCGGTCACGATCAGATTACCGCCGCGCAGAATCGGCGAACTCATGAGGAACCAACGCATGGCGTCAGAACCGAAATCGTTGAACACGCCGTTCACGTCCGGGTAGTTGCGCAGATGCTTCGACATCTTCTGGCCGTCGGAGCCAAGCACGATGCCGTGGCAGATCACGTTCTTGAATGCCGGCTTGTCGAACAGTGCGGTCGCCATGATGTGCAGCACGTAGAACCAGCCACGGGTCTGGCCGATGTATTCCACGATGTAATCGCAAGGGAAATGCTGTTCGAACGTTTCCTTGTTCTCAAACGGGTAATGGTACTGGGCGAAGCTCATGGAACCGGATTCGAACCAGCAGTCCATCACGTCGCTGATGCGGTGCATGTGGCTCTTGCCGGTCGGATCGTCCGGGTTGACGCGGGTCAATTCGTCGATGTACGGGCGGTGCATGTTGACATTGCCGTCCTTATCGCGCGGATAGTCGCCGAAGTCGGCCTTCAGCTCGTCCAGCGAACCGTACACGTCAACGCGCGGATACTTCGGATCGTCAGACACCCACACCGGAATCGGCGAACCCCAAAAACGGTTGCGCGAGATCGACCAGTCGCGGGCATTGGCAAGCCACTTGCCGAACTGGCCGTCCTTCACATTGCCCGGAATCCAGTTAATCTCCTGGTTCAGTTCGAGCAGACGGTCCTTGATTTTGGTGACGGACACGAACCACGAGCTCACCGGCTTGTAGATGAGCGGCGTGGCGCAACGCCAGCAATGCGGGTAGGAGTGCACGTAGCTCTTCTCCTGGAAGAGAATCGCGCGCTGGTCTTCCGGAATACGCTCCAGCGGGCCGTCACCGGCACGCAGGTTACGCAGAATCGGCTTGTTCGCATCGAACACGTACATGCCCTCGTAGTCCGGGCACAGCGCGGTGAACTTGCAGCCCGCGTCGAGCACGTCAACGCTCTTGATGCCCTTGGCGTTAAGCGTGTTCATATCGTCCTCGCCGTACGGAGCCTGATGCACGAGGCCGGTACCTTCAACGGTATCGACATAGTCGGCGGTGAAGATCTGGTAGCCTTCCGGACCTGGAACCTTGCCTTCGACGGCGTTCTCGTCGCCTGCGAAGTACGGGAACACCGGGTAGTAGCGCCAGCCTTCCATTTCGGCACCCTTGAGTTCGCGCACGATCTCATAGTTCTCGCCGAGTTCCTTGGCGTAGGAGCCGAGCAGCGGCTTGCCCAGATAGAACTTCTTGCCAGCGAACTTGCCTTCAGTCGGACGCACTTCCACATAGTCGATGTCTGCGCCGACCACAATGGCGAAGTTGGTCGGAACGGTCCACGGCGTAGTGGTCCAGAACACCGCGTAGGCGTCTTCCTCATCGCGCAGCTTCACGGCCACGGACACGGTGGTGTCTTGACGATCCTGATACACGTCGGCATCCATGCGCAGCTCATGCGCGGAAAGCGGCGTCTGATCCTTCGGGCAGTACGGCAGCACGCGGTAGCCCTGATATGCGAGGCCCTTGTCGTACAGCTGCTTGAACGCCCACATCACGGATTCCATGTATGGAATGTTCAGCGTCTTGTAGCCATGCTCGAAATCGACCCAACGTGCCTGACGGTGCACGTAGTCCTTCCACTCGTTGGTGTACTTGAGCACGGAGGCACGGCAGGCATCATTGAACTTGTCGATGCCCATTTCCTTAACCTGATCGACCGAATCGATGCCCAGTTCCTTCTGGGCTTCCAGCTCAGCCGGCAGACCGTGCGTATCCCAACCGAACACACGATTGACCCTGTGGCCCTTCATGGTCTGGTAACGCGGAATCACATCCTTGGCGTAACCGGTCAGCAGGTGGCCGTAATGCGGCAGACCGTTGGCGAACGGAGGGCCGTCGAAGAACACGAATTCGTTCTGGCTGTGATCGCCGGAAGGACGGCGTTCAATGGACTTCTGGAAAGTGTCGTCCTTCTCCCAATAATCAAGGACGGATTCTTCCAGCTTCGGGAAACTGGGGTTCGGCGCTACATTGGCGCTCTGCTCACCCGCAGCTGCCTTCGGATACACGTTGTTTTCGCTCACCGTATCTCCTCGTAGGTTCTTACTATTTGTCTCCTACGAGGACGATGACTATAGCGCCTGCTGGACGCCGCCACCGCGGTACCACCTCGTTTGCCATGCTTTTGTTACGCGCACGACCGCTCGTATGTTCGGCTGTTCGGGCCTTCCCGCCGGGTCTAATAAGCCGCTGACACGACCGTTCTTCCGGAAGCTCCCCGCTGATAACGGATCATCGCTCGCATTTCGGTTGTCACTATAGCATGCGGCGCGAACTATTTCGCTTGTTTTTTCATGATTATGGACGATTCTTAAGTAGGATTCACAAGAATGTAAAAGTAAAAAGAATCACTAGACGAGTAACGTTTTAAGCATCACTATTTCGCCGGAACGAAACTGTCGCGCGCCACCAATGACGTCGACAGATACGCATGCTGGCGAATCGTGCGCTTGCCGGAAATGGCGTCGCCCAATGCCAAGGTCGCCACACGCGCAAGCTCGTTCTGATCGATGGAGAAGGTACTCAACGGCGGTGAGGTCAACTGCGAAATCGTCTGATTGTTGATGCTGATCACGCTGATGTCGCGCGGCACCAGCACGCCGACCGCATTGAACGCCTGCAGCACGCCCACTGCAATCACATCGGCGGCGACAATCACGGCATCCGGCAGCACACCATTATGGTCATGCACGAACCGCTCCCCCAAAGCGCGTCCGTTACTCACCGTGAACAGTCCGTCGGAATACACGAGCCCGTCCGACTGAATGCCGAAACGTCTCGTTTCACGGCGGAAATACGTACAGCGGTTCTCCTCATCGACCTCATAGAAGTTCATCAGGCAGCCCTTGCCGCCAATAAACCCGACACGCTTCATGCCCTTGGCCGCACACGCCGCAACCGCATCATGTATGGTCTGCTGCAAATCAGGTTGCACGGAATCAAACAGATTCGGCGCCGGATTCACATCAATGAACACGCCATATGGCATGGCTTCATGCAACCGCTCCAAGTCCTTTTCACTAATTCGGTCAGCGCCAATCGCCATGAAGCCGTCGAACTTGGAACTGCACGCAATCATGTCATCAAGGTCGTGGAACACCGTCATTTCCATGCGTTGTTGCTCAGCATTGCGTTCGAGCGCTGAACGCAAATCAGTGTAATAGGAGTCACGCAACGCTTCTTCAGACTCCTCATTATCAAGCAATGCGACCTTGTGAGGAACGACGATGCGTTTGGTCTGCATGCTGTAGCCGAGATCTTCGCTTGCCCGAATGATCTTACGACGCGTCCCCTCACGCACGGAAAGGGTGGGATCCCCATTCAGAAGTCGAGACACCGTAGCTTGAGAAAACCCGGTACGCTGCGCAATTTCTTTAATCGTCGCCATGTCTCGCTCTCCAATTTAGTAAATCGTTTACCTCATGAAAGGATAACCAATTATTGACATAACGACAAACCAAGCAAGATTTATGCAACGATTACGCAAGCCAACTATAATCGTTGTTCGTGCAGCAGTCTCATGAACGTATGATGGAACATCCTTCGCAGAAGGCAGGCTGGCCGCAGCCGAATACCATGCATGCCAAAGGCAATAAGAAATCCCTTGCTTCAAAATCGCAATTTCAAAGCAAGGGATTTTCCAGAGGATCCATGCCGTTCAAGGCCACCGGCCATAAGGGCGGTATCAGCCGACAGGGCTCGAAGCGCGGCTAGTGTAGCTAGCGTGTGCTCGCATCGCTCCAATTCGGGAAACTATTCGATTATTCGAGTTCTACGGCACCTGTGTAGAGCTGGTAGTACTCGCCCTTCTGTGCGATGAGCTCGTCATGCGAGCCGCGTTCGATGATGCGGCCATGGTCGAGCACCATGATCACGTCGGAATTGCGCACGGTGGACAGGCGGTGTGCGATCACGAACACGGTACGACCCTTCATGAGGTTATCCATACCGGCCTGCACCACTTCCTCGGTACGGGTGTCGATGGACGAAGTGGCCTCGTCGAGGATCATGGCCGGCGGATCGGCCACGGCTGCACGAGCGATGGAGATCAGCTGACGCTGGCCCTGAGACAGACCAGAACCATCACCTTCGAGCACGGTCTGGTAGCCGTTGGGCAGCATGCGGATGAAGCCGTCGGCGTTCGTAAGCTTCGCAGCGGCAATGCATTCCTCGTCGGTGGCGTCGAGCCGACCGTAACGGATGTTGTCCATCACCGTGCCTGTGAACAGGTTCACGTCCTGCAGCACCACACCCAGCGAACGACGCAGATCCGGCTTGCGGATGCCCTTGACGGAAATGCCGTCGTACAGAATCATGCCGTCTTGAATGTCATAGAAACGGTTGATCAGGTTAGTCACCGTGGTCTTACCGGCACCCGTGGCACCGACCAATGCGATCTTCTGCCCGGGCTTGGCGAACCAAGTGATGTCATGCAACACCGGCTTGTTGGGGTTGTAGCCGAAGGTCACGTCGGTGAAGCGCACATCGCCCTGCAGCAGGGTGAGGCGTCCATCCGGCGAAGTGATAGCGGTTTCACGGGCCTTCATCGCTACTTCTGCAGCACGCGGGCTCAAGGACTGCGCGGCCTTGAGTGAACGGGTGCCATCGTCGCCCTCCTCGCGCTTCCACGCCCAGTGACCGGTTTCATGGTCGACTTCGGTCATGGTGCGGCCGTCTTCGCCGAGTTCCACATTCACCAAGGTCACGGAACCGTCGTCATCTTCCGGCTGTTCGTCCATGAGCGCGAAGATACGGGATGCGCCGGCGAGCGCCATCATCACCATGTTGAACTGCATGGACACCTGACCGAGCGGGTTCACGAAGGAACGAGACAGCGTCAGCAGAGAGACGAGCGTGCCCAAGGTGAGCTGTCCGACTCCGGACAGGCCGAAGTTGCCGAGTCCGGAAATCGCCGCGAATCCGCCAAAGATTGCAAGCAGAATGTAGAGCAGATAGCCCATGTTGCCGACTATCGGCATGGTCACATTGCCCCACGTGTTCGCTTCGGCGGAAGCTTCGAAGAGTTCTTCGTTCTTCTTGTCGAAGGTGGTTTGGGTGGCGTCCTCATGGTTGAAGACCTTGATGACCTTCTGGCCGTTGACCGCTTCTTCCACGAATGCGTTCACATCGCCGATGGCGATCTGCTGCTTGACAAAGTAGCGTCCGGAACGGGAAACGACCTTGCGCACCACCACGAACAGGATCACGGTGAATGCGAGCACAAAAATGGTGACGGGCACCGACAGCCACAGCATCGACACGAGCGCCGCAAGCGCGGACACCGCGGACGAGAACATTTGCGGGAACGATTGGCTGATGGCCTGGCGCAATGTGTCGGTGTCGTTGGTGTAACGGCTCATGATGTCACCGTGTTCGGCGGTGTCGAAGTAACGGATCGGCAGGGTCTGCTGGTGAGCGAACATGTCGTCGCGGATCTTCTTCAATGTGCCCTGTTCCACGGCGACGATGATCCACTGCCATAGCCAGCTGCAGAAAATGCCGGCCGCATACAGGCATGCCATGAGTGTCAGCGCACGCAACAGCGGCATCCAGTCAGGGTTGGTGGCACCAACCATGGGCAGAATGTAGGTGTCGATCAGCGACTGCAGGAACAGTGACGATCCGGCCTGCGCTGCAGCTCCGACAAGAATGCACACTACTACGAGCGCCACGCGCCACTTGTATTGGAAGATGTAGCCGAAAATACGCTTGGTGGTGCCCGGTGCGGCTTTCTGCATTGGTGGCTTCGGCTGTTTGCTGGCCACGTTGTTGTTTTCCTTGGATTTCAATGCGGAAGTTTGTTCAGTCATCTGTTGCCTCCTTTCACTGCAGTTCCTCAGGTTGAGCCTGATTCTTGGTTTGCGATTCGTAGATGGAACGGTATTCGTCGCAGTTTTCGAGCAGTTGTTCATGCGTGCCGGCTGCCATGATGCGACCGTGGTCCATGACGAGAATCATGTCGGATTCCTGCACAGAGGCCACACGCTGGGCGATGATGATCTTCGTGGTGTCGGGAATCTCATGATGGAATGCGGTACGAATCAGCTGATCGGTTTTGGTGTCGACCGCGGATGTGGAATCGTCGAGGATCAGGATTTTCGGCTTTTTCAGCAACGCACGCGCAATGCACAGACGCTGGCGTTGGCCGCCGGAAACGTTGGTACCGCCCTGTTCGATGTACGTATCGTACTTGTCGGGGAATTCCTGAATGAAGCCGTCAGCCTGTGCAAGCTGGCACGCGTGGCGAATCTCTTCATCAGTGGCGTTTGGATTGCCCCAACGCAGGTTTTCGGCAATAGTTCCGGAGAAGAGCACGTTCTTTTGCAACACCATGGCAACCTGATCACGCAATACTTCCAAATCGTAATCACGCACATCCACGCCGCCGACCTTCAGCGAACCTTCGGTCACGTCATACAAACGTGGCACAAGCTGCACCAGACTGGACTTTGCGGAACCGGTGCCGCCGACGATGCCGATGGTCATGCCGGAACGAATCTTCAAATCAATATCGTCAAGCACCGGCTTTTCAGAAGTGGCGGAATAACGGAAGGTGACATGGTCGAAATCGATCTCGCCATTCTTCACTTCCTTGACTGGATTAGCCGGATTCGTAACCGTGCTTTCCTCGTTCAGCACCTGGCAGATGCGTTCGGCGGAAGCCTGCGAAATAATGCACATCACGAAAATCATGGAAAGCATCATCATAGCCATGAGGATCTGCATGGCGTAGGTGACCAGTGCGGTCAGATCGCCGGTGGTCAAGCCTAGGGCTGCATTGTTGCCGGACGCCACGATCTGCCGGGCGCCCATCCATGCGATGAGCAGCATGGACACGTACACGCACAGCATCATAAGCGGACTGTTGAAGCTCATAATGCGTTCGGCCTTGGTGAAGTCTTTGAAGATGCGCTGCGAAATGCGGTTGAACTTTTCGGTTTCGTGGCTTTCGCGATTGTAGGACTTGACCACGCGGATGCCCTGCAGGTTCTCGTCGACCACGTTGTTGAGCTTGTCGTATGTGTGGAACACACGCTCGAACACCGGGTGCACCAGCACCGCCAGGCCACACAAGCCGATGGCGAGCACCGGAATGCAGGCGAGGAACACCAAAGAGATGGATGGACTGATGCGGAAGGAGAAGATCCACGCCACAATCACCATGATCGGAGCGCGCACACCCATGCGGATAATCATCGAATACGCGTTCTGCAGGTTGGTCACATCGGTGGTCAGTCGTGTGATGATCGAACCGGTGGAGAAACGGTCGATATTGGTGAAGCTGTAGCCTTGCACCTTCTCGAACTGGTCGTGACGCAGATTCTTCGCGAATCCGGCACCTGCGATAGCCGAGAACTTTCCAGCCAAAAAGCCGGATGTCAGCGAAACTACCGAGCAAATCAGCAGAATCAAGCCGAATTTCAAAATCGCCGGCATGCTGCCACCGCTGATGCCCTCATCAATCAGCGATGCCATGACAGTCGGAATAAGGATTTCCAGCACGCTTTCCACGGCTACGAATGCCGGGGAGAGCAGACTGACTTTTTTGTATTCGCGCAGGGATTTGCCCAGTGTGCGAATGACGTGCTGCTTTGGTTTCGGCGTTGCGGACGCCGTTGCGTTTGCCGTTGTCACTACTTGCCCTTTCCTTTTATTTTTTACCTATGACGTGTGTTACTTGCGATTGCGCTCGATCGCCATTTCCTGCGATATCCGCAGTACGTGCGAGACGTACTCATCACGAGCATCGCGATTATTCGAGGCATAGTCATCGCATGTTTTTTGCGGAACCTGCGATTCTTGCGGAACTTGCGATTTGCTTGCGTCCTGTTCCTGTATTTCCAAACTTGGATATCGACTTTCGTCTCCGATCAAACCTGTTTTCACCAGATTCGTCTGCATGACGTCAAGCACGTGCATGAATTGGCGGATCTGATCGTCTTCAAGGCCTTCCAGCAGGATTCGTTCCATGTTTTTCGCATTGTCTCGCAAGACTTCGGCGATATGTCTTGATTTGTCCGTCAATACGATTTTTTTCAGTCGTGCGTCGCGTTTCACCGGTTCGCGCGCGATCAGGCCCTTCTGCTCCATCAGCCCCAGCACCCGGCATGATGTGGATCGGGTCACGCCGAAGCGTTGCTCGATGTCTTGAGGAAAGATTTCCTCGTTGTCATGCCATGCTAGATACACGATGATGTCAACGTTGCCGTTGCTGATGTCTTCCGCCGCTTCAGGGCGGGTGACGCGCAGATACCGGTTGACCACGTTGTGCAGCGAGCGAATGGCCACGCTGGGGGGCTTTGCCAAGCCGCTTTCCCAGACTTCGAAGAGTCGTGAGTCAGTCGGCTCCTTGTATTGTTCGTTCGTCACTTCCGTCACAGCATACATAGTAAACCGTTGTATATACAACTGTTGCATATGCAACAATTGGCATGTCGTACGTATCCGCTTGCCCTGAAAATCGTCATAAAACAACAATCCCAGAGCAACCTTCCAACAATGCAAAGGCCGAGGAATCAGGTCCGCACCGGTTCAGAGTAACGGACCAGATTCCCCGACCTTAAGTCTTGAATCCCGCGAAACTACTTGGTGAGTTCAGCGTATTCGGCAAGCATGTATTCGAAGATCTGCTTGCCATCGGCACCCATCAGCACCGACATGTTGTTGATCGGCATGGAGTCGAGGAACAGACGGGTCATGTCATTGTCGGGCACGATCGGCATGCGGCCGGCTTCACCTTCGGCACGCAGCTTCTCGAGCACCTTGGAACCGAGCGGATCCCTACGCCATTCCATGAAGTTGGACCACTCGGTGAGCGGCTGGGCCTTACCGTCGCCATCGAGCTCCACTACCGCGGAACCGGCGATGTCACGGCTGGATGTGCCGACTTCGATGGCGTATTCGCCGCTCTCCACGTGCCAGTCGTTGAACTTCTCAGACCAGTAGGCGAAGGCGCGATCGTCGAGATCGAAGGAGACTTCGGCGGATTCGCCGGCTTTGAGGAACACCTTCTTGAAGCCTTTGAGCTCGTGCTTCGGGCGGGCCACGTCAGCCTTGCCAGGAGCCACGTACACCTGCACGGTTTCGGCGGCGTCAACGTTCGAGGTGTTCTTGACCACTGCGCTGACGGTTGCGGTGCAGGCACCGGTCTTGACGGCCTTCACGTCGCTCACTTCGAACGTGGCGTAGCTCAAGCCGAAGCCGAACGGGTAGTCGACGGCCTTGTTGTAGGTGTCGTAATAGCGGTAGCCCACAAACACGCCTTCGCCATAATCGACATGCCCCTCTTCACCCGGCCAGTTGATGGTGCTCGGATCGTCGTTGATGTCGAAGGGAATGGTCTGCGCAAGCTTGCCGGACGGGCTCACCTTGCCGAACAGCACGTCGGCGAGCGCCGGACCGCCGGACTGTCCGAGCAGCCAGGATTCGAGGATGCCCTTGGCGTTCTTGGCCCATGGTGCCACGGTGACGACGGAGCCGTTGGAGAGTACGACCACAACGTTCTTGTTTTCGGCTGCGACGGCTTCGAGCAGTGCGATCTGCTTGGCCGGCATGTCGAGGGTCTCACGGTCGAAGCCTTCGGATTCGGCCGCTTCAGGGAGCCCTAGGAACATGAGCACCACGTCGGCGCCCTTGGCAGCTTCGACGGCTTCGGCTTCGAGTGCCGGATCGGCCGGTTCGAGGTCGAGGGTGAATCCTGGGGCGAACTTGGCATCCACGCCGCGTTCGGTGAGGGCGTCCAGGAAGCTGGTCATCTTGGTTGGGGTGATGTGCGAGGAACCACCGCCCTGGTAGCGCGGGGTACGTGCGAATTCGCCGATGACGGTGACCTTGGCATCGCCAGCGACTGGCAGAATGGCGTCATCGTTCTTGAGGAGCACCATGGATTCGACGGCGGCCTGATGTGCGACCTCATCGTGGGCTTCGATGTCGAAACGATAGTTTTCGACGCTCATGGCTGCGCGGGTCTTGTTGACCAAGTCGATCATGCCTTGTGCCATGCGGTCGAGCTGTGCCGGCTGGATGCGGCCGTCGCGTGCGGCGTAGACGATTTGGTCGTCGGTGTAGCTTGGCGGCATTTCGAGGTTGAGGCCCGCATTGAGGGAGGCCACGCGGTCGTGGTCGGCGCCCCAGTCGCTCATGACGATACCTTGGAAGCCCCATTCGTCGCGCAGCACGTCGGTGAGCAGCCAGCGATCCTGGGCGGCATGCACGCCGTTGATGCAGTTGTATGCGCACATGATGGTCCACGGCTGGGCTTCCTTGACGATGTGTTCGAATGCCGGGAAGTAGATTTCGCGCAGCGCACGCTGGGAGATGCTGGCGCTGATGCGCAGCCGGTCGGTCTCCTGGCTGTTGGCGGCGAAATGCTTGAGCGAAGTGCCCACGCCCTTGGACTGCACGCCTGCGACGATGCCGACCGCCTCATGACCCGCCAGATACGGGTCTTCGGACCAGTATTCGAAGCAGCGGCCGCCAAGCGGGTTGCGCTTGATGTTCACGCCGGGACCGAGGATTACGGCAACCTTCTCCTGAATGCATTCTTCGGCCATGGCTTCGCCGACCTGGTGGATGAGTTCCGGATTCCACGAGCTGGACAGGCCCGCGGCCGGCGGGAAGCAGGTGGCGGGCACGGAGTTGTTCAGATCGACTTCGCCGGTGGTGGCCGAGTTGGACTTGCGCAGGCCGTGGGGTCCGTCGGTGATCATATAGCCGGGAATGCCCTTGGCTTCAACGCCTTGCAGATGCCAAGCGTCGCCGCCGGAAGTTAGGGATGCCTTTTCTTCAAGCGTCAGGTCATTGACGGAAGGATAGGTGTTTTCGCTCATACGTTCCTCTTTCGCATCGTTTTCTTGAGTTCGTATCGGTTAACCGGCTTGTGGAATCTCAACCCCGAAATCTTTACTAACCGGTTGGTAGGTACTTTATCAAAAACAGCATCGCAACACACCAATCTTCTTTGAAAAATCAGTTAACCGACCGTAAAGTAACTGCAGTATTTACAACCTGAGAGAAATGGCGATTCATAAGCATTGCAGCGCACATGAACCGCCACTATGAGTGCAAGAAAGGGAATCATCATGGCCAACGAAGAAGTCGACCGAAGAGCGGAGATTCTCAATGCGGCCGTCGAACTGTTTGGAACGCTCGGCTATTACGGCACTTCCCTGCAGAAAATCGCCGATCGCGTAGGACTCACCAAGGCTGGCGTACTGCATTATGTCGGCAGTAAGGAAGGACTGCTCACAGCCGCGCTGGACGAAGTCTACGATTCCGAGACGGAAGACATTCTTACCGACATAGTACGTGAGCCACGCCCATTGATTGCCGACATGTGGCGCAGAATCGTGGCGGTGAACGCACGCAGACCGATTCAGGTGCACATGTTTTCCACGTTGAGCGCCGAAGCGATCGACCCGAACCACCCCGCACACGAGTATTTCGCCAACCACGAACTGCATAATGCCGACACCGCACTCAACATCCGTTGGCAAGTGCCCGAAGGTGTTGATACGCGTCGGCTGCTTAATGCGGGATTCGCCATGATGGACGGCGTGCAGCTGCGTTGGCTGCGCACGCCCGGCCAGGATCTGAACTCCATGTGGGCGGAATGCGAAGACGCCCTGTTCCCCCTGCCCATGTGGGAGGGTTACCGCTAAGCCTCTGCCCCGGCACTGCATTAATGTATAGATGCAGACGTAAAAGAAGGCATGTATGCGGATTCTGCTGGCACCGGACTCGTTCAAGGAAGCCGCTTCGGCTGAAGCAATCGCACAGGCGATGGCTCGCGGCATTAAGCGTGGCAATCCGCAGGCGGAATGCCGGCTCATGCCTCTTTCCGATGGCGGCGAAGGATTAACACAAGCCTTGGTTCATGCCACCGCCGGCACGTTGCACAATGTTGAGACAGTTGATGCGATCGGCCGCCCGATTACCGCTCAGTTTGGCTTTCTTGGCAATAATCATGCTTCTTGTATTCTCCGCACCGCCGTAGTCGAGTTGGCTTCGGCAAGCGGACTTGAACGGGTCTCCCCCGCCGACCGCAATGCGTTGTCTGCTTCCACGTTCGGCACCGGCTTGCTGATTCGTGCTGCGATTGACGCCGGCGCGAATCGTATTGTGCTTGGTTTGGGCGGCAGTGCCACTACGGATGGTGGCACGGGATTGGCTCGCGCGCTTGGATTTCGTTTTCTTGATACGGCAGGTCATGATATTCCGCTTGGTGGCGGTTCTCTTGTTGATTTGGAGAGGATTGACGATTCGGAAGTTCCCGATTTTGTAAAAAATGTTCCGATTGTTCTCGCCTGCGATGTCACCAATCCTTTGACCGGACCGGAAGGTGCTGCGCATGTGTTCGCTCCGCAAAAAGGCGCGAACACAGCACAGGTCGAACTCCTCGATCAGGGACTCGCGAATCTCGCACACGCGATCATGCAATACAATGGCCGCGATATTGAGCGCATTCCCGGTACAGGCGCCGCAGGCGGTACCGGCGGCGGGATGCTCGGCCTGTTCAATACAACAGTACGGCCGGGAATCGAACTTGTGCTCGATCTTGCGCATGGTCGAGAAGCATGCGCATGGGCCGACGTCATCATCACCGGCGAAGGTTCCATCGACAGTCAGACACCGTACGGCAAAGTGCCGAGTGGCATTGCGAAACTGGCGCAATCGCAAGGAAAACCAACTATTGCCATTGGCGGAACGGTAACCCGCGATCCACACACCATCGAAGCGTTGAGCGAGACCGGCATCGTCGCAACGTTCGGCATTGCGCCCGGGCCGGCGGATCTTGCGACGCTGATCGCCAACACGGAACGCAATGTCGAGATTACGTGTGCCGCAATCGCCGGCACACTGCGCGTTACTTCGGCTACTGCAGTACCTGCAGCTACTTCACCTTGCGAATCAGCATGATGAACACCGTGCCCAGTAGCACCGCAACCACAGCGATCGGGAACAAAGCCGTATAACCGCCAGTGGCAAGCACAATCGCGCCGGCAAGCTGCTGTATGGCGTTCATCACCGCGGAACAGTCGGCGTTCATCGACGATGGCAACTGGTTCAACGCATGCGTCTGATCAGACACCAGTACGAATCCGGAAGCAGCCATAAACAACGCGTATGCCACGGCAATGGTCCATTCATGTGAGCCGCCCACGATCGGCATTTCGTAGGCGGCTCATATCAGACTAGCGTGTCGATTATTGGGTTCTGCGACACGGCTTATTTCGTTTCGCTTTTACGCGACGGTGAAGGTGGTGCGCTTCAAGTGTTCGCGACGGCTGGAATGGCCGATAAGCACTTCGAATTCGCCCGGTTCGACGATTCGGTTAGCTTCCGAATCGACGATGGTGCAATCGGAAACCGGAATGTCGAAGGCAACGGTCTTACTTTTGCCTGGTTCGAGTTCCACGCGCTGGAATGCTTTGAGTTCACGATCAGTCCAGCTGTAGGAGGTCACGATGTCGCCGATGTAGAGCTGCACTACTTCCGTGCCCTTGCGATCGCCCGTATTGGTGAGGGTGATTTCGGCATGCACGGTGTCGGTTTCGGCGAATATGCCGGATTCCGGAATGTTGGTGATGGTCGGATCTCCGTATTCGAACGTGGTGTAGCTCAGACCCTCGCCGAATGCGAATGCCGGATTCTGCGTGAGGTCGGCGTAACGGTTGCCGTGCTGGCCTCGAATCTGGTTGTAGTAGACCGGCAGCTGTCCTGCGTGACGCGGGAAGGTGATCGGCAGGCGTCCGCTCGGTTCGGTTTCGCCGAGAATGATTTCGGCGATGGCCTGGCCGCCCTTCATGCCCGGGCTTGGAGCCCACAGCAGAGCCGAAGTGCCTTCGGCTGGAGTTTCGTCAACAATCACGCCGTTGGTGCCGATCACGGATGCCGGCAGCACTTGCGGCTTGGAGCTGACGAGCACCACCACGAACGGCTTGCCGGTTTCGCGAGCCACGTTCGACAGTGCATCGATCAGTGCATTCTGTCCGCCGAGCAGTTCAAGCGTGGCGGTGGAGCAGCCTTCGCCAATGGCCTGGATCACATCGCCCACCACGGCCACGATCAGGTCGCTTTTGCGTGCGTTTTCCACGGCTTCGTCAAGCAGTGCGCGATCAATCTTGGCGGAAACGCCGATCTTCGGGCGAGGCTGTCCATCCGGGTAGAACTCGCCTTCCGGATCGGGCACCAAATCCACGATGTTGGCACCGCGAGAGTACACGACCTCGCAACCTTCCGGAGCGAGCTGCTTGAAACCATCAAGCACGGTGGTGATCATTTCACGCGGGTGGCCGTCAGGCATCCAGTTGATCTGGCCGGAGCTGCCTGCCCAGTCGCCCAGCTGGGTCTGGGCGTCATCGGCGAGCGGACCAACGACCGCGATACGCTTCGCACCGGCCACGTTGAACGGCAGTGAACCGTCGTTCTTCAGCAATGCCACGGCTTCGCGAGCCACTTCAAGGTTGAGCTGCTGATGCTCTTCGGAACCGATCACTGCATCGATACGCTTCTGGTCGGGCAAGCGTGGATCTTCGAACAGTCCAAGACGGAACTTCAGTGCGAGAATACGAGCCACGGCGGCATCGATCAACGATTCGTCAAGCAGACCGGTCTTCACGGCTTCGATCGCACCCTCGTAGAACTTTGGCGTGGTCATCACCAAGTCGTTGCCGGACTTGACCGCATCGGCAGCAGCCTGCACATAGTCAGGCTTGACCTTCTGCTCCCACACGGAACGGCCGACGTTGTCCCAGTCGGTGATGAGCGTGCCCTGATAGTTCCAAGCGCCACGCAGTTTGTCGGAAAGCAGCCACTTGTTGAAGGTGACCGGCACACCTTCGATGGATTCGTAGCCGAGCATGAAGGTGCCACAGCCTTCCTTGGCTACGCGTTCAAACGGCGGCAGGAACCAAGATTCCAGCTTGCGGTGGCTCAGGTCGGCTTCGGAAGCGTCACGCCCTCCCTGTGTTTCGGAATAGCCTGCGAAATGCTTGGCGCATGCGAGAATCGCGTCTTTGGCGAGCGGCTCGCCCGCCTTGGCTCCACCTTGATAGCCCTTGACAATGGACGATGCCATTTCGCCAATCAGGTACGGATCTTCGCCAAAGGTTTCGCCCACGCGGCCCCAACGGGTGTCTCGCGCGATGCACAGCACCGGGGAGAACGTCCAATGCACGCCGGTGGTTGACACTTCCTCGGCGGTGGCACGGCCCGCGGCCTGCACCTTTTCGGAATCCCACGTGGTTGCCATGCCCAGCTGTTCCGGGAAAATGGTGGCTCCCGGCCAGAAGGAATAGCCGTGAATGCAGTCGTCGCCGATCACCAGCGGAATGCCGAGACGGGTTTTGGCGTTCACCGTTTCCACGGCTTTCGGCAGATCGGACGGCGAGGTATGCAGGATGGAACCAACGTGCTTGTTGACGATCAGATCGTCCAAATCGCCGCTTCGCGCGTCAAGCTGCATCATCTGTCCGACTTTTTCCTCAAGGGTCATTCGACCAAGCAGATCGGCGATGCGTTCCTCAGTAGGAAGTTCCGGATTCCTATAGGGCAGATTTACAGTATTTTCAGTGGTTTCGGTCATGGATTGCTCACTTTCCTCATTGAAGCGATTTTCTTTAATTACCAATTGGTAGTTTAGTATATCATATGCACATCCGCAACTCGACATAAACCCGTCAACGCAAAAGGCGAGGGACCATCAGACCCTCACCTTTTCGCACGCGCATGCAATGCCAATCTCAACAAGTATTCAAAATCAACGATATGCATCCCACAACGGGGATGGAAACAGCATGTTTTCCATCTGAGCCCACTCTTTGCATAAATCAACTTCAGGCTCGCGCAACCACCATAATTGCACGCCATCCATGATTTCCATGGCTTTACGCACCACCGGTCGCATGCTCGACTTCCATGAACCCAATTGCGGAGGAATCAGCCAAGGATATTGCGAATAGTTCTCCCAAATATCGTCCATACGAGCAGTGAATTCATCATGCAACGGATGTTCAGGATTCAACGATTCCGCAGAAAGCACGGTAAACCTTGAAACAGACACCCCCAAGTACGCCAAAACCAAGCGTCACTATATGTGGACGCAGCAATGAACAATTCCCCTATGACAACTAGCATAGGGGAGACATTATTTGTAAAGCATAAAAGAAGGTCCATTCAAATGGAGAAGCCGAACGATATTAAAAGAGACTCCATATCAGTGAATTACTTTTTGAATACTGCTGCGTACAGCGGTCTCTTCTCCCTTCTTTCGGTTATTCTCACCGGCCAAGTTTCTGCGGCGTCATCGCTATATGTTGGGCTGGCGCTCGGAATTTTATCTCTTTTTTCTAGAGGCAGTACTGTTTTTATAGGTAGCCTGATTGAGCGTTTCTCAACGGTATCCCTCACCGAGACCGGTTTCGGATTCATGGTTTTTTCACTTTTGCTGCTACAACCGGCAATGGGTGGTTTTATCGGCTTCCTTTTTGCGGATTTGGCTTTGCTGGGACTCGGTCTTTCATTGGTTAATTTTGCCCTACGAGGGCATATCATCGCTACAGTAAAGGATAAAAAAATTCAGGCTTCTTTGTTTGCTTTAGTGACCATGGCAGCCAATCTTGGATCCGCGATTGGACCTCTGGGTTCGAATTACATATATAAGGCTTTCGGACAAACGCTCTTTATTGCAATCATCGTCGGACTCTATGCTTTTTCTGCTTTACTAGCTCCAATAGCGCTGACTCATCATGTCTTCATACGCAATGAGAAAAGCGGCGAGGAAAACACTTCCTCCATCGTGAAGACCATTACAGACTCGCTGAAAAGTCCCGGTACGGTTCTTGCCATCCTGGCGGTGTTCGTGGGCAGTATCATGAATGGTCAGCTTTTTGCCGGAATGGCATTGGAATTCCACTCGTTATCCGATAGTCCAGTCATAAGAGGATTGTTCTATTCCATTGATGCCATATCGGTCATAGCACTGC
>ERZ827520.1448-NODE-1448-length-27408-cov-4.407122_pt1 | contig 27408 bp, 26 predicted proteins | sample MGYA00519581_ERZ827520 | MGnify/ENA primary metagenome ERZ827520 (study PRJEB31778, sample SAMEA3449339) | human gut metagenome | biome: human gut; feature: human-associated habitat; material: faeces | place: United Kingdom | collected 2010/2012 ...
CCGCTCCAGCCCGTTCATCTGGGTGGTATAGAGATAATGCAGCGTGCTGCCCAGCGCACGGATGGCGGAAAACTGGTCGTCCAGCCCCAGCGCCTCGAGCGATTCCTTCCCGAAATGCGCGAGGATACGCTCCACCGCGCCGTTGTAATCGAACCCCTCCGGCGCACCGAGCTGCGCCTTCACTCCCAGCCGGTCGTGAAGAAAAGCGGCCACGTCCTCGTCCCGCAGGGCCGCGTCGTTCACCAGCACCTCGCTCGGGGAAAAACGGCCGAGCTCATTGGTCACTCGCAGAGCGATGTCCTGCCCTGTGATATGGATCAGATGAATTTCCCCGGTAGAGCAGTCGGTAAAGCATATCCCGGCATCAGCCGCGCCGTCGCTCAGAAACACCACGGCGAGGTAGTTGTTTTTCCCCTCGTCCAGCATACTGCCCTCGATGACCGTACCGGGGGTGATGACCCGGATCACATCCCGCTTCACCAGTCCCTGTGCGAGGGCGGGATCCTCCGTCTGCTCGCAGATGGCGACCTTGTAACCCTTGGCGACCAGACGGGCGATATAGCCCTCGCAGGAATGGAAGGGGACGCCGCACATCGGCGCCCGCTCCTCCTGCCCGCAGTCCCGGCCGGTAAGGGTCAGTTCCAGTTCCTGCGACGCAAGCTTCGCGTCGTCGAAGAACATTTCATAAAAATCGCCGAGGCGGAAAAAGAGGATGCAATCCTCATGCTGTGCCTTGATTTCAAAATACTGCTTCATCATCGGCGTGAGTTCCGCCATGGCGACCTTCCTTTCCCCTCGCGTCGTTTTCACGAGTTCAATGCCAACGCTTGTTTACAACGCGATTGGAAATGCCTGTCGGCATTTCCCCCGCGTTTTTCTTTTTCCAGGCCGCTGTAACGAGTTTGATACCGGTTTTCTAGCGGCGCACGGTGGATTTTGCTCCAAAAACAAAGCCCCATCAATGGCAGCCCGCGCAACCGGAGCAGTTTCCGCCGCAGCTGGGAGTCTCGTCGATGCTGTCGGGGTCCTGCCCCTGCGCGGAGAGGGTGACAATGGTCGCCACGCCGCTCACCACCGCGTCCAGCTCCTGCTTGGCGGCCTGGTACGCCTGCATGTGCTCGTTCGCCATCAGCCGGGCATAGACGTCTCGGATTTCGCCGTCCAGCGTCTGGAGCTTCTCGTTGTCCTTTTCCTCCTTGCTCATCTCCTGGTTGAGAGCGATGCGCTTGAGGTTGAACTCGCCGATCAGCTCCTGCAGCTCGGCGTCCTCGTCAGCCGCCGCCTGCGCCAGCTGGGTGCGGACAAATCGCTCGTCGTTCTGCAGTTCCCGCCCGATGGAGCGCGCCATTTCAATAATCGTGTCTTTCATAATAATCTCCATAATCTCCATTCCTTATTGAATTTGAAACGGTTTCGGCCAATGGTCACAATTGCCACAGCGCTTTTGCGGCAAAGAATCAAATTCCGACGTGAAAAGGGCTGAAAAATCGTATTTTTCACGCGAAAATCCTGACCTTCCGTTTTTATCCTAGTATACTCAGAATTCCTAAAATTGTTCGCAAAGGCCTTAAAGAACGGCGGTAATCCGTCCGTACAGAACCCAGCTGCGGGCATCGGTGATTTCCACATCAGCCCGGCGGCCGACCAGCGCGGGGTCGCCCTCCACCCGCACCACGATGTTTTCGGGCAGCCGCGCTTCAAGCCGTCCGCCCTCCCCCGCTTCGAGCAGGGCGCGGCGGGTCTGGCCCACCATCGCCGCCGACTGGACGGCAGCGATTTCCTCCTGTGCGGCAGTCATCTCCCGGAACCAGGCGGACTTTTCCTCCGCCGGGACGGGATCGTCCATTTTCGCGGCGGGCGTTCCCTCCCGCGGGGAGAAGAGGAAGGTGAACAGAGAGGTAAAGCCCACCTCCCGGATCAGGGACAGGGTCTGCTCAAAATCCTCCCGCGTCTCGCCGGGGAAGCCCACGATCACGTCGCTGGTAAAGGAGATGCCCGGCACAACGCGGCGGGCGTAGGCGATCAGCTCCAGATACTGCTCCCGTGTATAGCCGCGGTTCATCGCCTTCAGCACCCGGTTGCTCCCCGACTGAAAGGGAAGGTGAAAATGGCGGGATACCTTTTCGCATTCGGCAATGGTATCGAACAGGCGGGGCGTCGCGTCTTTGGGATGGGATGTCATGAAGCGGATCAGGAAATCCCCTTCAATGGCGTTGATCCGGCGGAGAAGCTCAGGAAAATCCACCCCGTGCGTCTCACCCCGGCCGTAGGAATTGACGTTTTGCCCAAGGAGAGTAATCTCCTTATAACCCTCCCGCACCAGCTCGCACGCTTCTTCCACCACCCGGTCGGGGTCGCGGCTGCGCTCCCGGCCCCGGACGTAGGGAACGATGCAGTAGGTGCAGAAATTGTTGCAGCCGTACATGATCGGCAGCCACGCCTTGAATTTTCCGTCCCGGTGGACCGGGATGTCTTCCGCGATCACGCCGTCCTCCTCCGGCCGCTCAATGACCCGGCCTTCGGTCAGGGCGTTGTACAGCAGCTCAGGGAAGCGGTAGAGCACATGGGTACCGAACACCAGCCCGACAAAGGGATAGCTTTTCCGCAGCCGCTCGGCCACATGCTCCTGCTGCACCATACAGCCGCACAGACCGATCAGCACGCCCGGACGGCGGCGCTTGAGCGCCTTCAGCGCGCCGACGTTGCCGAATACCCGATCCTCCGCATGCTCCCGCACCGCGCAGGTGTTGAACAGGATCACGTCCGCCCGCTCCGGTTCCTCGGTAAAGCCGAAGCCCATCGCGGCGAGCAGACCCTTGATATGCTCGGAATCGGAGACGTTCTGCTGGCAGCCGTAGGTACGCACGCAAGCCAGCGGCGCGCCATATTCCCCGCCGCTTCGGCGGGCGGCATAGTAAGCGCGCACTTTTTCGCCATATTCCCGCTGGAGCGCCTGCTCCTGTGGGGTAACGATTCGGATTTTCGACGTTTTAGACATGGATGAAAGGTTCCTTTCCGCCAAAAAGCCTGCCGCGTAAGGCGGACCGTCTTTCCGGCACTGCCATGCGTTCCCCTATCTTGAAACAGGAGCCACGACGAAACCAGTATACCAAAAAACGACGGTTTTTTCAACCGCCAATCCGTCGGTTAATCAGGCCTCGCCCTGACACGAAAACGGCGGCCGCCCCGGTAGGGGCAGACCGCCGGATTATGTCACTTTGCCGCCAACGTATCGAAGGTTACCTCATCCAGCTTCTTCACCACCAGCTGTGTCACCTCGTCAAAGACCGAATGGAAGGGACAGGCGTTCACCGTCGAACAGTTGCAGTCGTATTCCCCGTCCACACAGCGGCTGAAGCGGTACGGCCCCTCCACCGCCTCGATCACTTGGCGCAGCGTGATTTCCTTCGGCTCCTTTGCCAGAACGTATCCGCCCCGCGCCCCCTTATAGGATCGGACGATTTCCGCCGCCACCAGCTTCCGCATGATTTTCAGCGTGAAGCGGAGGGATACGCAGGTGCTGTCCGCAATAGTCTGCGCGTCCAGCCGGTCGGCAGCCAGGGCCAGGCAACGCACGATACGCACCGCATAATCGGATTCCAGATTGATATGCACGGGCCGCCGCCCTCCTTTCCGTTTACCGCCTTTCGGCCGTCCTCAGTCGAGGAAATCCTTCAGCTTCTTGCTGCGGCTGGGATGGCGCAGCTTGCGCAGAGCCTTGGCTTCGATTTGGCGAATGCGCTCCCGGGTAACATCGAATTCCTTCCCCACCTCTTCCAGCGTGCGGGGGCGGCCGTCCTCCAGCCCAAAGCGAAGGCGGAGCACCTTTTCCTCCCGTGCGGTCAGGGTGGAGAGCACGTCGCCGAGCTGTTCCTTGAGCAGAGTGTGGGACGCCGCGTCCGCCGGGGCGGGCGCCTCGTCGTCCTGGATAAAGTCTCCGAGGTGGCTGTCCTCCTCCTCGCCGATCGGGGTCTCGAGGGAAACCGGTTCCTGCGCGACCCGCATGATCTCCCGCACCTTATCCACCGGCATATCCAGCTCGTCAGCGATCTCCTCCGCCGTCGGCTCGTGCCCGTTTTTATGCAGAAGCTGGCTGGAAACCTTTTTCACCTTGTTGATGGTCTCCACCATATGCACCGGGATGCGGATGGTGCGGGCCTGGTCGGCGATGGCGCGGGTGATCGCCTGTCGGATCCACCACGTCGCGTAGGTGGAAAATTTGAAGCCCTTGGTATAATCGAATTTTTCCACTGCTTTAATCAGGCCGAGATTTCCCTCCTGGATCAGGTCGAGAAACTGCATTCCCCGTCCGACGTACCGCTTGGCGATGCTGACCACCAGCCGGAGATTGGCTTCGGACAGGCGTTTCTTCGCTTTCTCGTCCCCGTCCATGATCCGGATGGCGAGCTCGATCTCCTCCTCCGGCGACAGAAGGGGCACCCGGCCGATCTCCTTGAGATAGACCTTGACCGGATCGTCGATAGCGATACCATCTACGCTGACCGCCGGCTCGGCTTCCTCGGTTTCCGGAGTTTCCAGCACAAAATCGAGGTCGGCGAAAGCTTCCGACTCGAAATCGTCGATCACCTCGACGTTCGCCGCTTCCAACGCCTCGTACAGCTTATCCATCTGTTCGGGGTCGTCCACGTCTTCCAGCGCGTCAAGGATTTCCTGTGTGGTGAGCTTGCCCTTGGCGCGTCCGAGCTCCAGCAAATCGTTCAGGATGGTTTTGCGATCCTTTTTGACCGGCAGGCCGGTTGCGTCCACCGCAGGGGTCTTGACCGTTTTGCCGTCCTTCGTCGTCTGTTCCGCCGTCGCTTCGGCCGCCGAAACGACGGGATCCCGTACCGTCTCGTTCATCGCCAATTCCTCCGTCGGCTGAATGTCCATTTCCTGTTTGCTCATTGATATTCCTCTTCCTTTGTTACGGATATGCCGGAGACCGGCGGATTTACCCTGTCCTGTGATTTTTCATCGCTGCCTTTGCGCGCCCTGTTCTTTTTATTTTTTCTGCTCCCGCATTTTCGCGAGAACGTTGGAAATCTGGTCGTCCGGCAGCGCGGCGGGGTCGTTCAGCGCGGCGAGGCTGTGTTCAGAACGGATGACCGCCGCGTATTCCGCCGCCTGTTCGGGAGTCTGCACGCCTTCCCGTGCCGTCTGCACCATATGGGAAATATACGCCATCTCGTCCGCGTCGTAATCGGCGGCGAGGAACGCCAGCTCGGTCAGCAGTCCCTGCCGGTGCCGCTCCAACAGGCGGGTATACAGCGCCCGGTTGAAGGCGGTCGCCATTTCCTCCGGCGGCAGCGTCTGCGACACGGCGCGGATGTAATCGGGGTTCAGGATCAGCAGGCCAAGCAATCCCTCCTCCGCGCGGGAAGCGCGCAGGTGCTTTTCCGCTTCCGGATTGGCCTTGCGGGTGCTTTCCTCCGCCCGACGGACCGCCTGGGACAGCTGCTTTTTCTCCTGCTGGCGGCGGGCGGAGGCCATGCAATGCTCCACCTGGGCGAGGATGGCGTCCTTCCCCACCGCCATTTCGGCCGACAGCTTGCCGGCGTACACATCCCGCTCGATCGGGCTGCTCAGCCGGGCGAGAAGCTGCGCCGCCTCCCGCAGGTAAGCGACCCGCCCGTCCGCGGTATCCAGCGGATACCGGCGGCCGAGATCGATCAGCTGGTACTCCACGTCGTTGGCGGAGCGCTCGATCAACAGCTTGAAGCGCTCCGGGCCGTGGTGTTTAATGAATTCGTCCGGGTCCTTTCCGTCGGGGATGGTGATCACCCGGATATGCACCCCGGTCTCCCGCAGCAGGCCGATGGCCCGTTTCGCGCCCTTCTGCCCCGCGGCGTCCGCGTCGAAAACAAGGATGACCTCGTTTACATACCGGGCGATCAGGCGGGCGTGCTCCTCGGTAAAGGAGGTGCCCAGCGCGGCGACCGCATTGGTGAAGCCCGCCTGGTGCAGGGCGATCACGTCCATATACCCCTCGCAGAGGATCAGGCTTCCCTCCTTCGACGCCTTGGCGAAGTTGAGGGCGAAGAGGTTGTTGGTTTTTTTAAACACCACCGTATCGGAGGTGTTGAGGTATTTCGGCTTGGAATCGTCCAGCACCCGCCCGCCGAAGGCAATCACGTTCCCCCGGATGTCGATGATCGGGATCATCACCCGGTTGCGGAAGATATCGTACAGATTGCCGGAACCGTTCCGGCTCCGATTTGCCAGGAAGGCGGCGGTCAGCTCGTCGTCCCGGTATCCCTTTTGCCGCAGATGGTCGAGCAGGTTGTGGAAGCCCTCCGGCGCATAGCCCAGCCCGAAGCGGCGGATGGTGTTGTCGGTGTAGCCGCGGCTGTAATAATACTCCAGCCCGGCACGGCCGGCGGAGGAATACAGCACTGCGTGGAAGAAACGGGCGGCGTCCCGGTTGGCCTCCAGCACCCGCATCCGCAGGCGGGATACCGCGTCGTCGGTCTTATCCTCCGGCATTTTCAGTCCGGCGCGGTCAGCCAGGAAGCGTACCGCGTCGAGATAATCAAGGTTCTCGATCTTTTTGATAAAGGTGATGACGTCCCCGCCCGCCCCGCAGCCGAAGCAATAAAAGGATTCGGTTTCCGGGTAAACGGTGAAGGACGGGGTTTTCTCCCCATGAAAGGGGCAAAGCCCCACCGAGGTACGGCCCCGCCGTTTGGTCCGGACATAGGAGGAGACCACGTCTTCAATGTTGTTGCGGCTGATCAGTTCCTGTAAAAAGCTGTCGGGCAAAGGCATGGCGAAGCCTCCTTTCCGGCGGGCGGCCGTCCGCCGCGGAAAGCCGCCGCCCCATTCGATGCGGGAAATTGGAAAAGATATTCTTTAGGCATAATCGATATAGTATGTGTAAAGAGCGCGGGCTTCATTCCCGCCCTCTCCGGGCCTCTTACAGCGTCTTGACCCGCCATTCCCGGGGGATGAACAGCTCGTGATAAATTTCCAGCGCGTAATTATCGGTCATCCCCGCAATGTAATCGCATACCGCCCGGCTGACGCCCTCGCTCTCCCGGATGCCGCGGTATTCCTCCGGCAGGCGGTGGGGATGGGCGGTGAAATACTCGAACATCCGGCGGATCAGCCCGTCCACCTTGGCTTCCTCTCCCTTGGCGACGGGATTACGGTATACCGCTTCGAACATGAACTCGTGCAGACGGCGGAAATACCCTTCCGTCTCCTCATCCATCCCGATATCGTCCCCGCTGTTTTCCACAATGGCGGTCACCAGGGTGTCGATCCGGGTGGTGCGGCGATCGCCGAGGGCCGCGCGGATATCGGCCGGCACGTCGGTTTCCTTCAGAACGCCGGCGCGTACCGCGTCATCGATATCGTGATTTATGTATGCCACCCGGTCGGCCAGCCGGACGATGCGGCCCTCCAGCGTCGCGGCCTGCTTCCCCGACGTATGGCGGAGAATGCCGTCCCGCACCTCCCACGTCAGGTTGAGGCCGCGGCCGTCGTTTTCCAGCCGCTCCACCACCCGAACGCTCTGCTCATAGTGGCGGAAGCCGCCCTCCATCATCTCGTTCAGGGCGCGCTCCCCCGCGTGGCCAAAGGGGGTGTGCCCGAGATCGTGACCGAGGGATATCGCTTCGGTTAAATCCTCGTTCAGCCGCAGGGCCCGCGCGATGGTTCGGGCAATCTGGGACACTTCCAGCGTATGGGTCAGCCGGGTGCGGTAATGATCCCCTTCCGGGGAAAGGAACACCTGCGTCTTGTGCTTAAGCCGGCGGAAGGCCTTGCAGTGGAGAATACGGTCGCGATCCCGCTGAAAATCGGTGCGGTAGGCGCACGGCTCCTCCGCCCGTTCCCGTCCCCGGCTTTGCGCGGAAAAGGCCGCGCGGGGAACCAAAAGCTGCGTTTCGAATCCTTCCGTCCGTTCGCGGATCGTCATATCGGCCACCCCTTTTCCCTTGTCGCAAGCGGCCCCGCATGGCGCCGGAGCCGCTCCTGTCCCTTCGTACCGGCTCTGCCGGCCGTACCCGCCGTCCTTCCCCTGCTTTTTCATTTCGCGCTGCCTGCCGCGTTTCGCGGGGAGTCCCGCCGGGTCTCATCATTTCCTATGCGGCTTCCCCCCTCCATATTCGCCACGTGAAAAAACGCCGGGCTGGAGGAAAAGGCCGTCGTTTCCCTGAGAGCTTGTCCTTTTTGTACCTCCAGCCCTCTCCGGCCCCTTCATCTATACTATACGCGTTTTGTATGTCTTTTTCCTTCCCATTCGTCAAAGTTTTTCCCGCTTTCCTCAAAAACAGGCGAAAACAACAAAAGAGAAGGATTCCCAGCGATATTTTTGCCGGACACATCCGAATTCTGTCCTGCGGCCGTGAGAGCCTGCGCCGGATTCCGGGACGGTCTGCGAAAAGGATGCCCGCGTTACGGCTTTACAGCAATCCTCTTTTTTGTAAAAGACCGGGAACCTGCGCCAGACTGTCGAGTTTTGCAAAAAGAAGGGCGGAAATTTCCTCATCCGGCTGCCAAAGATCCGGAATCATCACCGTCCGGCATCCGGCGCGGTGCGCCGAAAGCAGGCCGTTGCGGGAATCCTCCAGCGCCAGACAGTCCGCCGGCGGGACACCCAGCCGGGCGCAGGCGGTCCGATAGATTTCCGGATCGGGTTTGGAATGCTTCACCCGGTCGCCGCCCAGAACCAAATCGAAGAAGCGGCCTATCCCCGCGCTCTCCAAAAGCCAGCGCACCTTCTCCTCCGGAGTGGAGGATACGACAGCAGCGCGGATATTCCGCTCTTTCAAAAAAGTGAGCAGCCCGGTCAGACCCGGTTTGACCGGAACCGGATTTTCCGCATAAAACCGGTCGTAGAATTCCTCCAGGCAGATATCCAGCTTTTGCTCGTCATACCGGCCGCCGAATTTCTCCGCCCACAGCCGGTGCCACGCCGGCCTGCTGAGTCCCAGCGCCGTGAGCGCCAGATAGCCGGCCTTTCCTACCCCCAGCTGTTCCCCCGCGTAATCCCATGCCCGAATGCTGAGCCGCTCGGTGTCGAACATCAGGCCGTCCATATCGAACAAAACTGCCTGGATCATGGAATCGCTTCCTCCTATTCCTTGAGTTGCCCGTCATTCCGTCAGGCCGGGTGGAAGGGCGCGTATTCCTCCCCCGCCACCTCGATCGCAAGCCGTCCGGCGCTCAGCTCGGTCAGTTGCTTCTGCATCGGCTCCAGCCGGCCGCGGGGCAGGAGAAAGTCCACCTCCACCCTGTCGGTATAGCGGGTGTCGGTTACCTGCCCTCCCCCTTCAGGCACCAGAGCGGCCACCCGGCCGTACTGGGTATAGTCGCACACAATGGTTGCCCGGTCGCAAAGCCGCATTTCCACAACGCCTCCGGCGTCCACCGCCAGCTTCTTCGCATGGGAATACGCCCGCACCAGCCCGCCCGCTCCCAGCAGTATCCCGCCGAAATACCGGGTAACTACCACCGCAACGTCGGTCAGCCCCTCCTTCAGCAGCACGTCCAAAACCGGCATCCCGGCCGTACCCTGCGGCTCGCCGTCGTCGGAATACCGGCGAAGCTGTCCCTGCCGCAGGACATAGGCGGTCACGTTGTGGGTTGCGTCCCAATATTCCTTTTTCTTTGCGGCGATGAACGCCTGCGCGTCCTCCTCGTCTGTCACCGGGCGGATCGTCCCCAGAAAACGGGAACGGCGCTCGATAAACTCCGCGCAGGCTTCCTTTTCCACCGTTCGATAGGCCAATTCCATTCTTCCGCCGTCCTTCCTGTCCGGGAGCCGCCTTACCCACTTGGGATTCATCCTCCGTTTGAGAACTATCCTCCCCGCGTTGGATACGAGAAAGGGCAGCGCCGAAAGCGCTGCCCGGTAAAGCGATGCTTATTTCTCGTCGTTCATGCCAAAACGCTTCTTGAAACGGTCGACACGTCCGCCGGTGTCCACCAGCTTCTGCTTGCCGGTGAAGAACGGGTGGCATTTCGAGCAGATTTCCACGCGGATATTGCCCTTTGTGGACTTCGTCTCAATCACTTCGCCGCAGGCGCAGGTGATCGTCGCCTTTTCATATTTCGGATGAATGTTCTCTTTCATTACGTTGTCACCTCTTTCGGGAAGACCAAGCGTTAACAGTGGAATGATAGCACAATCCCCTGAAAAATGCAAGGACAAAACGTCATTTTTTTTCCAAAGGCGGATTTTCGACCGTTTTGCCGAAAGGCGGACGAATCTTCCGCCGGATTTTTTCGAGAAATGACTTGACAAACGCCAAAGATGCTGTTACACTTTAAAGCGTAAAATACGAAATTGTGAGAAAGGAGTTCCGGATATGGCGATGAACAGCGCGGCGATTCGCATTGCCCGATATTACCGTTTTGCTTTCCTGAACGTTTTCCGTTCGGGTTGTTCGTGCTGTCCCCGGAACGCCGCCTGAAGGCGCCTTTGAAGTTTGATTTCAAAGCCGGCGGGGCCTGTACGTACAGGCCCCGCCGGCTTATTTTATTTTAACAAAAGGAGCGTATCACCATGATTATTATTCTGAAAAAGAACGCCGGCGAAGACAAAATAAACGGGCTGCTTCGCGGCTTTGAGGAACAGGGGCTGACCTGCCACCGCAGCGACGGCGCACAGACGACCATCGTCGGGCTGGTGGGCGACACCTCCCGGGTGGACATTGACTCGGTCCGCGCCAGCGAGATTGTGGAGGACGTCAAGCGGGTATCCGAGCCTTACAAGGCTGCCAACCGGAAATTTCATCCGGACGACACGGTGGTGACTGTACGAGCCGCAGAAAACGGCGCAGAAAGCGGCGCACAAGGCGAGGCAAAAATCGGCGGCCCGCATTTCAGCGTGATCGCCGGCCCCTGCTCGGTGGAAAGCGAGGAGCAAATCATCGAGGTAGCCCGGGCGGTCAAAAAAAGCGGCGCGAAGCTGCTGCGGGGCGGCGCGTTCAAACCCCGCACCTCTCCCTACGCCTTTCAGGGGCTGCACGCCGAAGGGCTGGAACTGCTGCTGATCGCCAAGAAGGAAACCGGCCTGCCCATCGTGACCGAGATCATGGACCTCTCCCATCTTGAGCTTTTCCGGGATGTGGACGTTATCCAGGTCGGGGCGCGCAACATGCAGAATTTCGAGCTGCTCAAGGCGCTCGGGCGCTGCGGCAAGCCCATCCTGCTCAAGCGGGGGCTGGCCAACACCATGGAGGAATTCCTGATGAGCGCCGAATACATCATGGCCGGCGGGAACGAGCAGGTTATCCTCTGTGAGCGGGGAATCCGTACCTTTGAGACCGCGACCCGGAACACGCTGGACATTTCGGCCATCCCCATGCTCAAGCACCTTTCCCACCTGCCGATCATCGTCGATCCCAGTCACGCGACAGGAATTCCGTGGATGGTGGAGCCCCTCGCCAAGGCGGCGATCGCCGTCGGGGCGGACGGCTTGATGATCGAGGTGCACAACAACCCGAAGGCCGCCCTCTGCGACGGGGCGCAGTCCCTCACCCCCGCCCAGTTCGACGGCGTGATGAGCAAGGTGAAAGCGCAGCTGAAATTTGAGGGACGGGAGTTCTGAGCCGGAGACCCTTTCATGCCGTAATAAAAAAAGCAGCACAAACAGAGAACACCAAATGTCCCGAAAGGTATAAACAGAACCGGCGCAGCCGGGAAAAGCCGCTTGCGGGCCACCCTTATGGCCCGCAAGCGGTTTTTTCACACGCAGGGAGGAGAAAACGCAAAGCATTCTCCTCCCTGCGCGCCATTATCGTTGTCTCTCTTTGGAAAACACCAAATCGACGATCGCACCGGCAACATCCACGCCGGTGCAGGCGGTGACGGCGGCCATATGGGCGTTGGAATTCACCTCGCAGACCAGCGGAGAGCCGTCCGCGTCGATGAGCAGGTCCACCCCGGCAAACTGCGCGCCGAGGATACGGCAGCATTTCACCGCCAGCGCCGCCTCCTCTTCGGTCGGCGTGTACGCCTCTCCCTCCCCGCCCGCGCCGATATTGGCCCGGAAGTCGGTTTCGGAATGCCGCCGCATTGCCGCCACGGGCTGGCCGTCCACCACATAAATGCGGATATCCGTACCCGCGCTGGCCGCCACGAACTCCTGACAGAGAAAAGGCCGCGCCGCCATATGGTCGCACAGCGCCCGCAGCTCCGCTCCATTGCGGGCAAGGTACACCTGTCCTCCCAGGGAGCCGTAGCACTCCTTTACCACCATCGGAAAGCCAAGACGTTCCTCCGCCCGCTCCAAAAAGACACGGGCAGGACCCTCGTCCATGTGAAGATAAGTCATGGGCGCGACCAGCGTGCGGGGCATTGGCACTCCCTCCGCCGCCAGACGAAGCTGAGTGGCGGCCTTGTCATCGCAGACCGCGACCACCTCCGCCGGGTTGTACAACCGCATTCCCAGCGCTTCGAGCGCGCGGCCCAGCCGCACGTCCTTATCCCAGAACAGGGCAAAGTCGCTCGCGTCAAAACCAGCGACCGCGACGCTCTCCGAAAATTCCGCCGACGCGGCGGTATTCGGAACCGGCGTCAGCGTCCGGCCCCGCTCCTTCGCCGCGTCGGTCAGCCGCCGCACCGGATCGGGCGGGCCGTCCGGATTCCAGAAGCCGTTGTAAATAATATAACCTGCCACGGCGATTTTCCATTCCTTCCCAAAGTTATCGGCGGAACAGCTCCGGCCCCGCCGGTTCGACGCACGGCTTACGAATAACCGTGCTCCACCGTTGCCACCAAAAACAGCTGAGGGTCTTTCTCCCAGACCCGGCGCTGTACTTCGTCCCGCAGGCTGCCCTCCATCCGGAACCCATAGGGAACCACCAGATCAAAAATCAGGTTGGTGTGGGTTTCTCCGAATACTACCCGGAAATCGTGCAGGCTCAGCTCCGGATCGATGCTTTCCAGCACGTCGAGGAGCAATTCCCGCAGTTCCTCCACCTTGGGATCGTCAATTTCAACCGGGTCCATATGGATGCAGACCGCCGCATTATATTTCCCCATAATTTCCTTTTCAATACAATCGATTAAGTCGTGGCTGCGAATCAGGTCGGCCCGGCAGGGGACCTCCGCATGCAGGGAGATCACACAGCGGCCGGGGCCGTAATTGTGCACCATCAGGTCGTGGACGCCGATCACGCCGTCATGCGCGAGCACAGTCTCCCGGATTCCCCGCACCATCTCCGGGTCGGGCGCCTGCCCCAGCAGCGGGGACACGGTGTCCTTCAGCACCGAAAAGCCGGACCACAGAACAAACAGGGCTACCGCCGCGCCGACCCAGCCGTCAATCTCCCAGCCGGTAAACAGACCTACCACCGAACAAACCAGCACTACCCCGGTGCAGAGCACGTCGTTCCGGCTGTCCGCCGCTGCGGCGCGCAGGGCTTCGGAAGCAATCCGCCGGCCGATGTCGCGGTAAAATACCGCCATCCACAGCTTAACTGCGATAGCCGCCGCCAGAATAATCACCGAAAGCGGACTAAAGGCGGTTTCGGTCGGATGCAGAATCTTGTCGATCGAGCTTTTCGCCAGCTCCAGCCCGGCGAGCATGATCATCACGGCAACCGCCATCGCGGTCAGGTATTCCATCCGCCCGTGGCCGAAGGGATGCTCCTTATCCGGCGGAGCGCCGGAAAGCTTGAAGCCCACCAGCGTCACCAGCGACGAGCCCGCGTCCGAAAGGTTGTTGAACGCGTCGGCCACGATTGCCATGCTGGAGGAGAGCAGACCAGCCAGCAGCTTGGCGAGAAACAGAAGCAGGTTGGCGCACAGGCCGGCGGCGCCCGCCAGCCTCCCGTAGGCGTAGCGTGCGCCGCTACTCAGGGTATCCTCCGGATGTCGTATGAACAAACGAATCAGAAAATTCGTCATAGTCTCGTCTTCCCTTCCTCCGGACCATCCTCCGGGACAAAATCCCCGAGGATGTATTCCGCCACCCCGTCCTCCTCATTGGAGGCGAGGATCACATCGGCTTTTGCCTTCACATCCGGCGCGCCGTTGCGAACGACGCAGGCCGTGTCGGCCAGGGCGAGCATATCCAGGTCGTTATCGTTGTCTCCGAACGCCGTCACCTGCTCCGCGCCCGCCCATTCCCGCAGACGGCGGACGCCGTTCGCCTTCCCCGCACGGTCGCTGAAAATTTCGAGATACCAGTTTTCCTCCCGATAGGTGTCGGCATACAGCACGCTTTTCACTTCCGGCAGACTTTCCAGCTTTTCCCGGATGGGGCGCAGCACCTCCTTCCGGTCCTGCATCGAGCAGTACACGGCTCCCTCGGGGTTATAGGCCGGCGTCTGACGGAACATCGCGGGGAATTTTTCCACCCGCTTGCGATAAAAGCTCCGCTCCCCCTCCGAAGTAAGCGCGGTGAAGGAAATGTCCATTCGCCCCTTCTCCACCCGGTAGAGGAACGGCGTCTTTCCCCCCTGCCTGCACAGCTCCAGCACGGCGGAGGCCGTCTCCGGCGGCCAGGCGCAGCTTTCCAATATCCGACCGGAAGCCAGATCGTACAGCATCACGCCGTTCATCAGCACCAGCGGCAGAGAAAAATGAACCTCCCGCAGGTTGGTCATCCCCACGCCGACCGGGCTGCGGGCGCTGGCCACCGAAATCAACGCGCCCTGCCCGATCAGGCGGTTCAGCAAAGAAATCGACCGGGCGGACAGCGTCGCGTCCCCCTGCAGCAGGGTGCCGTCCAGGTCGGTAACGTATAATTTTTTCATTGGCATCGTAGTCGCGGCCGGGCAGCCGTCCTCTCCTTTGTATTTATGCGAAGGGAAAGCAGGGAATGCCGCCATGTCGTCAACAATCATTCGGATTTTTCCGCAGACGGCGCGCTGTCCTTTCGCCCTGTGTCGCCGTAAATATAACGGAACACCAGATCAAAATACGAACGGCCGTAATTATGGAAGGCGCGTTCCCGTACCATTTTTATCAGCTCTCCGCGGGTAACCCAGCAAGCGTCCGCGACCTCCTCCTTCTGGAGGGAAAGCTCCCGCCGCTCCACATCCCGGCGGAGCAGCCACAGATCGCTGAAGGAATTGCGGCGGCGCAGGCGGCCGATCCGTTCCAGCTCCCCCGGCGCTGCTTCGATCCCCAGCTCCTCCCGCAGTTCCCGTCGGGCGGCGGTAACGCTGTCTTCGCCATGGATGGCCGAACCGCCCGTAATCGCCCAGATTCCCGGCATCAGCTGGAGATGGTCGGCCCGCCGCTGGATCAGGAGCCGGCCGGACGAATCCGTCACCCAAATATGAACCACCAGATGGTATTGTCCAAACCGCAGCCTCTCGCCGCGGATCATGGTCTTCCCGGTTTTCTCGCCCCGCTCGTTGAGCAGATCCCATAATTCCATGGGGATTTCCCCCTGTCTTCCTGGATTTGCCGCCGTGAAAACGGTCTATCGTTTTATTTTAGTTCATTTCCGGCAAATTGTCTACATTCCCATCGGATTTTTTGCATTTTCCCTGTTTTCCTTTTTCGTTCTCTTCCGGCCGCATGGACATTCTTTCCTTTGACGCTTACAATAAAATAAAGAATGATCCTAATGGAAAAGAAGGGAATAAGAAAAATGAACCGGTTCCAAATACCAGAAACGCCAGTAATTCTGGGAAAAACCGTTACGGTTACGGTGGACCGCCCGTTGGGCAGTCGCCATCCGGAGCATCCGGCGATGCGGTATCCCGTCAATTACGGCTATATTAAAGGCGTCCAGGCGACCGACGGGGAGGAAATCGCCCGGCAGGTGGATTTTCAGGAGCGTTGGTTCAATATCGATATCTGGATGGAAGGCGAAAAAATCTGCTTTTCATAAGCCAATACGGACGCCGTAAAAACGGCGTCCGTATTGGCTGATAAGGTAATTACGAAATTTTGAGCTGCAGGCGGAATCGGTCGGAAATCATGGCGATGAATTCGCTGTTGGTGGGCTTTCCCCGGCCGTTGTGGATGGTATAGCCGAAATAGGAGTTGAGTACATCCACATCGCCGCGGTCCCAGGCGACCTCGATGGCATGGCGGATCGCCCGCTCAACGCGGGATGAGGTGGTGCCGTGCTTTTTGGCTACGGCCGGATAAAGCCGCTTGGTTACGGCGTTGATGATGTCGTCGTCGTTGATAGCCATGATGATCGCATCCCGCAGATACTGGTAGCCCTTGATATGCGCGGGTACGCCGATCTGATGAATAATCTCCGTGACCCGCATTTCCAGGCTGCCCCCGTTTCCGCTCTGCGTCATGGCGGTGGGAGCGCGGTGGATCGGCTCGATCACCGCTTTTCCATTCAGTGTCAAAATGCGTTCGGACATTTCGTCTGCGTCAAAGGGTTTGAGAAAATAATAATCGGCGCCAGCCAACAGCGCCTCTCGTTCCAGATTAGGATTGTCGAAGCTGGACATGATCATGATTTGCGGGCGGCGGGAGAAGTTCATCGCCTGAATTCCCCGCATCACACCAATCGCGTCCTGATGCGGAAGGAAAAAGTCCATAATAACCACGTCCGGGCGATATTGGCTCACCTGATCCAGAACCTGGCGCCCGTCCTTGGCGACGGTCTGCACTTCCAGCCCATGCGCGCGCATGACCGACGCGCAGGGCTGTCCGAAATGTTCACTGTTGTCCGCCAGCAGTACTTTTACCTTTTTCTCCATCTTCGATTTCTCCCATACTCTATTTTGTTGCCTTTTCGTCGTTTCCGGTCCGATTTTTGGTAAACCGCTTAAATCGCTTTTAACGCGTAAATCGCGGGTATTTCCGAACCTTCTCTCCGAAGCACAACGGGATTTTACCATATACTGGAAGAAATTGCAATAGACTGGAAGAATTTTTTTGAAAATCTTTTGGAATCCGGGGATAATATTTTGGAAAGCACCGAAAAGATCAAGCTGCCGGCGTTTGCTGTTGATTGGCAACCGTATTCGCCGTTTTGAGCATATTTTCCGCGAATATTGCGAATCCCTTCGTGGGTTCGTTCACAAAAACATGGGTAACGGCGCCGACCAGCCGGCCATCCTGCAAAATGGGAGAACCGCTCATGCCCTGCACGATACCGCCCGTCTCGGACAGAAGTCGCTCGTCGGTGATAAGGATGACCATGTTCCGGGTCGGGGATGAATCATTAAAACGCACCTGGTCGATCTCAATGTCGTAAAGCGCGGGCTCGGTTCCGTCAATGGTGGTCAGAATCTGTGCGTGCCCGGTCTTCACCTGCTGCTTCATCGCCACCGGCACTGGATCTCCCAGTACCGGGAGATGCGACAGTTGGCCATATATGCCGGTCTCTCCGTTCACCGTCAGATTGCCGAGCGTTCCCCGTTCAAAGCCGCCCCGCAGCTCGCCCGGGTCGCCGCTCAGCCCCTTGACCACCGAATAGATTCGTGCGGGCACGATCTCGCCGCTGGAGAGCGGAAGCACATCCCCGGTGTCCACATCGCAGACGGCATGGCCTAGCCCGGCGAACACATCGCTTCCGGGAACGTAGAAGGTCAGGGTGCCGATTCCCGCCGAGCTGTCACGGACCCAGAGTCCGGCCTTCCAGCGATTTTCATTAACCGATTTCTCACAGCGGAAATTCACATCAAACGCAATGTTGTCCCGCCGGATGTGAAAACACATGGTTTTGTCTCCCGCGGTTTCAATGATTTCCGCCACCTGCTCCGTGGTATTGACGGCCTTGCCGTCGATAGAAACCAGCACGTCGCCCACCTTGATCCCGGCGGAACGCGCCGGGTTCTTCGGCCCGGAAGCGGTATCCACATCCGACATTCCCACCACCAGCACGCCGTCGGTGAACATCTTGATGCCAAACGGCGTTCCGCAGGGGATGACGGTGGTCGCGTCCACCACGTTGACCGCTACATCCTTGATGGGAAACAGCCCGAACAGTCGGAGCGACGCGGTATAGCTGCTCCCCGGCGAAAGCGAGGATACCGCTTCCGTATGGGCGGCGTCGGCTTTCACCGACGCGGTGACCGCGCCGTGCAGATTGAGCGCGCTGCCAGTCACCACGCTGAACTGCTCCGGCATGGTATTACCGAGCAGGATAACCGTCGTAAATACCCCGGCGCAGGCGGTGGTCATCAGTCCGCACAGGCGGTGAATCCAGCGCTGCGGTCCGCGGTACGGAACGTTCTGTTCATTCGACATGGCGAACCGCCTTTCCGCGGGACCACGTCTCATTCGTAAAAGGACGAAACGTAAAAATTGGAATTGCCGAACCCTCGACGGCCGCAGAAACTGGAGCGTTCGGCCGATTCGTCTTCATTCCTTTATTCCCTCCCTCGCCATTTTTTCATTTTTAAAAGGAAAAACAGACCTGAAAGCCGTTCGCTTCAGGCCTGTTTTACTGTTCCACCAGGCGGGAAAAGTATTTAACCAAGAAAAACTTTTTCATCGGAAATCATTCGCGGCGAAAACTGGTTCTTCCGTCCCGGAAATATTTGGATTTTTAAAATTTTTATCTTTCGCCCTTTCGCCGCGTTGGTCTCTCCGCCTGCTATCGGCATGGAAAAGCATCGCAGGAACAGAAGTCGGAACGTCTATCCGCGCCGGCCGGCTTCTTTCTGCAAATTTTCATAAAAAACGCAAATCGCCAGGAAGACTGTCCATCCCCGGCGGCGTGGAAGGGCAGGCGATCCCCCGGCTCCTGCGCGCCAGCATCCGCGGTCGCCGCAAAACGGAGCTATCGAATAGCGTTCCAACTGGGCGCGGCGCAGGGCTTCCTAACCGCGCGGAGCAATACTAGACGCCGCCTGAATCCATTGCAACAATTCCAGCGATGGGCTATTCCGGGCAGGTTACAATATATGCGCCGGTGTTATCGGCGGACACTACGACGTTTTCCCAGTCCGACGGAACGCGCAGCATCCCGTTTTCCGCATCCTGGCGAAGAATGGAATAACCGTCCATCGTGTACAGCGTTCCCTTTTCCAGCCGCTCGATATATTCCTCCAGCGTCCAGCGGTTGGCATACATCAGCGCGGCATGGGGCTTTCCGACATAGCGCAGATGCCACGGTTCGAAGGCGATCCCCGTGACCGATTCTTTCCCGAAGGGATACCGGATGATAAAGCCGTATTCGTGCGCGTGCTGCTGAATCCATACCCCTGCGCGGGACGTGATGAATTCCCGCTGCGCTTTCTGGTAAACGTACACATCCAGCGCCAGCCCCGTTTCATGCTCGCTGGTACCCGGCCGGGCCGCCAGCTTCGGATTCTGCAGATATTCGGTCTCCTGCTCCTTCCGGGTTCGGTAGGTACTCATCAGATACACCTTATCGCCGGTCTGCTCCTTCGCATCCCCCAGAAGATTCTGCAATTCAGGAAAAAGGGAACGGTCGAGCAGCAGCTCGGTATCCTGGTATTCCTCCAGCATCAGAGGCGCGTCCTCCGGCAGAGGGTGCGCCGCGTTTACCAGCCACAGGCTGTTCTGCCAGGAAAAGCCCGGTTCCTTTCCCTGGCGGACGTTCTCGAGGGAAACGGAACGGAATCCGTCTTCCTCCGCCGCGGCCCCGGTCAGCGCAAGCGGCTCGCGCCGGCTAAAGAGCGTATCCCACAGGCCATAGCCGATATCCGGCCGGATCATCGTGACATAAACGCCTCCGACCGCCAGCAGCAGGAATAGCGTCAGGACGGCGATGCTCAAAATCAACAGCCGTTTGGAACGGTCCATGCGACCCTTGCGTGCGGTTTTCATCCTCTGTCGGCTCCTTCGTGTAAAATCTGTCCTTATTTTATCGGGAAAAGCGAAGAATCCGGGAATAGAAAGGAAAAGAACTTCTTAACATCCGGGGAAAAACACCCAAACGGCGCAAAAAATGAAAAAGCGCCTCCGGCGAGTCTCTGTCGACGAGCTCGCCGGAGGCGACGGACGGATCAATGAATCTTCGGCTTCAAGCCGGCGGATTTGGATGGACCGCCGCCTGGTTTCCGGCGGGGACGCCGCCCGGCTTGACGGGAAGCGTTCCGGGAAGGAGACTTCTCTCCAGAGGAAAGAGTCTCTTCGGCAGGATGGATGTCTCGCGGGTTTTGCCCGGACGGCCTCTGCCCTGCTGGCCTAGCCTGCCCTGCTGGCCTAGCCTGCCCTGCTGGCCTAGCCTGCTTTGCTGGCCTAGCCTGCTTTGCTGGCCTAGCCTGCCCTGCTGGCCTAGCCTGCTCTGCTGGGGAAGGCGCCCTCCGGCGGCGAGGCTGCGGCTCCGGCTTGGGGCTGGGTTCGGTCTGGGTCATCGGCCACGGATGCTCCTCCACCACCGGGATCGTCTTCCGAATCAGCTTCTGGATATCCTTGAGATAAGGTTGTTCGTCAAAATCGCAGAAGGATATGGCGACGCCGCTCAGGCCCGCTCGACCGGTCCGACCGATCCGGTGGACATAGGTTTCCGGAACATTCGGCAGATCGTAGTTGACGACATGGGAAAGCTCGCTGATATCAATCCCGCGGGCCGCGATATCGGTAGCGACCAACACCCGCAGCTCCCCGGATTTGAACTGGTTCAGAGCATTCTGCCGGGCGTTCTGCGATTTGTTGCCGTGGATAGCCATGGCGGTGATCCCCGCACGGGCCAGGTCCTTCACCACCCGGTCGGCGCCGTGCTTGGTGCGGGTGAACACCAGAGCGGAGGTGATGGTCTCATCCTCCAGCAAATGGACAAGCAGGCGGCGCTTATTGGCCTTGTCCACGAAATACACCGACTGCTCGATCGTATCCACCGTGGAGGAAACCGGCGTGACCGCCACCTTGACCGGATTCACCAGCAGCGAATCCACCAGCCGGACAATCTCCGGCGGCATGGTCGCGGAAAAAAACAGCGTCTGCTTTTTCGCCGGAAGGCGCGCGATCACCTTTTTCACATCGTGGACGAAGCCCATGTCCAGCATCCGGTCGGCTTCGTCCAGTACGAAAATTTCCACGGCGGAAAGGTCGATATATCCCTGCCCGATCAGGTCGTTCAGCCGCCCGGGCGTGGCGACGAGGATGTCCACGCCCCGGCCCAGCGCCTCCACCTGCGGGTTCTGCGACACCCCGCCGAAGATGACCGCGCAGCGCAGCCGCAGATTCCGTCCGTACGCGCCGAAACTCTCGTGAATCTGCAGAGCCAGCTCCCGGGTCGGTGTGAGGATAAGGGAGCGGATCGGCCGCTTCCCGCCCTGCGCCGCTCCCCCGTGCGGAGGACGGGCGCTCAGGAGCTGAAGAATCGGAACGGCAAAGGCCGCCGTTTTGCCAGTCCCTGTCTGGGCGCAGCCGAGGACGTCCCTACCCTTCAGCGCCGGCGGGATTGCCTGCTCCTGAATGGGAGACGGGGTAACGTATCCCTCCCCCTCCAGCGCCCGTAAAATCGGTTGGATAATTTGCAGTTCAGAAAATTTCATTGACAGATTCCTTTTCTTTATTAATTTGTTAAGTAAGACGCCGGCCGCCGCAGGGTTCAGCCGATAATACCGCCGCCCAGCACCAGGTCGCCGTCGTACAGCACCACCGACTGGCCGGGCGTGACCGACCGCTGGGGCTCGTCAAATTCCACCCGGGCGGTATCGGCCGAAAGCGGATACAGGGTGGCGGGGGCGGGCGGCGCAAGGTAGCGGATCTTAGCCTGCACCCGAATCGGCCCGGAAACGGCGGGCGGCTCGAAAGCGATATAGTTCATGCTGTGCGCGGTCAGCGTATCCGCAAGCTGCCGCCCCTCTTCTCCCAGCACCACTTCGTTCCGTCCCGCATCGATGCGGACGACATACATCGGCTTGCCCAGGGCGACGCCAAGTCCCTTCCGCTGGCCGATGGTGTACCGGGCGATTCCCTGATGCCGTCCGAGGAACCGGCCCTCTTCATCCACGAAATTTCCGGGAATCAGCCCCCTGCCGGTGTATTCCTCGATAAAGCGGGCGTGGCCGCCCTCCGGGATGAAGCAGACCTCCATGCTGTCCCCCTTCGAAGCGACGGGAAGGGCGTGGGAACGGGCGACCGCCCGCACCGCTTCCTTTTCCATCCCAGTGACCGGGAATAGCGTGTGGGAGAGCTGATGCTGATTCAGGCTATAAAGGACATAGCTCTGATCCTTTTTCGAGTCGGTGCGGTAGAGAAGCGTACGACCCCGTTCGGGGCTGTATTCCACCCGGGCATAATGGCCGGTGGCGATGCCGTCCGCTCCGGCTTCTATTGCAGCGTCCAGCAGCGCGCCAAACTTGATGGTTTGATTGCAGCACACGCAGGGATTGGGTGTCCGGCCCGCCAGATAGTCCATCACAAAAGGCTCCATAACCCGACGGCGGAAGCAATCGGTCAGGTCCAGCACACGGTGCTCGACGCCCAGCGCCTCGCAGACCCGCCGGGCGTCCTCGATATCCCCTTCCGCGCCGGTGGAACGCAGGCGGAGTGTGACGCCGACCACGGACATGCCCTGTTCCTGCAAAAGGGCCGCGGCGACCGAGCTGTCCACGCCGCCGCTCATTCCCACCCAGATCGTTTTTGCCATGGTTATCTCCGCCTCTTTCCCGCCTGTTGTATGGAAGAAATAAAGTATAGCATAGAAAAGGAAACGTTGCAAAAAAATATAGGAAGGGCTTGTCCGCTTAAGGATTCAGGGCAAAGCAGCGGCGTTTTCGTCCACCATTCGATCACTGTTCGATAACTGAAAGATTGTTTAGAAAATTCGGCAAAAAATGTGATTGCGATTCGCGAAAAAAGCCGGTATCATATCAGTGATATCCGGTGAATTGTTTAGTGATATCCGGACAGAGGAAGCCCTGCCGGCTCGCCGGCGTAAAACCTGCAATGCGGAAAATCCGAAAAGCATGAAAGGCGGTTAAAAAATGAGCAAATTGAAAATCGGCGTCGTCGGATGCGGCGGCATCGCCAATGGGAAGCACCTTCCGGCGCTCTCCCGCCAGTCCGACCGGGTGGAACTGGTAGCCTTCTGCGACATCATCGTGGAACGGGCGGAACAGGCGGCCAAGGAATACGGCGTGGAGGGCGCGAAGGTCTATGCCGATTACCACGATCTGCTGGACGATAAGTCCATCGATGTGGTTCATGTCTGTACGCCGAACCGCAGCCACTGTGAAATCTCTGTAGCGGCTCTGGAAGCCGGCAAGCACGTCATGTGCGAAAAGCCGATGGCAAAGACCGTGGCGGACGCGCAGATGATGTTGGACGCCGCTAAAAAATCCGGGAAGAAGCTGACCATCGGCTATCAGAACCGTTTCCGTCCGGACAGTCAGCTGATGAAGCGATATGTCGAACGGGGCGATCTGGGCGAAATCTACTTCAGCAAGGCCCATGCGATCCGCCGTCGTGCGGTGCCGACCTGGGGCGTTTTCCTCAACGAATACGAGCAGGGCGGCGGGCCGCTGATTGACATTGGCACCCATGCGCTGGATCTGACCCTTTGGATGATGAATAACTACAAGCCGAAGGCGGTGCTGGGCACATCGTATAAGAAGCTGGGCAAGCAAACCAACACCGGCAATATCTGGGGCGACTGGGACCCCGAGAAGTTCACGGTGGAGGATTCCGCATTCGGCATGGTCACGATGGAAAACGGCGCGACCATCCTGCTGGAATCCAGCTGGGCGCTGAACACACTGGACGTGCGGGAAGCGCAGACCACCCTCTGCGGCACCCTCGGCGGCGCGGATATGATCGGCGGCCTGCGGATCAATAAAGTGGACCTCGGCTGCATGACCACCGTCACGCCGGACCTTTCCTCCGGCGGTGTGGCGTTCTACGAGGGCGCCGGCGCACTGAAGGATTCCGATTTGGAATGCAAGCTGTGGATCGACAGCATCCTGGAGGACAAGGACCCGGTCGTCCTGCCGGAGCAGGCCTTCACGGTTACGCAGATTCTGGAAGCGATCTACACCTCTGCCAGGACGGGCGAAGCGGTTTACTTCAAATAAGACGAAACATAGAAACAGCGCGCTGCAGCGAGTTTCCTCCTGCGGCGCGCTGTTTCTCCTTTTTCAGCATCCGGCCGGTGAAAAGTGCAAGCGCCTGATTTTCCCGACATTTTCTGCTAGGCTTATATCGTATAGGACCAGCCCTCGTCGCCGGTGTAGATCATGCGCCGGGTCATTCCGCCGTCCACCGTGAGGGTCTCCCCATCGATAAAGCTGTTTTCTCTGTCGGATAAAAAGAGTACCGCCCGTAATATGTCCATCGGCGTCCCCACCCGGCCGGAGGGATGCTGCGCGGTATCAGCCTTCGAATAGTTCGGTTGGTAGGCGGGATCGTGGTACGCGCCGGTATCGATCCAGCCAGGCGCAATCGCATTGACCCGAACCCGGCCGGCAAGGCTGACCGCCATCGCGTGAGTCAGGGCGGAAATTCCCCCTTTAGCGGCGGAGTAGCTTTCGGTATCTGCCTGGGACATAAAGGCGCGGGTAGAGGTAATGTTCACCACCGACGCGCCGTCCCGGAAATACGGCAGAAACAGCTGCGTCAGCATATACGGCGCGGTCACGCCCACCCGGAGCACATAGTTGAAATCCTCGCAGCTACAGGAGGCGAGCAGCCCCTGACGGTGCAGGCAGGCGTTATTGATCAGCACATCAACCCCGCCGAACGTTTCCGTCGTCCTTTGAACGAACGTCCGGAGCGCTTCCTCCTCCGCCACATCGCCGGGAACAAAAAGTACGTCGCCGCCAAGCGGTTCCGCCAGCGTCCGGCCCGCGCCGTCCTCTTTATCAATAAAGGCGACCCGCGCGCCCCGCCGCGCCAGTTCCTCGACAAGGCAGCGCCCGATTCCAAGCGCCCCGCCGGTGACCGCATAGACCTGTCCCTTCAAATCGGCGTTCGGTTCAGGCATCGAAACCCTCCTTCAGCTCAGAATCCGCCGGACGGCCCGGGTACTCCGCGGCGGCCGCAGCAAGCGAATCGCCGGCCAGGCGGTACACCTTCCAGTCGTCCATCGGCCGGGCGCCCAAGCTTTTATAAAAAGCAATAGACGGCGTGTTCCAATTCAGGCACTGCCACTCCATCCGCTTACAGCCCCGTTCCTCCGCCACATTAGCCAGGAAGGTCAACAAGCACTTGCCGAAGCCCTTTCCGCGCATGGAGGGAAGAACGAACAAATCCTCCAGATACAGGCCGGCCCGCCCGATAAAGGTGGAAAAGTGATGATAAAACAGTGCAAAGCCAACCGGTTCGCCTTGGTATTCGCCGATCACCGCCTCCGCCTGATGATCCACAAACATCGATTGAAGCAAAATCGCCTCCGTTGCCTCCACCTGATCCAGCATTTTTTCGTATTCCGCGATTCCCCGGATAAAGGAGAGCACCAGCCCCACATCCTCTTCGGCAGCAAAGCGAATGGTGAAGCCCGGAATTCCCGTTTCCCATTTTTTTATCATGATTGTTCCATCCTCCCTACCATATGGTTAATCGTTTTTCTTTAAGCAGCCGATTCCGTATCTCTGGTCACATTGCGGAGCCACTTCATACTTTTATACCGTCCGGTGGTAAACGGGAGCTTTATCAGCTCGTCGCTGAGCAGGACAACATATACTACAGGAACGCTCCAATGCAGTAGAAATGCGCAGGCCGCTCCAAGCAGAATGGAACCGCCCCACATGGAAAGCACGTCCAAACAAAGCCCGAATTTGGTATCGCCCCCGGAACGAAAAATTCCCACCACCTGCGTGCAGTTATAGGACTGAGCAATAGAATAATACGCCATCACACACATCATGACTGACAGATATCCCCTGGCGATCGAGGTCAGATTCATCACCGCCAAAACGATCGGCCAAGCAATCAGGATTACAGCCGCGCCCACGGCGCCGGCGATCAGGGTCAGCTGCAAAAAGCGGCGGGCATAATCCTTAGCGCGTTCCTCATTCCGCTCACCGATGGCCTTGCCGATCATAATTGCGGCCGCGTTGGCAATGCCAAAAGCGATCACTGTCGCCAGCTGGCGGGTAACCTGCGCCACCGAATTCGCTGCTACCACGGCGGAACCAAGATGGCCGATGATCACCGAATTCATAGAAATTCCCAGCCCCCACATCAGTTCGTTCAGTGTGACGGGAATAGAAAATTTCATGAAATCACGGAACAGCAGCGCATCCCTGGAAAAAAGCTCCCGCAGGTGCAAACGTACCACAACGACCGGGCGATAGGCATAAATGAGAACGATGATAAATTCCACCGCTCTGGCGCAAACCGTCGCAACCGCCGCTCCCCGGATTCCCAAAGCGGGAAAGCCAAGCAAACCGAAGATTAAAATCGCATTCAGGAGCACGTTAACAATAAAAGAAACCAGGTAAACAACCGTAGAAATAATCACCCGTTCCACGCTGCGCATAATATTCAGGTAAATCATTGTAAAGGCGATTAGAATATAGCTGATCGATACAATCCGAAGATAATGAACTCCCTCCCGAATGACCTCCGGCTCCGGCGTAAAAATGTGCATGATGGCTTCAGGAAACAGCCATGCCGCCGCCGTGAAAAGTGCCGAAACCAATAGAGAAAAGCGCAGTGTGATTCCCATGACCTTTTCAATAGTGCGGGTATCTCCCTTTCCCCAATACTGCGCGGTCAGCACCGCCGCGCCGGAAGTCAAGCCAAAAAAGAACAAGGTCATGACAAACTGAACCTGTCCCGCCAGAGAAGAAGCCGACAGGACCGTTTCTCCCACTCTCCCCAGCATGATAACGTCGGCGGAAGTCACAGCCACGTTGACCAAATTTTGCAAAGCCATTGGAAGCACCAGCGCCACTACCGAACGATAAAACTGCCGGCTTTCCTGCTGCCTTTGTAAGGAATATTCCCGCATGAATCCTTTGTCTTCCCTTCTCCGTTTCGTCTTTCGTTGTATTTCAGAGTCTTCTCAATCTTGGCTCATAAAGCAGACGAAATTTCACATGAGACAAAGTATACCAGATTTTTCGACAAAAAGGAACTGCCCAAGCAGTAAATTATCCGGAAAGATAAGCCTAAAAAGAGGCAGCAGAAAACAGGCAGAAAAAAACCGAGCGGAAGAGTTTTCCTCTTCCGCCCGGTTAATTATTGATAGTATTTAAGAATACAATAAAGGAAAAGCAGTCGCTGGGAACATCTAAGCCCCCAAAACCCAAAAGCTCCAGCCTTCAGCCTTCAATCTATACCAGAGGGACTATACCCTGAGAACTGAACAAAGAAGCGGAGAAAGAACCGCAAAAGGATCGAATGACTGGCAAAGCCCAGCCAATGGGTCAAGCCCTCGGTCTATTAGTACTGCCAAGCTCAATGTGTCGCCACACTTACACACGCAGCCTATCTACCATGTAGTCTTCATGGGACCTTACCTGATTACTCAGTGGGATATCTTATCTTGAGGCCGGCTTCACGCTTAGATGCTTTCAGCGTTTATCCGATCCGCACTTAGCTGCCCAGCCGTGCCACTGGCGTGACAACTGGTGCACCAGAGGTGCGTCCATCCCGGTCCTCTCG
>ERZ827520.1454-NODE-1454-length-27237-cov-3.576374_pt1 | contig 27237 bp, 20 predicted proteins | sample MGYA00519581_ERZ827520 | MGnify/ENA primary metagenome ERZ827520 (study PRJEB31778, sample SAMEA3449339) | human gut metagenome | biome: human gut; feature: human-associated habitat; material: faeces | place: United Kingdom | collected 2010/2012 ...
GGATTCTTACACAGCCACTGGATCGGTCAACTGATCCTTAACTGATCGGCATTAGAGCACAGACTCCGGTTTTTTGTTTTGAGCGCACGACTTAATTGGTTGCCGGATATTCCTGAATGGTGACCTGCAGCGTTAACTGCTTATCATCACGCATCACTACAACCGGGATCACCGAGCCAGGGCGAATTTCCGCCACCTGATCCATCGTCTCCAGAGCAGAGATGGCCGGTTTGTTATCCACCGAAATAATCAAATCATTGACCTGAATACCCGCATTCGCCGCCGGGCCGTCAGGTGACACTTCATTAACCACGATCCCTTGCAGTTGATCTATACCACCGCCCTGCGCGTGCAGTGGTGCGATCTCACGTCCGCCGATACCAATGTAGCCGCGGATCACGCGACCATCGCGGATCAGTTTATCCATAATTTTGGTTGCTAACTGGAAAGGAATCGCAAAGCCGATACCTTCCGGCGTTTCGCCATCGTTACTCTTATCAACGACAGCGTGTTAATGCCCATCAGTTCGCCCAGCGAGTTCACCAGCGCGCCGCCAGAGTTACCGTGGTTAATGGAAGCATCGGTTTGCAGGAAGTTTTGCCGCCCGGTCGGGTTCAGACCGATTCGACCCGTGGCACTAATAATCCCCTGGGTAATGGTCTGCCCGAGGTTGTACGGGTTACCGATCGCCAGTACCACGTCACCAATGTGCGGTACGCGACGTGCATTAATTGGAATGGTAGGTAAACCGCCAGTGGCATTAATTTTAAGTACCGCCAGATCGGTTAGAGAGTCAGATCCCACCAGCAATGCTTCAAATACACGTCCATCTTGTAAGGCGACGATGATCTGATCGGCGTCGTTGATGACGTGTTTATTGGTGATGATATAACCGCGTTGATCCATGATTACACCGGATCCCAGGGTGCGGATCTCAAGCTGGTTGTGAGAGTTGGTGTTCAAACCACGGTTGTAAACGTTAACCACCGCTGGTGCGGCGCGGCGAACCGCCAGATTATAGCTGGCAGGCGTCTCATCGGTACTGTCAAATTGCGGAGTGGAAAGCGGGTTAAGGCTGCGCAGCGAAGGCATGGCAACCAGCAGAATAGCGCCGACAATTAATCCAATCGCAACGGAACGTAAGAGCTTCACAAACATGATGGAGGCGTCATTAAAAAAGGGAACGGCAGCAGCATACCACGAGTTAACCGGACATCACACGTCAGCCTGATGCCCGGTTTACGACATTAACGCATCAGCAGATAGATGCTTTCATTGCCGCGTACAATTTGCAGGGCGATGATGGCCGGTTTTGCCGCCAGCACTTTACGCATTTCAGCAATCGAGTTCACCCGATCGCGGTTGACGCCAATGATCACATCGTCTTTTTGCAAGCCAGCCTGAGCAGCTGGGCTTCCTTTGACAACCTCATCGATCTTAATACCTTTGCCGCCATCTTTTAGCTGACCATCGCTCAACGTTGCACCTTCCAGCGCTGGCGTGATCATTTCAGCGCTGGCCGACGAAGAGGTGCTGGTATCAAGCGTCACTTCTACTTCCAGTGGTTTGCCGTTACGCAGCAGGCCAAGTTTCACTTTTGTGCCCGGCTCGGTGGTCGCGATACGAGAGCGCAACTCAGCAAAGCTATTCAGCGGTTTGCCGTTGAGTCTGGTAATAATATCGCCCGCTTTGATGCCCGCTTTTGCCGAGCCAGAACCTGGCAACACTTCGCTGACAAACGCGCCACGCTGCACGTCAAGGTTGAAGGCTTTGGCGATATCGGCACTCATCTCGGTGCCTTTGATGCCTAACAGACCGCGTTTGATTTCACCAAAGTCGATAAGCTGCTGCGCCAGTGTTCGCGCCATATTACTGGGGATGGCAAATCCAATCCCGACGCTCCCGCCGCCAGGCGCAAGGATTGCAGTGTTGATGCCAATTAACTCACCGTTAAGGTTTAACAGTGCTCCGCCGGAGTTACCGCGGTTAATGGAAGCATCTGTCTGGATAAAGTTTTCCAGACCTTCAAGATTCAACCCGCTGCGGCCTAATGCGGAAACAATGCCAGAGGTGGCGGTTTGCCCAAGGCCAAATGGGTTACCGACCGCCACGGCAAAATCACCGACGCGCAATTTATCGGAGTCGGCAATAGCGATTTGCGTTAATTTGCTCGGGTTTTGAATTTGCAACAGGGCGATATCGCTCTGGTCATCGCTACCAATCAGTTTTGCATCAAACTCGCGCCCATCATTGAGCTGAATACTGATTTTCTGTGCCTGATTAATCACATGGTTGTTGGTCAGCACATAGCCTTTACTGGCGTTGATGATGACACCTGAGCCTAAACCTTCGAAGGGTTGTGCAGGTTGATCCGGTAAATCATCACCAAAAAACTTTTTGAATTCTTCCGGGATTTTCTGTCCCTGACTGGCCGTTCCTTCCACCCGTACGCTCACCACTGCCGGAAGCACTTTTTCCAGCATTGGGGCCAGACTGGGGAGAGGGGCCTGATCGGCAACCTGGCCTGGAATCGACGCAACGGCCTGAAATGACGCCGAGAGAGTTAACCCGACACTTAACGCTAATGCACTCAACAGCTGGGTTTGTTTTTTCATTATTCCTGCTCTCGTACCTGAATGATAAGAAAAGAGATTCAAAACAGTTTGATGTTATTGAATTTTCAGACGGCTAACAATGAGACACCAGATTAAATGATAGTCGGGGAGGGAGAGAAGAGGAGGGCGCAATGGCTGCGCCCGAAAAATAAATTAGTCGCGCTTCGCGCCAGTACGCAGCAGGCCGGATGCGCCTTCAGAATAGTCGCGAGGCATCTGCACCGGTGCCTGATCGTTGCTGGCTTCAGACTCTGCCAGACGATTACGGAACGGGTTTGCTTCCGCAGACAGTTCCGGCAGCAGGCTACTGGAGCTTTTCGCCATGTGCTGATACAGCTGGCGATAGTCGTGCGCCATGGTATCCAGTAATTCCGCGCTGCGGGCAAAGTGGCTAACCAGCTCTTCGCGATACTCGTCCAGTTCAGCTTTATTCTTTTCCAGTTCGTACTGCAACGCCTGTTGCTGGCGTAGTTTACGATTACCAAAACGCATGGCCACAGCACCAATAATGATGCCGACGACTAACCCAATTAGCGCATATTCCCAGGTCATGAACATCTCCCGTTGTCTTTTGTTTCCGTAGGGTGTTGGCTTCAGGCTCCATGCCTGCGGCTGATTATGCCACTATAACCGTTAATTCCACAGAAGTGGAATCCCGACTGCATATCGCGTAGTGTAGAACGGCCTTTTTTTCGTCAACCGTGAACAACGGCGCACCGATTATTCAAGGAATAACAATAAGATCATGCAAAGCGTTACCCCAACATCGCAATACCTGAAGGCGCTCAATGAAGGCAGCCATCAACCCGACGACGTTCAAAAAGAGGCCGTCAGCCGCCTGGAAATTATTTATCAGGAACTCATCAATAGCACGCCTCCAGCCCCCAGGACGAGTGGGCTAATGGCGCGGGTCGGTAAGCTGTGGGGTAAACGCGAAGACACAAAGCATACGCCAGTGCGTGGCTTATATATGTGGGGCGGTGTAGGACGCGGGAAAACCTGGCTGATGGACCTTTTCTATCAAAGCCTGCCGGGAGAGCGGAAACAGCGTCTGCACTTTCACCGTTTTATGCTGCGGGTGCACGAAGAGCTGACCGAATTACAAGGCCAAAGCGATCCGCTGGAAATTATTGCCGATCGCTTTAAAGCAGAAACTGACGTGCTCTGTTTTGACGAATTTTTTGTTTCTGATATTACCGATGCCATGCTACTTGGCGGCCTGATGAAAGCCCTGTTCGCTCGCGGAATAACGCTGGTAGCGACGTCAAATATTCCACCGGACGAACTTTATCGAAATGGCCTACAACGTGCGCGTTTTTTGCCTGCAATCGATGCCATTAAACAGCATTGTGATGTAATGAACGTGGACGCTGGTGTTGATTATCGACTGCGTACACTCACTCAGGCGCATCTGTGGCTTTCGCCCCTCAACGATGAAACTCGGGCGCAAATGGATAAACTATGGTTGGCGCTGGCGGGGGCGAAACGAGAAAATTCACCGACATTAGAAATCAACCATCGGCCATTGGCGACAATGGGCGTCGAGAACCAGACGCTGGCGGTCTCTTTTACTACGCTGTGCGTCGACGCCCGCAGTCAGCATGACTATATTGCGCTCTCACGCCTCTTTCACACGGTCATGTTGTTTGATGTACCAGTTATGACGCGGTTGATGGAGAGCGAAGCGCGGCGCTTTATTGCGCTGGTGGATGAGTTTTACGAGCGCCATGTCAAATTAGTGGTGAGTGCAGAAGTGCCGCTATATGACATTTATCAGGGCGAGCGGCTGAAATTTGAGTTCCAGCGTTGCCTGTCACGTCTGCAAGAGATGCAAAGCGAAGAGTATCTGAAGCGCGAGCATTTAGCGGGTTAAAACCTGCCACAAATCACAAAAAGGGGTCGATCTTTGACCCCGACTTCTCTATAATCCTGCGACCCCACGTTACAAGAAAGTTTTTTTCCCAAAACTTTTTGTGTGCTGGCATAGGCTATTCGAAGGGGTAGGTTTGCCGGACTTTGTCGTGTGAACCTCAACAATTGAAGACGTTTGGGTGTTCACCAACGTGTAACTATTTATTGGGTAAGCTTTTAATGAAAACTTTTACAGCTAAACCAGAAACCGTAAAACGCGACTGGTATGTTGTTGACGCGACCGGTAAAACTCTGGGCCGTCTGGCTACTGAACTGGCTCGTCGCCTGCGCGGTAAGCACAAAGCGGAATACACTCCGCACGTAGATACCGGTGATTACATCATCGTTCTGAACGCTGACAAAGTTGCTGTAACCGGCAACAAGCGTACTGACAAAGTGTACTATCACCACACCGGCCACATCGGTGGTATCAAACAAGCGACCTTTGAAGAGATGATTGCTCGCCGTCCTGAGCGTGTGATTGAAATCGCGGTTAAAGGCATGTTGCCAAAAGGCCCGCTGGGTCGTGCTATGTTCCGTAAACTGAAAGTTTACGCGGGTAACGAGCACAACCACGCGGCACAGCAACCGCAAGTTCTTGACATCTAATCGGGATTATAGGCAATGGCTGAAAATCAATACTACGGCACTGGTCGCCGCAAAAGTTCCGCAGCTCGCGTTTTCATCAAACCGGGCAACGGTAAAATCGTAATCAACCAACGTTCTCTGGAACAGTACTTCGGTCGTGAAACTGCCCGCATGGTAGTTCGTCAGCCGCTGGAACTGGTCGACATGGTTGAGAAACTGGACCTGTACATCACCGTTAAAGGTGGTGGTATCTCTGGTCAGGCTGGTGCGATCCGTCACGGTATCACCCGCGCTCTGATGGAATACGACGAGTCCCTGCGTTCTGAACTGCGTAAAGCTGGCTTCGTTACTCGTGACGCTCGTCAGGTTGAACGTAAGAAAGTCGGTCTGCGTAAAGCACGTCGTCGTCCGCAGTTCTCCAAACGTTAATTGGCTTCTGCTCCGGCAGAAAACAATTTGCGAAAAAACCCGCTTCGGCGGGTTTTTTTATGGCCTAAGTCCGAATCCAGCCTCTTTTCCTTCTCACTACAGCATTATTCTCTGTAAACGGTATTTTCCTCGCACTATAGAAAAGGATATCGCGATGGGATTTTTTAATACATTGTTTAATAAGAAAGAATCATTAACGCTGTCGAATAAATGGGAATTCTTTATTACCACGGTGGAAGATAATGTAACGGGCATACGTGTAGATATTGGCGCAATTGAGGACGAAAAATTTGATCGTCTTATCCACACATGGTTTTTACGTGTCCGTTATACTCACTGTTATGAAAACGGTTTTCCGCAACCTGATGAAACACAGCGTTTAAATCGTATTGAGGACTGGCTTGAGGCGCAGGGTAAAACACTACCGATCTGGCTAGTGGGTGTGGTCACGCAACAAGGTTCACGCGATTTTGTTTTCCAGTCAGAAAAAGACCTGGACTGGGAAAAGACATTGGATAAATTGTTGGCAGGTGGCCCGGAGCTCGCTTGCAGCTTTAATGAGAGTAAAAACGACCACGGAAATTACTACCGCCAGTTTTTGTATCCAACCAAATACGACTGGAACTGGATACACGATTCCCGAGTATGCCGCGGGTTACTGGAGCATGGTGACGATTTGACTCTCCCACGCACCATCGATTATTACGCGACATTGCCGACAGAAACTGCGGCCCACGCCTTTGTGGAGGACGTGACGAAATTGCCATATGGCATCACGCTGGTGAGCATTCGGATGAACGACCAACAACCGGAGTATATGGCGTCATTGATTAACACTGATGCTCCGGAACAATGGCATATGACCGATATCACATGTCAGCTTACCGATTTGGCGGAAAAGCATGGAGGTAGTTTTGATGGCTGGGGCGCACCGATAGCAACGGCATAAAGGTTTAAAACAACATTCCCGGTGGGGGATTAAGTCAACTATTTCAGACTAAAGCGCATCTCTTTTTCCCCATTTCCGGCATCGACTCACCACAAAGGTCGCAAAATCTGGTAAACTATCATCCAATTTTCTGCCCAAATGTCGGGTATTGCTCATTTTTTGTTTGATTTTCGAACAAAGAGAGTCGTTCCTTACTGGGTAACACAACTTCTGACTGGCCACCTGGTGGCTGGTAGCAGTAAAAATTCTGACTATACCTGGAGGTTTTCATGGCTGTCGCTGCCAACAAACGTTCGGTAATGACGCTGTTTTCCGGTCCTACTGACATCTATAGCCATCAGGTCCGCATTGTGCTGGCTGAGAAAGGTGTAAGTTTCGAGATCGAACACGTGGAAAAGGACAATCCGCCTCAGGATCTGATTGACCTCAACCCGAATCAGAGCGTTCCGACCCTGGTGGATCGTGAGCTGACCCTGTGGGAATCTCGCATCATTATGGAATATCTGGATGAGCGTTTCCCGCATCCGCCACTGATGCCTGTTTACCCGGTAGCTCGCGGTGAAAGCCGTCTGTACATGCATCGCATCGAAAAAGACTGGTACACGCTGATGAACACCATCATCAACGGTTCAGCTTCTGAAGCAGATGCCGCACGTAAGCAACTGCGCGAAGAACTGCTGGCGATTGCGCCGGTCTTCGGTCAGAAGCCGTACTTCCTGAGCGATGAGTTCAGCCTGGTCGATTGCTACCTTGCTCCGCTGCTGTGGCGTTTGCCGCAACTGGGCATCGAGTTCAGCGGCCCGGGTGCGAAAGAGCTGAAAGGCTATATGACCCGCGTCTTTGAGCGTGACTCTTTCCTTGCTTCTTTAACTGAAGCTGAACGTGAAATGCGTCTGGGCCGGAGTTAATCTGTATGGATTTGTCACAGCTAACACCACGTCGTCCCTATCTGCTGCGTGCATTCTATGAGTGGTTGCTGGATAACCAGCTCACGCCGCACCTGGTGGTGGATGTGACGCTCCCTGGCGTGCAGGTTCCTATGGAATATGCGCGTGACGGGCAAATCGTACTCAACATTGCGCCGCGAGCTGTCGGCAATCTGGAACTGGCGAATGATGAGGTGCGCTTTAACGCGCGCTTTGGTGGCATTCCGCGTCAGGTTTCTGTGCCGCTGGCTGCCGTGCTGGCTATCTACGCCCGTGAAAATGGCGCAGGCACGATGTTTGAGCCTGAAGCTGCCTACGATGAAGATGCCAGCATCATGAATGATGAAGAGGCATCGGCAGACAACGAAACCGTTATGTCGGTTATTGATGGCGACAAGCCAGATCACGATGATGACACTCATCCTGACGATGAACCACCGCAGCCACCACGCGGTGGTCGACCAGCATTACGCGTTGTGAAGTAATACTAAAACAGGCCCTGGCGGCCTGTTTTGTCTTTTTAATCGCTTAATAAAATAGCGTGATAGTGGCAATCATATTCACCACGAAACCGACTGCCATGGGGATCGCTGTCCGCTTCACTACCGCAAAAGGCGAAACGCCTGCAATTCCTGACGTAACGACCACCACCGCAGTAATCGGCGAAACAGCGCGCGCTAGCGTCGTGGCAAAATGCATCGGCATAATCATTACAACCGCTGGTACATGTAGTCCGGCTGCGATATTCGGAATAAGACAGGCAAATGACATAAACGGCGCATTGCCTGAGCCCATCACAATGGCACAAATGGCAATGACCAGCGCCATAATAATCATCACGCCAATACCGCCCAGACCAGAATGCTCCGCCCCCCTGATAACCGCATCGACAGTGCCAATCGTCGTTAAGCCTTTCGCAAATATTTCACCCGCGACCACCAGCGTTACCACGTTGGCAAACTGCGTACCCATGCCGTCAAAAAACGCCTGCACATCGTCCATTGTTTCGCGCAAGTTATGCTTGCGGAAGAACTCAACAAACATCGTCACCGTCAAACTCAGTAACATCACCACCACCAGATGCAGTTCTGACTGCATCAGCCCGACGTGGGCAAGGAACAGCGAGCCGAGCATCAGGATTAACGGCATCACCGGTAAAATGGCGTAATAGAGCGGTGGGACATTATCGAGAGCTTTTTGCTCTGCCTGTTCGTGATTGATATTTTTATCTTTTTTGTCGAAAGCGCGTTGCACGAAAAAGTGGGAGATCGCCACCGAGATAATGACGCAAGAGGCGACCGGAAGCTGGTAGTGGAAGAAGTAAGTGGCAATTTTCATTCCTGCGACCTGGGCAGCAAAAATGGAGTTCGTTTCCAGAATCCCCCACTCAATGGACATGGTGGTTGCGATAACCGCCACCGCAGAGAGACGACTTACTCCCAGACTCACCAGCGTCGGAAATAAGGTGACCATCAGCAACATACCCAGACCGGAGGCGCTGGTAATAAACTGCGCCATGATTTGGCCGATGACGTAAGTTGCCGACAGAATAATATACGGCGAGCGAATGAGTTTTAACGGGCGGCTTAACAAGCTCACCATCGCGCGACTTGCCCCTATGCGCTCCATATAGCGGGCATAACCGCCCACTGCCATAATCGACAGCCCCAATCCGGCAATGCGGTTGGACAGCATGCGCAGGATTTCATTATAAATATCGACGATCAAGTAGCCGCTGCTTTTGGCGGGATCGAGCACACCACCGAACCCTAACCAGACACCGCACATCATCAGGAAGATACCTGCGGCAGCCAGCACCACCTGAGGTTTGTAGTTTTTCAGGATCAAATAGCCCATCGTAATTAATACGATGACAGATATAATTATGCCGAACATTGTTGAACTCCGTGTCAAAAGAAAACGGTCAATCCCATAAACGGCAGATTGAAAACAATGATGTTATATTTTTTGCAAGGCTATTTATGGTGCGGATGTCGTGTTTTTAATTGTAGATGAGGTGATTTTTCATTAAAAAATATGCGCTTATGATTATTTTGTAAGAACACATTCATAATATTCATAATACTTGTTAATAGTCTTATGAATAATTCAATCGGGATGTTTTTATCTGCGTTACATTAATTTTTCGCAATAGTTAATTATTCAGTTAATTATAGTAATGATGAGGCACAAAGAGAAAACCCCGCCATTTCCCCCTACTTTCAATCCTGTGATAGGATGTCACTGATGATGTTAATCACACTGACCTTACAGAATGGGCCTTATGAACGCATTTGATTCGCAAACCGAAGATTCTTCACCTGTAATTGGCCGCAACTTACGCAGCCGCCCGCTGGCGCGTAAAAAACTCTCCGAAATGGTGGAAGAAGAGCTGGAACAGATGATCCGCCGTCGTGAATTTGGCGAAGGTGAACAATTACCGTCTGAACGCGAACTGATGGCGTTCTTTAACGTCGGGCGTCCTTCGGTGCGTGAAGCGCTGGCAGCGTTAAAACGCAAAGGTCTGGTGCAGATAAACAACGGCGAACGCGCTCGCGTCTCACGTCCTTCTGCGGACACCATCATCGGCGAGCTTTCCGGCATGGCGAAAGATTTCCTTTCTCATCCTGGCGGGATTGCCCATTTCGAACAATTACGTCTGTTCTTTGAATCCAGCCTGGTGCGCTATGCGGCTGAACACGCCACCGATGAGCAAATCGATTTGCTGGCAAAAGCACTGGAAATCAACAGTCAGTCGCTGGATAACAACGCGGCATTCATTCGTTCAGACGTTGATTTCCACCGCGTGCTGGCGGAGATCCCCGGTAACCCAATCTTCATGGCGATCCACGTTGCCCTGCTCGACTGGCTGATCGCCGCACGCCCAACCGTGGCTGATCAGGCTCTGCACGAGCATAACAACGTTAGCTATCAACAGCATATTGCGATCGTTGACGCGATCCGCCGCCACGATCCCGATGAAGCCGATCGCGCGTTGCAATCGCATCTCAACAGCGTCTCTGCTACCTGGCACGCCTTCGGTCAGACTACCAACAAAAAGAAATAATGCCACTTTAGTGAAGCAGATCGCATTATAAGCTTTCTGTATGGGGTGTTGCTTAATTGATCTGGTATAACAGGTATAAAGGTATATCGTTTATCAGACAAGCATCACTTCAGAGGTATTTATGGCAACGAATTTACGTGGCGTAATGGCCGCACTCCTGACTCCTTTTGATCAACAACAAGCACTGGATAAAGCGAGTCTGCGTCGCCTGGTTCAGTTCAATATTCAGCAGGGCATCGACGGTTTATACGTGGGTGGTTCTACCGGCGAAGCCTTTGTACAAAGCCTTTCCGAGCGTGAACAGGTACTGGAAATCGTCGCCGAAGAGGCGAAAGGCAAGATTAAACTCATCGCTCACGTTGGTTGCGTCAGCACTGCTGAAAGCCAACAACTTGCGGCATCGGCTAAACGTTATGGCTTCGATGCCGTCTCTGCCGTTACGCCGTTCTACTATCCTTTCAGCTTTGAAGAACACTGCGATCACTATCGGGCAATTATTGATTCAGCGGATGGTTTGCCGATGGTGGTGTACAACATTCCGGCGTTAAGTGGCGTTAAACTGAGCCTGGATCAGATCAACACTCTGGTTACGTTGCCAGGTGTTGGCGCGCTGAAACAGACCTCTGGCGATCTCTATCAGATGGAGCAGATCCGTCGTGAACATCCGGATCTGGTGCTCTACAACGGTTACGACGAAATCTTCGCCTCTGGTCTTCTGGCGGGCGCTGATGGTGGTATCGGTAGTACCTACAACATCATGGGCTGGCGTTATCAGGGCATTGTTAAGGCGCTGAAAGAAGGCGATATCCAGACCGCGCAGAAACTGCAAACTGAGTGCAATAAAGTCATTGATTTACTGATCAAAACGGGCGTATTCCGCGGCCTGAAAACTGTCCTGCATTATATGGATGTCGTTTCTGTGCCGCTGTGCCGCAAACCGTTTGGTCCGGTAGATGAAAAATATCTGCCAGAACTGAAGGCGCTGGCCCAGCAGTTGATGCAAGAGCGCGGGTGAGTTGTTTCCCCTCGCTCGCCCCTACCGGGTGAGGGGAAATAAACGCATCTGTACCCTACAATTTTCATACCAAAGCGTGTGGGCATCGCCCACCGCGGGAGACTCACAATGAGTACTACAACCCAGAATATCCCGTGGTATCGCCATCTTAACCGCGCACAATGGCGGGCATTTTCCGCTGCCTGGTTGGGATATCTGCTTGACGGTTTTGATTTCGTTTTAATCGCCCTGGTACTCACCGAAGTACAGGGTGAATTCGGGCTGACGACGGTGCAGGCGGCAAGTCTGATCTCCGCAGCCTTTATCTCTCGCTGGTTCGGCGGCCTGATGCTCGGCGCTATGGGTGACCGCTACGGGCGTCGTCTGGCAATGGTCACCAGCATCGTTCTCTTCTCGGCCGGGACGCTGGCCTGCGGCTTTGCGCCAGGCTACATCACCATGTTTATCGCTCGTCTGGTCATCGGCATGGGGATGGCGGGTGAATACGGTTCCAGCGCCACCTATGTCATTGAAAGCTGGCCAAAGCATCTGCGTAACAAAGCCAGTGGTTTTCTGATTTCAGGCTTCTCAGTGGGGGCCGTCGTTGCCGCTCAGGTCTATAGTCTGGTGGTTCCGGTCTGGGGCTGGCGTGCGCTGTTCTTTATCGGCATTTTGCCAATCATCTTTGCTCTCTGGCTGCGTAAAAACATCCCGGAAGCGGAAGACTGGAAAGAGAAACACGGGGGTAAAGCACCGGTACGCACAATGGTGGATATTCTCTACCGTGGTGAACATCGCATTGCCAATATCGTAATGACACTGGCGGCGGCTACTGCGCTGTGGTTCTGCTTCGCCGGTAACCTGCAAAATGCCGCGATCGTCGCTGTTCTTGGGCTGTTATGCGCCGCAATCTTTATCAGCTTTATGGTGCAGAGTACGGGCAAACGCTGGCCAACGGGCGTAATGCTGATGGTGGTCGTGTTGTTTGCTTTCCTCTACTCATGGCCGATTCAGGCGCTGCTGCCAACGTATCTGAAAACCGATCTGGCTTATGACCCGCATACTGTCGCCAATGTGCTGTTCTTTAGTGGCTTTGGCGCGGCGGTGGGGTGCTGCGTCGGTGGCTTCCTCGGTGACTGGCTGGGAACCCGCAAAGCGTACGTTTGTAGTCTGCTGGCCTCGCAGCTGCTGATTATTCCGGTATTTGCGATTGGCGGCGCAAACGTCTGGGTGCTCGGTCTGTTACTGTTCTTCCAGCAAATGCTTGGACAAGGGATCGCCGGGATCTTACCGAAACTGATTGGCGGTTATTTCGATACCGACCAGCGTGCAGCGGGCCTGGGCTTTACCTACAACGTTGGCGCATTGGGCGGCGCACTGGCCCCAATCATCGGCGCGTTGATCGCTCAACGTCTGGATCTGGGTACTGCGCTGGCATCGCTCTCGTTCAGTTTGACGTTTGTGGTGATCCTGCTGATTGGTCTGGATATGCCTTCTCGCGTTCAGCGTTGGCTGCGCCCGGAAGCATTGCGTACTCATGACGCTATCGACGGCAAACCATTTAGCGGTGCCGTGCCGTTTGGCAGCGCCAAAAACGATTTAGTCAAAACCAAAAGTTAATCCTGTTGCCCGGTCTATGTACCGGGCCTTTCGCTAAGGGAAGATGTATGTCGTTACTTGTACAACTGGATCAAAAAATCGCTGCTAACGGTGGCCTGATTGTCTCCTGCCAGCCGGTTCCTGACAGCCCGCTCGATAAACCCGAAATCGTCGCCGCCATGGCATTAGCGGCAGAGCAGGCGGGCGCGGTTGCCATTCGCATCGAAGGTGTGGCAAATCTGCAAGCCACGCGTGCGGTGGTGAGCGTGCCAATTATCGGGATTGTGAAACGCGATCTGGAGGATTCTCCGGTACGCATCACGGCCTATATTGAAGATGTTGATGCGCTGGCGCAGGCGGGCGCGGACATTATCGCCATTGACGGCACCGACCGCCCGCGTCCGGTGCCTGTTGAAACGCTGCTGGCACGTATTCACCATCACGGTTTACTGGCGATGACCGACTGTTCCACGCCGGAAGACGGCCTGGCATGCCAAAAGCTGGGAGCCGAAATTATTGGCACTACGCTTTCTGGCTATACCACGCCTGAAACGCCAGAAGAGCCGGATCTGGCGCTGGTGAAAACGTTGAGCGACGCCGGATGTCGAGTGATTGCCGAAGGGCGTTACAACACGCCTGCTCAGGCGGCAGATGCGATGCGCCACGGCGCGTGGGCGGTGACGGTCGGTTCTGCCATTACGCGTCTTGAACACATTTGTCAGTGGTACAACACAGCGATGAAAAAGGCGGTGCTATGACCACACTGGCGATTGATATCGGCGGTACTAAACTTGCCGCCGCGCTGATTGGCGCTGACGGGCAGATCCGCGATCGTCGTGAACTTCCTACGCCAGCCAGCCAGACACCAGAAGCCTTGCGTGATGCCTTATCCGCATTAGTCTCTCCGTTGCAAGTTCATGCGCAGCGGGTTGCTATCGCTTCAACCGGAATTATTCGCGACGGCAGCTTATTGGCGCTGAATCCGCATAATCTCGGTGGATTACTACACTTTCCGTTAGTTAAAACACTGGAGCAGCTTACCGATTTGCCGACCATTGCCATTAACGACGCGCAGGCCGCAGCATGGGCGGAGTATCAGGCGCTGGAAGGCGATATAACCGAGATGGTGTTTATCACCGTTTCCACTGGCGTCGGCGGCGGTGTAGTGAGCGGCGGCAAACTGCTTACCGGCCCTGGAGGTCTGGCGGGGCACATCGGGCATACGCTTGCCGATCCGCATGGTCCAGTCTGCGGCTGTGGACGCACAGGTTGCGTGGAGGCGATTGCTTCTGGTCGCGGCATTGCGGCGGCGGCGCAAGGGGAGTTGGCTGGTGCGAATGCGAAAACTATTTTCACGCACGCTGGGCAGGGCGATGAGCAGGCGCAGCAACTGATTCACCGCTCCGCACGTACGCTTGCAAGGCTGATCGCTGATATTAAAGCCACAACTGATTGCCAGTGCGTGGTGGTCGGTGGCAGCGTTGGTCTGGCAGAGGGGTATCTGGCGCTGGTGGAAACGTATCTGGCGCAGGAGCCAGCGGCATTTCATGTTGATTTACTGGCGGCGCACTACCGCCATGATGCAGGTTTACTTGGGGCTGCGCTGTTGGCCCTGGGAGAAAAATTATGATGATGGGTGAAGTACAGTCATTACCGTCTGCCGGATTACATCCTGCGTTACAGGACGCGTTAACGTTGGCATTAGCCGCCAGACCGCAAGAAAAAGCGCCTGGCCGTTACGAATTACAGGGTGACAATATCTTTATGAATGTCATGACGTTTAACACTCAATCGCCCGTTGAGAAAAAAGCGGAGCTGCACGAGCAATACATTGATATCCAGCTGTTATTAAACGGTGAGGAACGGATTCTGTTTGGCACGGCAGGCACTGCGCGTCAGTGTGAAGAGTTCCACCATGAAGATGATTACCAGCTTTGCAGCGCCATTGAGAATGAGCAAACCATCATCTTAAAACCGGGAATGTTTGCCGTGTTTATGCCAGGAGAACCGCATAAACCAGGATGCGTTGTTGGCGAGCCTGGAGAAATTAAAAAGGTTGTGGTGAAGGTTAAGGCTGATTTAATGGCTTAAAACTTAGTTCGTTTTAAAGATTCTCCAGACAGAGTCTGGAGAATTCGAAACCGCTGAAATTAACGGCGTCTATAGCCTTCCTCTAACATCGCCTGTGTTCGAACGAGTTCATCCGCGAGTCGTTTTTCATCAGGTAGTTGCATCTTATATTCACTCGCCAGAACGGTGTTAGGCAAACCAGCCAGTGCATAATGCGCTTCTCCGACTCCTTTCTCTGCACAGAGAATCAGACCGATGGGCGGATTTTCATCCGGTAGCGTCCAGTGCTCTTTGGCGTAGTTGAGATACATATTCATCTGTCCGGCATCGCTATAGCTGAATTTGCCCACTTTTAGATCGACGATTAGCAGGCAGCGTAAACGGCGGTGGAAAAACAGCAGATCGACACGAAACCAGTTGTCATCAATGCGTAACCTTCGCTGTCGACTAACAAAGGCAAAATCATCCCCAAGTTCCAGCATGAAATCCATCAGGTGGTTGATCAGCGCCTCCTCAAAATCGGATTCTGAGTATTCATCTTTCAATTCCAGAAATTCGAGCACAAAGGGATCGCGTATCGCCCGTTGCGGAAGAATATGCGTCTCGGCAGGAGCGTGTTGTTGCAGCATGGCTGATTTGTCATGTGACAGTAGTGTCCGTTCATAAAATTGGGTCGCAATTTGCCGTTCGAGCTGACGAGCAGACCAGCCACAGCGGAGTGTCTCTTTCTCATAAAAGCTACGAGCGTCAGCGTTTTTAACAGAAAGCAAACGGACGTAAGTGGACCAGGGCAGGGGGAAGGATTTGGCAAGTTGCGCTAAATGGCAAGATTCGCCAGATAGTGTCTGGCGAATTGTGGGGGTGAATTGTGCAGACAGTGTCTGCACAATTTCAATTCGTTGAAAACAAATATAAAAATTCTTAAACTGCCATAAATTCCTGGTGGAAAACCCACGCTTATACCTTAGACTTAAATCCTTTGATAGTCGCTTGATTAGCTGCGCACCATACGCAGCCCTGGCCTCGCCACCTTGTTCAAATTCGACAATTTGTCGGCCAATTTCCCAGTATGTGGCGGTCATTAACGCGTTAACACTACGTACCGTTTCCGTCCGGGCGCTATCGACCAGATGAATAATGCCGTCGTGGATTTGCTGGTAGCCTGCTGTGGTTCCTTCTGAGAGCGATTCCATTATCTGTCCCTTCATATGGCGCAGTGTTGAATAATGGAATCAGCTATACGCCGGGCATCTGCCGGTAACAATCCAGATGTGCGTATTACATTGGTTTTCTTCAGATTATGCGAGGCGCTTTCCAGAACGAAAGGAGAATTTCAGCGCCGACTCTTTTCTGAGAAGGCGGCGCTGAGGCAGAGCTTAAACTTCCAGCCAGTTCATAATGCCGTCTGCCGCTTTGCGACCTTCGGCAATGGCGGTAACGACCAGATCGGAACCACGGACGATATCGCCGCCAGCAAAGATTTTCGGGTTGCTGGTCTGGAAAGCGTTGTCGTTGCCTTCCGGGGCGATAATGCGCCCCTGCGAATCCAGCTCGACGCTGTGTTTTGCCAGCCATTCCATGCTGTGTGGACGGAAACCAAACGCCATGATCACCGCATCTGCCGGAACGATATGTTCTGACCCTGCCACGATCTCTGCGCGGCGACGGCCTTTGGCATCCGGTTCGCCCATTTCTGTGCGCACCATTTTTACGCCGCTGACTTTGCCGTTGCCATTCAGTTCTATACCCAGCGGCTGGACGTTGAATTTGAACTCAACACCTTCTTCCCGCGCGTTTTTCACTTCGCGGCGGGAACCCGGCATGTTCTCTTCATCACGACGATAGGCACAGGTAACGTGCTTTGCCCCCTGGCGTACAGACGTGCGCACGCAGTCCATCGCAGTGTCGCCACCGCCAAGGACCACCACGCGTTTGCCTTCCATGCTGACGAACGGTTCTTCGCGAGTTTCGCCAAAGCCCATTAACTGTTTGGTGTTGGCGATAAGGAACGGCAGCGCTGCGTACACGCCATCGGCGTCTTCGTTTTCCAGCCCGCCGCGCATTGACTGATAAGTCCCGACGCCAAGGAACACGGCATCGTAATCACTCAGCAGATCGTCCAGCTGTACGTCGCGGCCCACTTCGGTATTGAGTTTGAATTCAATACCCATGCCCGTGAAGATTTCACGGCGGCGCGTCATTACCTCTTTTTCCAGCTTGAAGGCCGGAATACCGAAGGTCAGCAGGCCGCCAATTTCCGGGTGACGGTCGAAGACGACTGCTTTTACGCCGTTGCGCGTCAGGACATCTGCACACGCCAGACCCGCCGGGCCTGCACCGATAATCGATACTTTTTTACCGGTCTGTTTCACGCCAGACATATCCGGACGCCAGCCCATTTCGAACGCTTTATCATTGATATAACGCTCAATGTTGCCGATGGTCACTGCGCCAAACTCATCGTTCAGGGTGCAGGAACCTTCGCACAGACGGTCTTGCGGGCAGACACGTCCGCAAACTTCCGGCAGGGTATTGGTCTGGTGCGACAGTTCTGCCGCTTCAAAAATACGCCCCTCGTTGGCAAGCTTCAGCCAGTTCGGGATGTAGTTGTGTACCGGGCATTTCCACTCGCAGTATGGGTTGCCGCACGACAGGCAGCGGTCAGCCTGCGCTTTGGCCTGGCCTTCGGAAAACGGCTCGTAAATTTCAACAAACTCAATTTTGCGGATCTTCAGCGGTTTCTTTGGCGGATCAACGCGCTGCAGGTCGATAAATTGATAAACATTCTGACTCATTGTTGCTACCCCTTACTGCGCCTGCACGCGCAACTCTGCTGCGCTACGACTACGGTGACCCAGCAGTGCTTTTACATCACTGGACTTCGGTTTAACCAGCGCGAATTTCGTGGCGAAGGTTGACCAGTTCGCCAGAATCTCTTCACCGCGCTGGGAACCGGTATGCTGCACATGCTCGGTGATAAGACCACGCAGATGCTCTTCATGGATCGCCAAATCGTCAACGCTTAAGACCTCGACCAGTTCCGGGTTAACGCGTTTGCGGAAATCGCCGCTTTCATCGAGAACGTAAGCGAAGCCACCGGTCATGCCCGCGCCGAAGTTAACGCCGGTTTTACCCAGAATACAGACAATACCGCCCGTCATATATTCACAGCCGTTGTCGCCAATGCCTTCTACCACGGTGATAGCACCGGAGTTCCGCACGCCGAAACGTTCACCCGCGCGGCCTGCGGCATACAGACGACCACCGGTCGCGCCATACAGGCAGGTGTTGCCGATAATGCTTGCTTCGTGGCTGCGGAAGGCTGAGCCAACCGGAGGACGAATGGCGATTAAGCCGCCCGCCATGCCTTTACCAACATAGTCGTTGGCATCACCGGTCAGGTACAGTTCCACGCCGCCCGCGTTCCACACGCCGAAGCTCTGGCCTGCAGTGCCGTTGAAGTACGCCTTGATCGGATCGGCAGCCAGCCCCTGATCGCCGTGCGTCTGGGCGATATAGCCTGAAAGCGACGCGCCGACAGAACGGTCGGTGTTGCGAATATCGAACCAGAAGGTTTTGCTCTGACGCTCATCGACAAACGGTTTTGCCTGTTGCAGCAACTGCGCGTTCAGCAGGCCGTTATCAAACGGCGGGTTGTTTTCGGTGCAGTAGAGCGCCTTACCTGCATGCGGCTCGGCAGTCTCCAGCAGCTTCGACAGTGCCAGTTTCTGCTGTTTGGCGGTGAAACCGTCCAGCTCTTTCAGCAGGTCGGTGCGACCAATCAGATCCACCAGACGCGTTACGCCCAGCTGTGCCATCAGCTCGCGGGTTTCACGGGCGATAAATTCAAAGTAATTCGTCACCTTGAATGGCAGGCCGTGATAGTGATTCTTACGCAGTTTGTCATCCTGAGTTGCTACACCCGTGGCGCAGTTGTTCAGGTGGCAAATACGCAGATATTTACAGCCGAGCGCCACCATCGGGCCAGTGCCGAAGCCGAAGCTTTCTGCGCCGAGAATCGCCGCTTTGATGATATCGACACCCGTTTTCAGGCCGCCATCGACCTGCAAACGAATTTTATGACGTAAACCGTTGGCAACCAGCGCCTGTTGGGTTTCCACCAGGCCGAGTTCCCACGGACAGCCTGCGTATTTCACCGATGAAAGCGGACTTGCGCCGGTGCCGCCGTCATAGCCTGCGATGGTGATCAAGTCCGCATAAGCTTTCGCCACGCCAGTCGCGATGGTGCCGACGCCCGGTTCGGACACCAGCTTCACGGAGATCATCGCTTTCGGGTTAACCTGCTTGAGGTCGAAAATGAGCTGCGCTAAGTCCTCGATAGAGTAGATATCGTGGTGCGGCGGCGGGGAGATCAGCGTCACTCCGGGCACCGAATAGCGCAGTTTGGCAATGTAAGGAGTGACTTTATCACCCGGCAACTGACCGCCTTCGCCCGGCTTCGCGCCCTGGGCGACTTTAATCTGAATGACGTCAGCATTGACCAGATACGCCGGAGTAACACCGAAGCGACCGGACGCCACCTGCTTGATGCGTGAGACTTTGTTGGTACCGTAGCGCGCCGGATCTTCACCCCCTTCACCGGAGTTCGAGTTACCGCCGATGCTGTTCATCGCTTCAGCCAGCGCCTCGTGGGCTTCCGGGCTTAACGCGCCGATAGACATCGCAGCGGTATCGAAGCGTTTAAACAGTTCGCTTGCCGGTTCAACATCGGCAATGTTGACTGCGTTTTCACCCGGCGTAATTGCCAGCAGATCGCGCAGCGTGGTTGCCGGACGCTCATTAACCAGCTTCGCGTATTCCTGATAGTCGCTGTACTCGCCGCTTTGTACCGCCTGTTGCAGTGTGCGCACCACGTCCGGGTTGTAGGCGTGGTATTCGCCACCGTGCACGTATTTCAGCAGGCCGCCCTGGCTGATGGGCTTACGCGCCAGCCAGGCACGTTTCGACAGATTCAGCAGATCCTGCTGGAAGTCTTCAAAGCTCGCCCCGCCAATGCGGCTAACCGCGCCCTGGAAGCACAGGCCCACGACATCATCGTGCAGACCGACCGCTTCAAACAGTTTCGAGCAGCGATAAGAGGCGATGGTGGAGATGCCCATTTTGGACATGATTTTGTACAAGCCTTTGTTGATGCCGTTACGATAGTTGAGCATCACGGTACGATAATCTTTGGCAATCGCGTGGGTGTCTACCAGACGGCCCAGCGTTTCATAGGCAAGGTACGGATAAATAGCCGTCGCGCCGAAACCCAGCAACACGGCGAAGTGGTGCGGATCACGGGCGCTGGCGGTTTCGACGATGATGTTGGCATCGCAACGCAGGCTTTGCTCGACCAGACGGGTCTGGATCGCGCCAACCGCCATCGGAGCCGGAACCGGCAGGCGATCTTTAGCGATATTCCGGTCGGAGAGCACCAGCAGCACGGTGCCGCTACGTACCATTTTTTCGGCTTTGTCGCACAGCTCTTTCACCGTCGCTTCGAGCGTGGTTTTAGTGACGTCAAAGGTGATATCCAGCGTATCTGCGCGGTAGTGATCCTCTTTCATCGTCGTGAGCTGTTTGAAATCGGAATAGAGCAGAATCGGCGATTTAAAGCTTAAACGGTGCGCCTGGCCTTCAGCTTCGCAGAAGACGTTCATTTCGCGGCCAATGCTGGTGGCGAGCGACATAACATGCGCTTCACGCAGCGGGTCGATTGGCGGGTTGGTTACCTGAGCAAACTGCTGGCGGAAGTAGTCGTAAATAATGCGCGGCTGACTGGAGAGCACGGCGAATGGGGTATCATCGCCCATCGAACCGACGGCTTCCTGACCGTTTTCACCCAGTGCGCGAATTACGGAGTCCAGCTCTTCCGCGCTGTAGTTAAACTGTTTCTGGTAGCTGGCAAGTGTGTCGTCGTCCAGTTCGCGGCTACCCACTTCTTCATCGGGCAGATCTTCAAACGGTACCAGTCGGCGGACGTTTTTCTCCATCCACTCTTTATATGGATGGCGGCTTTTCAGATCGTCATCAGTTTCTGCCGAGTGCAGAATGCGCCCACTGCGAGTGTCGATCACCATCAGTTCGCCTGGCCCGACGCGGCCTTTTTCGACCACTTCGTCAGGCTGATAATCCCAGATGCCGACTTCAGAGGCGCAGGTGATGAGCTTATCTTTGGTGATGACGTAGCGCGCCGGACGCAGACCGTTACGGTCGAGGTTACAGGCGGCAAAACGACCATCGGACATCACGATGCCCGCCGGGCCATCCCACGGCTCCATATGCATGGAGTTAAAGTCAAAGAAGGCACGCAGTTCCGGGTCCATATCCGGGTTGTTCTGCCAGGCGGGTGGCACTAACAGGCGCATGGCACGGATGATATCCATCCCGCCTGCCAGCAGCAGTTCCAGCATGTTATCCATGGAACTGGAATCAGAGCCGGTTTCGTTGACGAACGGTGCGGCGTCGTGCAGGTCAGGGATAAGCGGCGTCTGGAATTTATAGGTACGCGCACGCGCCCATTGGCGGTTACCAGTGATGGTGTTGATTTCACCGTTATGCGCGAGGTAGCGGAACGGCTGTGCCAGCGGCCAGCGCGGTACGGTGTTAGTGGAGAAGCGCTGGTGGAACAGGCAAATGGCCGATTCCAGACGCAGGTCCGCAAGATCCAGATAAAAGCGCGGCAGATCCGCCGGCATACACAGACCTTTATAGATGTTCACCAGATTCGACAGGCTACAGACGTAGAAGTCTTTGTCGGCTTCGAGACGCTTTTCAATGCGGCGGCGGGCGATAAACAGACGGCGCTCCATATCGCGCGGACGCCAGCCTGCCGGGGCGTTCACAAAAATTTGCTCAATGCGTGGCAGAGAGGAGAGGGCGATTTCACCCAGCACGCCTTCGTTAGTGGGGACATCACGCCAGCCCACAATCGACAACGTTTCGCGTTGCAGCTCTTCTTCAACGATGCGGCGTGCGGCAGCGGCGAGTTCAGGATCTTTATTCAGGAAGAGCATCCCGACGGCGTAGTTTTTTGCTAAACGCCAGCCGCGCTCCTGCGCAACGATGCGAAAAAAACGATCCGGTTTTTGTAACAGCAAGCCGCAACCGTCACCGGTTTTACCATCGGCGAGAATCGCGCCACGGTGCTGCATGCGGGCCAGTGCGTGTATTGCAGTACGCACTACCTTGTGGCTAGGTTCGCCTTCTATGTGGGCGATCAGGCCGAAACCACAGTTATCCCTCTCAAGGGATTTATCGTACAACATATCGTGAACCTCCCCCAGGCTCTGCGGGAACCCCACTTCCGAACCGCTGCGCACGGGCACAGAAAGAGCGTGGCGACGGGGTTTGCGTGTCATACGCGCGCCTCGCATTCGCCCCCTTGTTGTCCTTTTCGCATCGGTTAATACGGTGAAGAGGGGATCTCAATTACTGCATAAATATGATGAGCAGGCTGCTCATCCAGAAAGCTTCCAGCGGATTTCCAACTTATCGGGAAAGCTGATACAGGTCAAATGGCAAGCTTATTGGTACAGAAATGTGCTTTAGCGCAAAATTCTTTATTAATTGTCTGAAATTAAAGTGGATTTTATATTTAAGGCTAAAAGGGGCGTCGTTAGAGAAACAGTCAATTCCTGACTGTCATAAAGGCGTGTTAACCCTTATCCTGCCTTGAACTGACGAGAAAACCAGCATTTTATACTGCCTTAATTGGTAATGACGTTTCATGCTACTGTTTTTGCCTAAAATCCATAAGGAGATAAAAAAATCTGACACAAGATAAGCAAAAGTGATTTATGTGATTATGCATGAAATTTCGGTAATTTTGATTGGTTATGCGGTTGATAAAAGCAGGCCGGGACGATTGATCCAGGTCATCGCCGAATTGGGCTAAAAATGGCAGGCTTTGGCCTCTTTTCAAGGCGCGGTCTATCAGATTATGCAGTTACAGAAATTAGTCAATATGTTTGGTGGTGATCTCACCCGTCGTTATGGGCAAAAGGTGCATAAGCTGACGCTGCACGGCGGTTTTAGCTGCCCTAACCGTGACGGTACCATCGGGCGTGGTGGCTGCACATTCTGTAATGTGGCCTCGTTTGCCGATGAAGCGCAGCAGCATCGTTCCATTGCCGAGCAACTGGCGCACCAGGCGAATTTAGTTAACCGCGCTAAACGCTATCTGGCCTACTTTCAGGCGTATACCAGCACCTTTGCGGAAGTTCAGGTGCTGCGTTCTATGTATCAGCAGGCGGTGAGCCAGGCCAATATTGTCGGTTTGTGTGTTGGTACCCGCCCGGACTGCGTGCCGGATGCGGTGCTGGATCTGCTTTGCGAATATAAGGACCAGGGTTACGAAGTGTGGCTGGAGCTGGGGCTACAAACCGCCCACGACAAAACGCTGCATCGCATCAATCGCGGTCATGATTTTGCCTGTTATCAGCGCATGACGCAGCTGGCGCGTGAGCGTGGGCTGAAGGTGTGTTCTCACTTAATTGTCGGCCTGCCTGGCGAAGGGCAGGCTGAATGTTTGCAAACGCTGGAGCGAGTCGTTGAAACTGGCGTGGACGGCATAAAGCTGCATCCGCTGCATATTGTGAAAGGCAGCATTATGGCGAAAGCCTGGGAAGCGGGGCGTTTGAACGGTATTGAACTGGAAGATTACACGCTCACTGCCGGAGAAATGATTCGCCATACGCCACCGGAAGTGATCTACCACCGCATTTCCGCCAGCGCCCGTCGCCCTACGCTGCTTGCTCCGCTGTGGTGCGAAAATCGCTGGACGGGAATGGTCGAGCTGGATCGCTATCTGAATGAACATGGCGTACAGGGATCGGCGCTGGGACGTCCGTGGCTACCTCCAACGGAGTAGGTCGTTGAGGGGAATTCCGCATTTCTCACACAATTTATAACGTAACTGTCAGAATTGGGTATTATTGGGGCAGGTTGTCGTGAAGGAATTCCCTAATGAAGCAAATTCGTCTGCTGGCGCAGTATTATGTTGACCTGATGATGAAGTTAGGTCTGGTGCGCTTCTCAATGTTGCTGGCGCTGGCCCTCGTCGTTCTTGCCATTGTGGTACAAATGGCGGTAACCATGGTGCTGCATGGCCAGGTCGAAAGCATTGATGTTATTCGTTCTATCTTCTTTGGTTTGCTGATTACGCCGTGGGCGGTCTACTTTCTATCGGTGGTCGTCGAGCAACTGGAGGAGTCACGACAACGTCTGTCACGACTGGTGCAAAAACTGGAGGAGATGCGCGAGCGCGATTTGAGCCTCAACGTTCAGTTAAAAGATAATATTGCCCAGCTAAATCAGGAAATCGCCGTTCGTGAAAAAGCGGAAGCAGAACTGCAGGAAACCTTCGGCCAACTGAAAATTGAAATCAAAGAGCGCGAAGAGACACAAATTCAGCTCGAACAGCAATCCTCATTCTTACGTTCCTTCCTTGATGCTTCACCCGACCTGGTTTTTTATCGTAACGAAGATAAAGAGTTTTCCGGCTGTAACCGCGCGATGGAGCTGCTGACCGGAAAAAGCGAAAAACAACTGGTTCACCTGAAACCTGCTGATGTTTACTCACCGGAAGCCGCCGCAAAAGTCATTGAAACCGATGAAAAAGTGTTCCGTCATAATGTGTCACTGACCTATGAACAGTGGCTGGATTACCCGGACGGGCGCAAAGCCTGCTTTGAAATCCGTAAAGTGCCGTACTACGACCGCGTGGGTAAACGTCACGGTTTGATGGGCTTTGGTCGCGACATTACCGAGCGTAAGCGGTATCAGGATGCGCTTGAACGGGCCAGCCGCGACAAAACGACGTTTATCTCCACCATCAGTCACGAATTGCGTACACCGCTGAATGGTATCGTCGGCCTGAGCCGCATTCTGCTGGATACCGAACTCACCGCCGAGCAGGAAAAATACCTCAAAACCATCCATGTTTCGGCCGTCACGCTGGGGAATATCTTCAACGATATTATCGACATGGATAAGATGGAACGGCGCAAGGTCCAGCTTGATAATCAGCCGGTTGATTTCACCAGCTTCCTTGCCGATCTGGAAAATCTCTCCGCCTTGCAGGCGCAACAAAAAGGATTGCGCTTTAATCTGGAGCCGACGCTGCCATTACCGCATCAGGTCATTACCGACGGGACGCGTTTACGGCAGATCCTGTGGAACCTCATCAGTAACGCCGTCAAATTCACCCAGCAAGGCCAGGTTACCGTGCGCGTGCGCTACGATGAAGGCGATATGCTGCATTTTGAAGTGGAAGACTCTGGTATCGGCATTCCGCAGGATGAGCTGGATAAAATCTTCGCCATGTATTACCAGGTGAAAGACAGTCATGGCGGTAAACCTGCCACCGGCACCGGTATTGGTCTGGCCGTTTCTCGTCGTCTGGCGAAAAATATGGGCGGCGATATTACGGTTACCAGCGAACAGGGCAAAGGTTCAACCTTTACGTTGACGATCCACGCACCGTCGGTAGCAGAAGAGGTTGATGATGCGTTTGATGAAGACGATATGCCTTTACCGGCGCTGAATGTGCTGCTGGTGGAAGACATTGAACTGAACGTGATTGTCGCACGCTCTGTGCTGGAAAAATTAGGTAACAGCGTTGATGTCGCCATGACCGGCAAGGCGGCGCTGGAGATGTTTAAACCGGGCGAATACGACCTGGTGTTGCTGGATATTCAGTTGCCAGATATGACCGGGCTGGATATCTCTCGTGAACTGACGAAGCGTTATCCGCGCGAGGATTTACCACCGCTGGTGGCCTTAACCGCTAACGTGCTGAAAGACAAACAAGAGTACCTCAATGCTGGAATGGATGATGTGCTGAGTAAGCCGCTTTCTGTTCCGGCGCTAACCGCGATGATCAAGAAATTCTGGGATACCCAGGATGATGAGGAGAGTACGGTGACGACAGAAGAGAACAGTAAATCAGAAGCATTGCTCGATATTCCCATGCTGGAACAGTATCTCGAACTTGTAGGACCGAAGCTGATCACCGACGGGTTAGCGGTATTTGAGAAGATGATGCCGGGATATGTTAGCGTGCTGGAGTCGAATCTGACGGCGCAGGATAAAAAAGGCATTGTTGAGGAAGGACATAAAATTAAAGGTGCGGCGGGGTCAGTGGGGTTACGCCATCTGCAACAGCTGGGTCAGCAAATTCAGTCTCCTGACCTTCCCGCCTGGGAAGATAACGTCGGTGAATGGATTGAAGAGATGAAAGAAGAGTGGCGTCACGACGTAGAAGTACTGAAAGCGTGGGTGGCAAAAGCCACTAAAAAATGACCCCGGCTAGACCGGGGTGCGCGAATACTGCGCCAACACCAGGGAAATCTTGGCTGCGCCGTAAATTATTATGATGAGTTACAAGGGCACAGCACTGTTTTTCAGGCCGCACGCAGTTAAGATAGCAAAACTTAAATGATTTGTTACATGAATCAGTTAAATGTGTGATGCGTAGCATTTTTATTAAAAAAATTAATGTGTTTCAGTCAATTGCGAAAGGATGATCACAATGAAGAAAATTGGCGTAATTCTGAGCGGATGCGGCGTCTATGACGGTTCTGAAATTCATGAAGCGGTGTTGACGTTGTTAGCTATTTCACGCAGCGGTGCGCAGGCGGTCTGCTTTGCACCGGATAAGCAGCAGGTTGATGTTATCAACCATTTAACTGGCGAAGCGATGACGGAAACGCGCAATGTGCTGATTGAAGCGGCACGAATAACGCGCGGTGAAATCCGTCCTCTGGCTCAGGCCGATGCCGCTGAACTGGATGCGTTGATTGTGCCGGGGGGGTTTGGCGCGGCGAAGAATTTAAGCAATTTTGCCAGTCTTGGTCGCGAATGCACCGTTGACCGTGAATTAAAGGCGCTGGCACAAGCGATGCATCAGGCCGGAAAACCGCTTGGTTTTATGTGTATTGCCCCGGCGATGCTGCCGAAAATTTTCGATTTCCCGCTGCGTTTGACCATCGGTACTGATATTGATACCGCAGAAGTGCTGGAAGAGATGGGCGCGGAGCATGTGCCGTGTCCTGTCGATGATATCGTGGTTGATGAAGACAATAAGA
>ERZ827520.1461-NODE-1461-length-27091-cov-3.351494_pt1 | contig 27091 bp, 30 predicted proteins | sample MGYA00519581_ERZ827520 | MGnify/ENA primary metagenome ERZ827520 (study PRJEB31778, sample SAMEA3449339) | human gut metagenome | biome: human gut; feature: human-associated habitat; material: faeces | place: United Kingdom | collected 2010/2012 ...
CGATGTAGCGAAAACACTCCGAGTAATCGTACTGCGCGCTGTCCCGCTGCGCCGAGACCAACTGCGCCTCGTGCTGCATGATGTCGCCGGCAAAAAGCACGCGCAAAGTATCCGACTGAGCCTGCACCCCGCCCGAAAAGGCGGAAAACATCCCCAGTGCGATCCAAAAGAACTTGCCTGCCATCGTCATCCGTGCTGTTACCGTATGCTTTATCTATTTTTGTAAAGGGTGTCCAGGGGGCCTCTCTTTCCTCCCCTCATCCCGCTTTCTCGCGTCCTTTTTCTCTCGTCCCCTTTCTCGCCCTTTTCCTTTCCCGCTCTTTTTCTCTCCCCTCCCCCCTTCCGTCTGCGGCCGATCTCCGATCCCCTGACGGAGAACCGTCCGGGAAAAAGGGCAGGGACGAAGGTTATACGTTGAAGCGGAAATGCATGATGTCGCCGTCCTGGACGATGTACTCCTTGCCTTCGACGTGCATCTTTCCGGCTTCTCTTACCTTCACTTCCGAGCCCAGGGCGATGTAGTCCTCGTACTTGATCACCTCGGCCCGGATAAAGCCCTTCTCAAAATCGGTGTGGATCACCCCGGCGGCTTGCGGAGCGGTAGCCCCCACCGGAACGGTCCAGGCCTTGACCTCCTTCGGACCGGCCGTGAAATAGGTCTGAAGGCGAAGCAGTTTGTAAGCCGAACGGATCAGGCGCGATACGCCCGGTTCCTCCAGTCCCATTTCCGCCAGGAACATCTGCCTCTCGTCGTAGGTTTCCAGTTCGGTAATGTCCGCTTCGGCGGCTGCCGCTAAGACCAGTACCTCGGCATCTTCGTCGCGCACGGCTTCCCGGACGGCCTCCACGTAGGCGTTGCCCGAGACGGCCGAAGCCTCGTCCACGTTGCACACGTAGAGAATAGGCTTGTCGGTGAGCAGTTGCAAGGGAGTGATCAGTTCCCGTTCCTCCTCGGAGAAGGAAAGCGAGCGGACGCTGCGGCAATCCTCCAGCGCTGCCTCGACCCGTTCCAGTACGGCCACGGCCGCCTGCGCTTCGCGGTTGCCTACTTTGGCGGCTTTGCGCTCCTTGTCCAAGCGTTTGCCGAGGGTTTCGAGGTCCTTGAGGCAAAGTTCCATGTCGATGGTCTGCTTGTCCCGCACCGGATCGACACTGCCGTCCACGTGGGTGATGTTGCCGTCGTCGAAACACCGCAACACGTGGATGATGGCGTTCGTCTCGTGGATGTTGGCTAGGAACTGGTTGCCCAGACCCTCGCCTTTGGAGGCGCCGCGCACCAGCCCGGCGATGTCCACGATGTCCACCGTGGCCGGGACGACCCGTTCGGGATGGACGAGTTTCTCGAGTTCCTCCAAACGGGGATCCGGGACGTTCACCACGCCTACGTTGGGTTCAATGGTACAAAACGGAAAATTGGCCGACTGTGCTTTCGCGTTGGAAAGACAGTTGAACAAGGTCGATTTGCCGACATTGGGCAATCCTACGATACCGCACTTCATCTTGCTTTCTACTGCTTGCTTTTTTCTCTTTTATTGTTCTGGCGGCTCTTCACCGGGCCGTTTTTTCTTGCTGTCATTTGCCGGGTGCCGATGGCTTTCCCTGCGGGGTCTTCCGGGGAAAGTGGGCACGGAGCCTGCTTACAATCCCCGCACCTGCTTGAGCGCCCGCAGGATGGGCGAGGAATACACGAAATCGACAATGGCCCCGTTGTCCGCCGCGAGAATATCCTCGTTGGTTCCCTCCCAGGCTTTGTACCCGCCGCTGAGAAAGACGATCTTCTGGCCGATCTCCATCACCGAATTCATGTCGTGGGTGTTGATGATGGTGGTAATGCCGTATTCGTGGGTGATCTCGCTGATCAGGCGGTCGATCACGATGGAGGTCTTGGGATCCAGTCCGGAGTTGGGTTCGTCGCAAAACAGGTACTTGGGGTTCATGATGATGCCCCGGGCAATGGCCACGCGTTTGCGCATCCCGCCGGAGAGTTCGGAAGGGTATTTGGCCTGCACCCCGTCCAGATTGACCCGATGGAGTGCCCACTGTACGCGGTCTTCCATCTCGCCGCGGTTTTTCTCCGAAAACATCATCAGGGGGAACATCACGTTTTCCCCCACGCTCATCGAATCGAACAAAGCCCCTCCTTGAAAGACCATGCCGATCTCGTGGCGCAGATTTTCCCGCTGGGTCTCGTCCATCGAACTGTATGCCACCCCGTCGTAGTAGATGTCCCCGGAATCGGGCTTGATCAACCCGGTGAGCGTCTTGAGGAAAACCGTTTTCCCGGCCCCGCTCTGCCCGATGATCAGGTTGGTCTTTCCACGCTCGAACACCGTGCTGATGCCCCGGAGCACCTCGGTGCCCTCGAACGATTTTCGTATATCCTTGGCTTCTATCATGTCTTTTTTAGCCCAGCAGGGTCTGGGTGAGTACATAGTTGAGGATGATGATCACGATGCTGCTCCATACCACCGCATTGGTGGAAGCCTTGCCCACTTCCAGCGCACCGCCCTTGATGTAATACCCGAAGAAGGCCGGAAGGGTCGCAATGACAAAGGCGAATACCTCGGACTTGATCATCGCATACGCCACGTAAAACGTATTGAAAGGCATCCGCAGCCCGTTGACGTATTCTGCCGTGGTCGCCACTCCGGAGGTGATCACCGCCACCCATCCGCCGAACAGGGCCGTTACCATACTGGTCATGATCAGCACCGGCATGAACGAAAGCAGTGCAGCGATCTTGGGCAAAACCAGATAATTGATGGAATTGACCCCCATCACGTCCAGCGCCTCGATCTGCTCCGTCACCCGCATCGTGCCGATGCTCGAAGCGATGTACGAGCCTATCTTTCCACAGAGGATGATGGCGATGATGGTCGGGGAAAACTCCAGGATCACCGCCTCGCGCGTGGCATAGGCCACATAGTGTTTGGGGATCATCGTCGAACCCTCCAGGTTGAAGGCCATCTGCAGAGCCACCACCGCCCCGACGAAAAACGAGATAAAGGCGACGATACCCATCGAATTGAACCCCAGGTCGTCCACCTCGCGCAGGTACAGGCGTGCAAAAACCCTGCCGCGCTGGGGACGCGCCATTGCCTTGCGCAACATCAGGAAATAGCGTCCCGATTTGGTGAAAAAACGTTCGATATATTCGGACAACATACGGTCTTTTTTTCTTCTTTTATCCTTGTCTCTTTATCCCTCCTCCCGCTGCAACAGTGCCATGTAAAACCCGTCGTAGCCCTCCCGGGAGGAAAGCAGGCTGTGTTCTTCCAACAGGCGGAAACCTGGATGCTCCTCCAGGAAACGCGCCACCTGCCGCCCGTTTTCACGCGGCAGCACCGAACAAGTGGAATACACCATCCGCCCACCCGGCCGCAGCATCCGGCTGTACGAGGCCAACAACTGCGCCTGCAAAGCCGTTACCCGGTCCAAAAAAGCGGGCGAGAGCCGCCATTTGGCATCCGGGGCGCGCCGCAGCGTTCCCAGTCCCGAACACGGCACGTCGAGCAGCAGACGATCGGCCGAGGCCTCCCGCCGGGCTATCTCTTCCTCCGTAGCCAGAGCAGTCTTTACCGTCGATACCCCCGCCCGGAGCGCTCTCCGGCGGAGTTCCTCCAGCCGTTTTTCGTGTACGTCCAGCGCCAGGATCTCTCCCCTCCCCTGCATCAGCGCCGCCAGATGCAAGGTCTTGCCCCCTGCCCCGGCGCAGGCATCCACCACGCGCATCCCCGGTTCGGGTGCCAACAAAGGCGCCACCCGTTGCGAGGAAGCATCCTGCACTTCGAACCATCCCTGACGAAACGCCTCCGTATCGGATAGTTGCGCCCGACGGGACAATTCAAGGGCATCGGGATAGCCTTCCAGCGCGCGGGTCTCCAAACGGTTTTCCCGGGCCAGCCGCTGTTGCAGGCGTTCCCGGGTCGTGCGAAGGGTATTGACCCGAAGCACCACCGGCGCCTGGGTGTTCATCGCTGCCAGCTCCGCATCCCACACTTGGGGCAACTCCTGCGCACCGATGGCATCCAGCCAGTCGGGAATGCTCTCGCGAAGAGCCCGCACCGCCTGCGCCCGGTGATACCCGTCGAGGATCTCCGAGGGACAAAGCGCGGAAAACTCCTCCCACGGGGGAAGCGTTCCTCCGTGGCACACCACGTGCGCGCCCAGCAGCCGCCAGACCTCCTTCCGCTCGTGCGCCGCCTCCACCCCGACGAGGTGGCCATACAAGCGAGCATAGCGCACTACACCATACACCGACGAGGCGATGAATGCACGGTCGGAAGCTCCGCGGCGGCGATCCGCCCGCAAGGTCCGCTCGAGGACCCTTCCGGCGTGTTCCCCGCCGACGAGGATCGCTTCGATGGCTCCGACGGCGGCTTCCGCCTGGCTGCGGTAGATCCGCACCTTCGTTTCGGTGTGCATGCTTCTATCCTCTCTTTCCCTTTTTTTTCTCCACGCTCAAACGTTTCCCGGCTCTTGGCTCTTTTCCCTTTCTCCCCCCTTGGGATGACCCGCGGCGGACTACCGAAGACTGGGATCAGAAAGCGCCTTGGCGGGCATCGTCGTAGATCTCACGTGCCGCAAAGTGGAACTTGCACTCGCGTTCGGACGATTCGGGCGAATCCGAAGCATGGATGGCGTTTTCCGAGATGTCCTTGCCGTAGAGGGCGCGGATGGTTCCGGGTGCCGCTTTCTTGGGGTCGGTCGCTCCGATGAAGGCCCGGTAGTCGCGGATGCAGTTTTCCTTTTCCACGATCGCCACTACGATCGGGCCGCTGACCATGTATTCGACCAATTCGTGGAAAAACGGTTTTCCTTCGTGTTCGGCGTAGAACAGTCCCGCATCGCGACGCGAGAGCTGCGTCATCTTCAGGGCGATGATCTTGGATCCCGCCGAGGTTATCTTGTCGATGATCACACCCAGATGACCGTTGCGCACGGCATCCGGCTTGATCATCGTAAGGGTTCTTTCGAGTTTGGCCATATTCGTTTCGATTTTCAGGTTCAAACGGCTAATATAGTATTTTTATCGTTTCCTCCTGCCAGGCAGCACCGAAAAAAGCAACAACCCCGCAGCCACCCATACCGCCACCCGGGGGATGTAATCCCCATGGCGGACATAAAAGGTCGGCTCCCGCTCGGCAAGCACCAGCGTCCCCCGCAGCGCCCCCTGCTGTCCGTAAGGGATCCCCCCCGTGATCCGTCCGTCGGGGGTCAGGAAAGCCGATACGCCCGTATTGGCCGAGCGGATAATGGGAAGGCGTGTCTCGATGGCCCGCAGACGAGCGATCCAGAGCATCTGCCGATGGCCTTCGGTATTGCCCCACCAGCCGTCGTTGGTGATGATGCACAAAACATTGGCCCCTTTACGCACATACCCGGCGACGAACTCCCCGAAAAGCGCCTCGTAACAGATGATCGGCGCCAGACGCATCGTTCCTCCTTGGGAAACGAATACCTCGCGGTCGTCCTGGGTAACGTTCGAGCCGGCCATACCGCCCATGTCGATCATTATATCGCCCAAGACGCCCTCCAGCACGCTCCGGAACGGGAAACACTCCACCCCGGGCACCAGTTTCGACTTTTCATAACGGTCCATGCCCTGCGTATCGATCTGCACCGCGCTGTTGTACACATCGTACCAGAAATCCCCGTAACGCGAACGGTTGGCCGTAGGAGTTACCGAAGCCTCGTCGTAAAAATACCGCACGAACGAACTGCCCGTGACCACGGTCAAGCCTCCGTTGCGGGCGGAAAAAGCCCGCAGGGTATCGAACACCGGATACCGTCCCGGACTGTCCCCCTGCTTGTACTGCGAAAGGTAGGTCTCGGGGGCGGCGATCAGACGCACTTGCGGGTCGAGCAGCGTATCGACCATCTCGAACATCCGGGCCGCCATCGCCGAATCGGTGGCCGTGGTAAATTTTTCCCCGTAAGGGTCGATGTTGGGCTGAAGGGCGATGGCCTCGATGCTCCGGCTGTCCTTGGGCGCGTCGCCCCGCGGAGTAACGGCCCATGAGAGGAGCATCGGCAGTACGACCACCCCGGCAAACACCCCTATCCGACGGTACAGCACCTCCCGAGGACTTTGCCCGGCATAGGCCATCCACGCATAGAAAGCCACGATGTTGGCCGCCAGCACCCAGAGGCTGCCCCCGAAAACGCCCGTATATTCATACCACTGCACAAAGCCGGCATAGCGAGCAAAACCGTTGCCCAAAGTGAGCAGCGGCCAGGCCAGATCCCACTCGCTGTGCAGCTTCTCGAACGAAATCCACAACGCGGCCCAAAAGATCATCCCCAGCAGGAAACCCCGTCGGCGGGCCACCCAAAAACCGGCCATCGTTACCACGGTTACAAAGGCGGCATTGAGCAGAGCCGCCGCCACGAAACCGGGCCAAGTCGAATTGCGCAGCCAGAAGGTATCGACCACATTCCAGGTGAGAAAGGCCGTAAAGGTGATGAGCCACAACAGGGCAAACGCATGGCGCGCCTGCGCGCGGAACAACTTGTAAGCCGCTACCCACAACGGGACGAAAGCCACGAAAATAAACGCCGGCGTACTCCACGACAACCAGCCCAGGGCCAGCATCAGCCCTGAAAGCACCGCATACAACAAGAATGTCCCTACCATAGCCCGAATCTCTTTATTGTTTATCTCTTTCGTTTGTCTTTTTTGTCCGCTTGTCCGTCTTGTTCTTTTCTCCCAGCACCCTCCGCTTCCTTTTCCGGCATCCTCTTCCCCAGAAGTGTCTGCTCACCGCACCCTCCGGGCGATCGTCAATCCGTCGCGCACCGGGAGCAATACCGTCTCGAAACGCGGATCGGAGGCCAAACGCCGGTTGAATTCCTGCACGGCTGCCGTATCGCGGTCGCCGGGACGGGGCTGCCGAAGCACTTTCCCGTTCCACAACACGTTATCGGCCATCAGCACGCCTCCTGTCCGCACCCGGGGAGCTACCAGATCGAGGTACTGCGGGTACTCCGACTTTTCCCCATCGACGAACACCAGGTCGAAATCGCCTTCCAAGGCCGGCACCACCTGCCGCGCATCGCCCACCACCATCCGGATGCTGTCCGCACGAAGACTGCGGGCAAAGAACGAGCGGGCGAGGTCTTCGATCTCCTCGTTGCAGTCCACGGTGATCAGCTCCCCCTGCGCCGCGAGCCCTTCACTCAGGCACAAGGCGGAATAACCCGTGAACGTGCCGATCTCCAGGATGCGCCGCGGGCGCAGCAGACAGGACACCATCGAGAGGATACGCCCCTGGTACTCGCCGGACAACATCCGCGGGTGGATGCTCCGCTGCCAAGTGGTGCGCACCAACTCCTCCAGCAAGGTTCCGCCCCGCGAGGAATGTTCCTCGGCGTAGTCCTCCAGCGGTCCGTACTCCGTTTGGGAAAAGTGTACTTGAAAGTCGTCTGCCATCGTTTTCCTGCCGTTTATCGTTTTTTTCGCTTGAACAACAAGGTCGTAAGCCGCTCGGGAGAAAAGACCTCGCGAGCCAACTGCTGCAACTGGAGGGCGGTTACCGCCTCCACCCGGGCACAAGCCTGTTCGAAGGTGTCGGCCCGCCCGGTCTGCAGATACGACCGGCCAACCGAAAGCAGACTGCTCAATTCGTTTTCCGAGGCAATGGCCAGCTGGCCGCACAACTGACGTTTGGCCTTGTGCAGCTGCAGGGTACCCAACGGTTCTTCCCGAAGGCGGCGCAACTCCCGGTAGGTGATCTCCAAGCTGCGCTCCAGAGTATCTTCGTCGGTAGCGAAATACACCCCGGAGATCCCCGTATCGGAATACGCTGTGTAGAATGCCTCTACGCTGTAAGCCAGCGCATAGCGTTCCCGGAGCGAGAGGTTCAGCCGCGCACTCATCGGCGCCCCGCCCAGCACGTTGGTCAGCAGAGCCATCGCGGCGTTTTTTTCGTGCGTGGCCGAAAACGATGGCGCCGCCAGGATCGCATGGCACTGGTGGATGTCCATTTCCTTTTCCTGCTGGAGAGGATGATACTCTGCCGGGGTCTTCCGCCCGAGGGCAAGGATGGGCCGGGAGAAGATTTGCGGATAACGCGCCAGGTATTTTTCCGCCTCCTCACGCACGCGCTCGGGGGGCACATCGCCCGAAAAGCAGATGAGCATGCGCTGCGGGGAAAAACAACGGCGCAAAAACGCCAGGATGTCTTCCCGGGTAAAACGTCGCAGGGTTTCTTCCGTCCCGAGGATGGTACGCCCCAGCGGATTGCGGGCGAAGACCAGTTCCTCGACCTGCTCGAAGATCAGTTCGTCGGGCGATTCGAGGTACGAATGGATCTCGTCGGCCACCACGTCTTTTTCCTTTTCGATCTCCCGGGAAGGGTAGGTAGTGGCAAAAGCGATGTCGGCAAACAGTTCCATCGCCCGTCCCAGATAACCCGGGCGGAACGAACCGTGCAGACAGATGTTTTCCTTGGTCGTGAACGCGTTGATCTCCCCGCCGACATCTTCCAGGCGCGCCAGAATGTGGTACGGACGCCGCGAACGGGTTCCCTTGAACAGACAGTGTTCGATGTAATGCGCCATCCCGTGCTCCCGGGCAAGCTCGTCCCGTGAACCGATGTCGAACAAAAAAGCCAGATGGGCGATCTTCCGCTCCGTGCGGCGGCAATACAGCCGCACCCCGGAAGAAAGGGTACCATAAACCGATGACGTCTCGTTTTCCATGCCGTTTCCGATAGGAAGCAAAGGTACGGATTTTTGTCCGATTCCCCCGAAGGGGGACGGTAACGTCAGAGGCGTTCAGCGCTGCGCCCTGCGGGCGCAGCGCTGAACGCCTCCCATACTACTGCGCGCGGATCACTTGGCCCGCACGCCCTCTATCTTCAAGCCGTCTTCCGTGGTGAGGGTAAGACGGTTGCCCCTGACCTCAAACTTCTTTATCTTGACGATCTCCCGGGCCAGGAGCTGCTCCTGTTCGGCCTGGTTGTGGCAGTACATCCGGGTCATTCCCACGTTGCCTACCACCTCGATATCCGGCCCCTCGCTGAGATACTGTCCGAAATAACGGTTGCAACCCGTCGAACCGAAGAATTGCCCGCTCTTGGCGAAGGTGATGTCCGGCCGGCCGTCCTTGTCGGTATCGTACCCCCCGATCGAAACGATCACATAAGTAACGTCCTGCGGCAAAGCCACATTCCGCTGGGTTGCACATCCCGTGGCGAGCCACCCCGCCCACAGCGCAGCCGCCGCCAGCCACATGCTTTTTTTCATACCGTGCTTTTTCGTAATTTTACACCCTGCGTGCTTTGTCGGGTGAATACCCTACAAATGTACATTATTTTTTTCCAAATTTATACCTTGTAACACAACGTCCCGATGGACTATCCCTCCAAAATATTTTCCCGCGCCGTCCAGCAAATCGCCACCCTGCCCGGAGTGGGCGAAAAAACCGCCCTGCGCATGGCTCTGCACCTGCTGCGCCAAGACCCCGAACAGGTCCGCAGTCTGGCCCAAGCCCTTACCGACCTGACCGAGCACATCCACCGCTGCACCCATTGCCACAACCTGTGCGACGCGGAAGTCTGCGACATCTGCTCCGACCCCTCGCGCGACTTTTCCACCGTCTGCGTAGTGGAAGACGTGCGCGACGTGATGGCCATCGAACAGACCGGACAATACCGGGGCGTGTACCACGTGCTGGGTGGACGCATCTCGCCGATGGAAGGCATCGGCCCCTCCGACCTGCAGATCGACTCGCTGTGCCAGCGCGTGGCGCAGGAAGAACTCTCGGAACTCATCTTCGCCCTCTCATCCACCATCGAAGGCGACACCACCGCTTACTATATCTACAAGATGCTCCCCCGCAAGGACCTGCGCATCTCCTCCATCGCCCGCGGAGTATCGGTAGGCGAAGAACTGCAATACACGGACAACGCCACCCTGGGCCGTTCGCTGACCAACCGCATCCCCTACGAAGGTTCCCTGTAACGCATCCAGCCCTTTTCGGGAGACTTTCGTCCCCCGAAAAGGGCTGGCTTGCCCGGACTATCCGCGCCCCCTTTACGCATCGACCGGTTTCGGACGAGCGATGATCCGCGGCTTATCCTCCGCTTTGAACACCGTCGCCGTAACCGTGATCAGGAAAAGCCCCGAACGGGAAAAACTGCCGTTGAGCTTGGCCACCACCGAAGCGCGGGGGATCTCGATCTGCAAGCCCGACTTGGGCGTTACCCGAATACTCAATTCCACCGTCGGATTGACATCGGGCGCATTCCACGCCCCGCTTTCGAGGTCTTTCGTCCCGCCCATCAGCTCCACCAAAGCATCCACATCGGCATCCATGATGGAAAACGTCAGAAGGACCTTTCCCCCTTTCGAAACCGAGACCACCGGCACGTCGCTCTCCTCGGCGTAATGGTCGATCACCTCCGGCTCGTTCTGGGTGAGCATGCACGAATCCTGATAGGTCATCCCCAGCGTCTTGTACTGGTCTTCCGTTTCCTCCGTTTTTTTAATTTCGATCTTGGAAAGACCGAATGTTGCTACACTTGCCATAATTTCATTTCTTTTTTTGTTGTTGTTAAACCGTTCTCCCGCTCGTTTACGCCCCGGCCCGCAGGCAGACCGACACCTCCATCTCGGCGCAGAACATCTCGCCCTGCGAAGAAAAGGTCTGCGCGTCCACCCACGTGAGGCAGCCTTCGGAAAAGGCCTCGTCCAAGGCATCGAAGACCTTCGAACAGAGGTATTCCAGGCGTTTGTAATCCGGGATCAGTTCCACCGCATCGCCCCGGTCGGAAAACACCGGCGAAGTGTACAGCACCACCCGCGCCTTGGCCACCGCACCCGGTTCCAGCAGGGCTCCCGAAGCCTGGATCACGATGTCTTCCTTGTCGGAATTGACCGGACGGGCATCCTTGTACAGCCCACCGGTGATCTCCCGCACCACGTCCAGACCCGCCAACCTCCGATACAGGAGCGTTGCGATCGAAAAAGTCGATTTTTTCATGTTTCTTCTCTCGTTTTTTCACCACATCCGCCGGACGGCACCGCCCCGCGGACGATCTTCATATCCATAGTTTGCATCCCAGCGGCCCCGAGACAAAATCGGCCACACAACCGCTGGCCACCCGTTCGTTTCCCTGGCGGGAATACACCCGCACGGGCGTTCCCAACTTCAGCGCAGGCGTCCCGGCCGGAAGGTACAGCACATAGCTGAAACGATACTCCGTTCCCCCTTGCAGACGGACCACCTGTCCCGAACCATTGCGCACGGCCCGGCAGATCGCATACTCGGTCTCCTGAACCGGAGCCGGGTCGTAATCGCCCGAGGGATCAGTCGTCGCATCCCTCGGCGGGATCACCGTCAGAATATCCGGATACAGATCGAACATCATCGCGTTTCCTCCTCGTTTCCAACTTTGTTTCCCGACCCTTACCAGATATCCGAACTGTCGCGCACCGCATCGCGGAAAATCCCCGGATGCTCTCCCGCAGGATCGTACTGCCGGTAGAGGCTCTCGGCCAAGGTCGTCAGCAGACTTCTGTCGGCCACCGTGAGCGAAAAGCCATCCATCGCCACATCGGGCGACACGGCCAGTGCCATGTATACATCCGCCCGAGCCAACATGAACTCCGGCGTCTGTCCCGTGTACGGGGCCTCCGGGGTCAGCTTGCGGTCTATCACTATGCGCTCCAGCGCCGTTTCATCCAGCGGATAGCCCACCGCCATCCGCAAAGCTTGTAATACCGTCATGATCGGTCCTCGTCTTGTTTTATCGGTTTCACTGTTTTCTTTCTTCAGAAAAAAAGGGGAGCGGGCCGCCCCGACGAGGGTTTCCCCATTCTTCTCCGGAGCATCATCGACCCTCCGGCAGCCTCACTCCCCCGACACACATCCACTTTCCGTCTTATTCTCCCTGACCGGCCAAGGTATCGAACAGGAAGCAACGGTCGGCATTTCCCCACACCGGAATCGCATTGGCAATCCCCTTGGTCACTTCCGTCACCGGATCCTCGGTCGAGTATTTCTTGATCAGAATGTGTTCGCGTTTGACCTTCGTAGCCACGCTGTCGGTAACCATCTCGTCGGCCATCGGACCGTGGTACGTGTACCCGCAAGCCAACTCCGGCACGAAAGTTACCACGCCGCGTTCCCAAGGATTGACCGTGGTGCGCTGCCCGGACTGCCCCTCGAGGGTAACATACGTATCAATCAGACGGATCTCGGGCAAACGGTGCGCCTTGAGGGCAATGTTCACCTCGTCCACATTGGGGATCTTGAGCCGGCCCACCTGCGGCACCCACGACGAGCAGAAATCGATCGCCTCGTCGGAAGCCATCATCGCGTAGAACGTCTCCAGGTCCATGAACATGTACTTGAGCAGCATACCCCCGCCCACGCCTTTGGCCACCACCGAGCGGATGTCCGAGATCGGAGTAGCCGAAGCGGCATTTTCCTCGTTCCAAGCCGTCGTCGCTTTCAGCTTGTGCTCTTCGGGCACCCCGAAATCGACCGTCGTCTCGGTTACCGTCCCGGCATTGTTCGAACTATCGAGCACGAACCCTCCGGTAGAAAGCGCCCGCAGGGCCAGCCACTCCAAACGGGCATTGACCCCCTTGAAGCAAAAATCGGTATCGGCATACACCCAGTTCATCAGCGCGCGCTGTCCCTCCTCGCTGCTGTAGTAGTACTGCAGGTGCTGGTACTCGTTCAGGTCGGTCTCTTCCTTGACCCGGACGATCTCGATCTTGGGGATCTTGCCCGTCAGGCGTTCGATCACATTGCGCGTCTTCTTCGGCGCAGCCACATTGTAGGACACCACATCGGCCGCCACATTGATGCCGTAGTCGCCCGAAAGCGCCCGCCAGGTAAGCGTCGGGGTGAACATCACCGGAAAGATGGACGGGTAGTAAAAATCGTCCAGCGTGTAGGCGTCCACCACCGCCTGGAGATCGTTCTCGGAAATTTCCTTGATCAAAGTCTTTTTCATCTTCTTGCAAAATTGTTAATACGTTACACAAATATCCACATCATCGTTTTTTCCCTTCTGAAAGCCGTCTGGCCGGGCAGATCATCCCTTGAGTTTCCCCGCCAGGGGCGAATCGCTGCGCAACGACCGCAGGTAATTCTCCACCGCCGGCGACACCTTCGGCGTCTGAGTCGCCTGCTGCGGACGCGGCTGCTGCGCCACCTTTTCATCGGCCTGTTGCTGCAGGTACGCCTTGTACCCCGCCTGGATCGCATCGGCCGAAGGCACCACCTCGCCCTGGAGGGTATCCACCTCGAGCGCCGCTTTCCAGAAAGCCTCGGGCACACCCCGATCGGTGAGTTCCTTGGAGAGTGCCTGGACGAATTCCGCCTGCGTCGCCCGTCCCTGCTCGTACTCGGCCACCTGTGCCTCGGCCTGCGCCGAGGCCGAAAAACGCTCAGAGAGCATCGCCATCGCATCGGCCGAAGCCGTTACCAACTCGCTGCGCCGCGCCGCATCGCCCCCGCAGACCGTCTCCAGAAAGCCCGCCAGCTTTGCCAACACATCGGCCGGGATCGACGGATAATCCCGCTGCCACTGTTTCAAGATCTCGTTTTCCATTTTTCTCTCGTTTTTTTAGTTTGAAGCATCGATTGTATTTTTGTAATACTTGTTTTACGAATATACGAATAAATTATCTAAAAAGAAAATATTTTACCCGAAAAATCTCGCCAAATCCTTCGTCGCCCCCGGCGGGTGCAGCACGAAATACATCCGCATCATCAGCGCATCGGCCACATCGGGCGAACGCCCCAGCACCTCCTTCACCCGAGCCTTCGGCACCACCGCCAAGCGACCCTCGCCCGAAACATCCACCGCCCGCACCTGCTCCAACTCCTCGATGATCCGCGAGCGAAGCTGCGGATCGTCCACCGCCACATAGACCTGCCCCCGCCCCACCGCATCGGCCAGCAGGAAATAGCACTGCGACTTGAGGTTGCTAAAATTCTGTTTCTTTCCCCGCACATCCACCGGCGAGGCATTGTTGCAAAAACCCTTGCACTTGAGCAGGTCGGCCACCCCGCCCCCCACGCCGTCCTCGTCGCACACGATGTGGGACAAGGGTACCCCCGCCGCCGAAGCCAAGGCCGAAATATCCCTCGCCGTCGCGTCCACCCCCTGGCGGGCGCGCACCACGATCTTCTCGCAACGCAACCCGTTCCACAGACAGATCACCGTCGAGTCGTCCCCGAACCGGGCAATGTCGGCCGTGATGAACCGCTCGCCCGAAGCCACCCCCGTATTGGAAAACACATCCACGATCCGGTCATAAGCCATCAACGCCATCGGATCGTCCTGATACTCCCAGTTGCCGCACAACAAACGCTGCACCGAACGACTGTCCAGGCCCCGCAAACTCTCGGCATAGTGCGGAGAAATAAACGGATTGTCGCGCAGCAACGACTCCACAAAACGCTTGTCCGGCTCCAGGGTCCCATCCCGGAAAGGTTTGTAAAAGCGCGAATACACGAAGCCTTTCGACGGATTGCACGTACCCAACATTTTGGGTACCAGCCCGTACTCCCCCAAACGGTACCGGATCCGAGAACGCACCACATTCCACGCGCGCAGAGACACCTGATTGCACTCGTCGATGAAAGCCCCCGTGATCTCCAGCGAGCCCAACTCGTCAAACTCCGGATCGGAAGGCCTCGCCTGCAAGTGCCGCATCAGGATCACCGAACCGGCCGTACCCACCGCCACCTCGCCCCGCTGGTCGTTTACCCGCAACCACGAATCCGGAAGCCCCTGCAAACGCGCCACCTGCCGCAAGGTATTGAGCGTAGTCTGCCGCAGGGTCGTCGCCGCCCGCCGCGCCATCAAATACCGGCTGCCCGGGTATTTCAACGCGCACTTGAGCAGCCAATAACACCCCAACACCGACTTGCCTCCGCCGGCTCCACCGCCGAAAAGCACCTCGATGGTCTTCCCATCCTCCAAATAGTCCAAAGCCTCCGTCTGTTTCCGCGTCAATTCCATCTTTCCCTTGTCCGTTTTCCATTCCGCCCGTCGCTCCCGGCCAAGGAGCAACGGCGCTTTTCCTCGACTACCAAAACCCTACTCCCCGTCCGACGGCGTATCATACCGTTTGCTCTCTTTCCAGACCACGGTCGCCGCTTCCCCGTTCGGTTCCCGCACCGCCGAAGGCGCCTTCACCGCCAGACCCAACAACCGCGACCGCTGTTCCGAACAACGCCGCAGCTCGGCCAAATACCGCGCATCCGCTCCCTCGTCCAAGGCCTTGGACTCTTCCCAGGCCTGCCACAACTCCGCCTCGCGCACGTCGATCTTCTTGAGTTCCACCACCCGCATCAATACCTTGTCCTTGATCCCTTTCCGGGTCCAAGTCGCCAGAATCTCGGCCAACATGCGGTTGAGTTTCTTCGGATACATCTTCTCGCCCGTCAGACGCTGCACCCGCTCGATGGTTTTCACCTTGGTCCATCCCTTGATAAAACACTCGGCTATCACCTCCTTGACCCGCTCCCGGGCAAACTCCGTTTCTTTTTCTTCTCGCTTCATCTTCTCTCTTCGTTATCTTAAAAGAAATTATCAATTCAAAAAATATCTTCCTCCTGGCAGAAAGGATCGTCAAAAAATTCCTCGATGGAAAAATCGAACATCCCCCATTCTGCCTCCAAAGAACTCCGGCGGCGGCGGCGTTTATGTGCATCCCCGTTCTTTTTCTTAAAGAATTTCACGGTCTTGGCGTCGATCTTCTCCATCTGTAAATCCAGCGAACGTTCCAAAGCCTTGAACTCTTCCAATACCTCCATCGCTCGTTTGTGTTCCTGACGGAACTCCTCTTCCGTGATGCACATAATTTGTTTTTTGATAAGTTTTTAATTACAATTTAACACCGCCCGGCCAGCACAAGCCCCGCCTGCCACGCAAACGATCCACCCGCGCCTGCAATACCTCGCGCACCGTATCCTGAAAATATCCGTAAGCCTGCCGGATCGTCGCCACCTCGTCCTCGTTCAGCGCGAGGCGTTTGCGCAAGATGTAATCCGAGGGAAAATCGATGTACTTGACCAACGACTCCTCGTAGAGAGGATGTTCGAGTTTTAAGACTAAAAGATTTTCCTTACTTTTTCTTGACATGATTAAGATTTTTGAAAGTTATTGATTACATTTGTAAAAACAAATAACAAGAATACACTTCGATATGTATTATTTTGATTACAAATATAGTGTTTTTTGCCAACCCGCAAAACATTATCATAAAAATTATTACAAATAAACTACAACAAACACAAAATCAGAAAAATAAAACAATCTCACTCGAAAATACATAGTCAAAAAAGAAAAGACAAAACTTTCCTGTTGCCGTTTTTTTTACCTAATTTTACTATCTGAAAGTACATATAAAAAGTGTTTGAGAGAAGAATGAGGAAAGTTTACTGGTAATCAGTTACTTTCCTCATTTTGGTTAAAAGTGACGAGGACAGACGAAGACGGGAATACGACAAGATGAGACAGAGGAACGTTACCTATCCGTAACCTATACCCCCAATGGTGAATGTTGAGGTTCGGAAGAATGAGGAAGGTTACGAATTGAATTTGAACGCTCTGATTTATAGTGAGTTACTGATGAGCAACGTAAGTTTTTTGGTTACGAACCAATTTTGCCGTGTTCTGCCGTGAAATGCGTAGCAAGAAAAGACTCTTCATGTATTAATTTTGAACGCAAAAAAGAATGACGTTATGAAGAGTACATTTTCAATTATCTTCTACCTCAAAAGACAGGTAGTAAAGAAAGATGGTACTGTTCCAGTTATGGGACGTATCACAGTGGACGGAACACAGGCGCAGTTCAGTTGCAAGACAACTGCCAATCCTGATTTGTGGGACACCAAGGGCGGACGCATGATAGGTAAGAGTATGCAGGCTTTGGAGGTGAACCGTAAATTGGACAAGATGCGTGTGAGTATCAGCAAGCATTATCAGGAGATTATGGACAGGGACAACTTCGTCACTGCCGACAAGGTGAAGAACGCCTTTCTTGGCTTGGAGTATCGTTGCCATACACTGATGAAAGTCTATTCCCAAAGCCGTGATGAAATGGAAAAGCAATATAAGGCTGGCATGAAATCTTTGAGTACATACACGAAGTATAGAATCGGGTGTGCCTATGTGGGCGAGTTCTTGCAGGCGCATTACCATGTGAAGGATATTGCTCTGAAAGAGTTGTCGCTGCCTTTTATCACGGACTACGAGACTTTTCTCAGAACCGACAAGCATCTGAAAATCAATTCTGCAATGGTGTTTGTCCGCAATCTCCGTGCAATGGTATTCCGTGCCATAGATAATGAATGGCTCGTAAAAGACCCATTCAGACGATATGAGTACAAGGAAGAAGAGACCACAAGAGAGTTTCTGAGCAAAGAAGAGATTCACCTGTTGATGGAGACACCTATCACAAGAAAGAAGATGAGCATGGTGCGTGACTTGTTCCTGTTCTGTTGTTTTACAGGTCTCGCTTTCATTGATCTGTACAACTTGAAGGAAGAGAACATCAAGGAATTTTTCGATGAAGGTGAATGGATTGTTATCCATCGACAGAAGACAGGAACGGAAGCCAACATCAAGTTGCTTGATTATCCCAAGCAAATTATGGAAAAATACCGTGGATTGTGTGAAGACGGCAGGGTGTTTCCAGTACCCAACTACCAAAGTTGTATGGATTCGCTCAAAAGACTGGGCAAAAAATGTGGTATCACCAAGCCGCTGTCCTGGCACATGAGCCGTCATTCGTTCGCAACCTCGGTTTGCCTCTCCAACGGAGTTCCAATAGAAACCGTGAGTTCAATGCTTGGTCACAAGGACATAAAGACAACCCAGGTGTATGCCAAGATTACCAAGGAAAAATTGAGCAAAGACGTGGAAAAGTTGTCTCAGCAAATAAATAACATTGAGGAATTCACGTTTGGAAATGTTTGCAACGATAATACTAACACTATAAATGGCAGAGTATGAAACGACAAGTGATAACAATACAGGAAGATATGGTCATCTACGCCCCACATCATGGTGAGGTGTGGATGACAGTTTGGGAGATTGCCGAACTGTTGAATGTAACAGGGCAGCAGTGAAGAATACCATCAAGCGCATTTGGAAACAAAGTGTGCTGAAAGACTTCCGGCATTCTCAATACATCAAACTTGAAAATGGATATTCTGCGCATGTCTATGATATGGAAGTGATTATCGCCATAGCACTTCAAATGGATACATACCAAGCCTTGTTGTTCAGACAATGGTTTATCAGTAAGGTTGTGAACCGCAAGGATTGCCAAGCAGAGCAAGTAAAACACGAGTATCCGATGATTATTGTGATGAATGGAACGATGCCAAGAGGTGCAAGTTAGAATTTCTCATTTTTTAATAAGATTCCTACACCTTTATAATATAATAGCGTACAGGAGAAACGATTTTTGTCGTTGTACCGCACCGCCACAGGAGCAAGATACTGCTGAAAAACACGAAACAAAGAATATAGAAACAGAACAAAGCATAGTTGGAAAACAAGCACGCTCCGTCTGTCGGTTATGACACCTTATTAAATATAGGGGTATCTTGATGTTTTTATCATAATAAGATACCCCTGTTTTTTACATGAAATCTCAAATTTGTAAACATAACCCCATCATAAAAATGAATAGCAAGTATTCCTGCTGAGTTTATCAAATCAGGGCCATTGTTGTTGATGACGACTCTACCATCAGCTCATATATACCTTTCCGACACAAGCATATAGTGTTTCATTTGTACTCCGAATGTGTACAGTTCCAAACCATAATTCACATTCTAACATAAGAAACTGAAGCCGTGACCATTTGTGTATTTTTGCCAAACTAACTCCAGTACATACAGCAGATGTAAAAGATTTCTGCAAAATCGACCGAAATCATAAGAAAAAAACACCAAACCAGCAAATTTCTTAAAGATTATATCTGTTTATTAAGATTATTTTTGTATATTTGCAGCATTATTTTGGTGGTAAAGCCTGTTGGCCTGCCACGTGACAATAGGACTTTACGGAGCAGCCTATATCACAATTCTTCTCCGTAGAAAAAAGCATGAAACTATGCCAAAATTAAAGGACCCGGAGATACAAAGGGAAGTGACTTCCAGAGTCATCAATGCCATCGAACGCCTGATCGAACTGGGACTGGTGAAAAACCAGAAAGAATTTTGCAAACTTTCAGGCTACAAGGAAGCCAATCTCTCCAAAATCATGAACGGCGAACGGTTTGCCCCCTTGATGCTCGTTCATTTCTTGAGTTTCAGTTTCAACATATCCCCCACTTGGATCCTGCTGGGGAAAGGCCCCGTATTCAATCTGTACAACAAAAAAGAGTGATCCTCCGTTTCGGATCACTCTTTTCACACATTTCACCGGTTTTTCGACCTGTCGGCCGGACAAGACCGTTCAGCGGAACAACTCACCCAGCCGATCCCGGAAAGACTGCCGCTGGGCAGCCGTAGGCTGGGGAATGAATTGCGACTGAGCCGCCGCCTGCTGGAAAAACTGTTCCTGCTCCTTGGTGAGATGCTGCGGGGTCCACACGTTGACATAGACCAACATATCGCCCCGGCCTCCCTGCTGAAGATCGGGCAATCCTTTTCCCTTCAGCCGCAGGATCTTGCCGCCTTGCGTTCCCTTTTCCAAGGTTATGCGCACCTTGCCGCCTTCCACCGTCGGGATCTCTTTCTTCCCGCCCAGTACCGCTTCCGGATAGCTGATGTACAACTCATAGAGCAAGTTGTTCCCATCGCGCACAAACGTCGCGTCGGGGATCTCTTCGATCAGCACCAACAAGTCTCCCGCCGGGCCGCCCATCGGACCGGCATTTCCTTTTCCGGCCACCCGCAACTGCGTCCCGTCCGACACACCGGCCGGAATCTTCACCGACAACGTTTCACTCTGGGAGACCAACCCTTGCGCGTCGGCACCAGTCCCACGCTTGTCCACTACCTTGCCCGTACCGCCGCACGTGCGACATTCGGTCACCGACTGCATCGACCCGAACGGAGTATTCTGCACATGCACCGACTGGCCCGACCCGCCGCACGTGGGGCAAGTCTTGTAAGTGGTATCTTTCGAGGCAACTTTCCGGTCGATCCGGATGGTTTTCTCCACACCTTGTGCGATTTCGGAAAGCGTTACCCGCACCCGGATACGCAGATCGCTCCCGCGCACCTGCACCGCCGCTCCGCTGCGCGAGCGACGCGAACGAGTACGTCCTCCGAAACCCATATCGCCGAATATATCACCGAACTGACTGAATATATCGTTGATATCCATCTGCTGGTAGTTGAAACCACCGGCACCCCCTGCACCGGCCTCACCGCCTGCTCCCATACCGGCATGGCCGAACTGGTCATAGCGGGCGCGTTTGTCCGGGTTGGACAACACGTCATAGGCTTCGGCGGCTTCCTTGAATTTTTCCTCCGCCTGTTTGTCGCCGGGATTTTTATCGGGATGATACTTCAGAGCCAGCTTGCGATACGCCTTTTTCAGATCATCCGCGCTGGCATCTTTCGATACGCCCAATACTTCGTAATAGTCTCTTTTCATAAATCTTCTGTAATCTCCTCCTCTTCTCGTCTGTTATGTATCCTCATTCACCCACCACGACCTTGGCATAGCGGATCACCCGGTCGCCGATCTTGTACCCCTTCTGGGTAATGTCCACGATCTTGCCCTTGAGCGATTCCTGCGGAGCCGGGATGCGGGCAATGGCATCGTGGTAGTCCACATTCAATTCGTCCCCGGGGTGCACCTCGACAACCGTCAAGCCTTTCTGCCGCAACACATCCATCATTTTGTTGTATATCAACCGGAAACCTTCCGACTCGGCCGACTCGGGACGCTCCTTTTCCGCTGCGGCCAAACCGCGTTCGAAATCGTCCAACACCGGCAGAAGGGCCGAAAGGACATCCGAAGACGCGTATTTGATCCAGTCGGTCTTCTCGCGTGCCGTACGCTTCTTGTAATTGTCAAATTCGGCATACAGACGCAAGAAAGCGTCCTTCTGTTTGGCCAACTCCTGCTTGCAATCCGGTTCTTCGGCCGGCTTTTCGGAGGATTTCTCCTCCCCCTGCTGCGCATCGGTCTCTGCCTGTGCCTGGTCCTGAACCGCCTGTGGCTCCTGCTGAGGCAATTCCTCTTCCTTTTTATTATTGTGGTGTTTCATGGCTTTTTCTTTTGAATATTTCACACACTTCGTTCCTGCAAAAACCTTGCCAAGAGAAGGAAAAAGAAGAAATTGTCATAAAAAAAGGGCGTTTTCCACCCCTGTCTGACGTTTTGACCGAAAGAGAAAGAAAACACGCATGCCGTCCTACCGCCGATCGACTTCCCGGATCATCGCGTCGAACAATGCTTGATAACGAGCTGCCTTTTGCGGCAACGCTCCTTCCCGGGGAGGAAGCCCCGGCGCGATCCCGGTCGAGGAAAGGGTCAGTCCCGAAGACAGACGAACAAAATAGACCCACACGTACTCTCCGCCTTGCGCTCCCGAGCGATAAGACGCGATCCGTACCGCCTCTTTTCCCGCCCGGGTGCGGAAATACTCCGAACCCAGGTACTGCCCGCCGTACCCCTCGGCGATGCCCCGATGGGCCTTTTCGTCGTAGAAAGTATCGGCGGTCTGCGCCTTTTGCACAGGTCCCTGAAGGCGGATGACAAAGAAGTTGATCAAGCCTTCCCCGTCCGAAAGCGAAGCCTTTCCCAGCATCCATCCCGACGGATATATCGTCCGATACCCGCTTCGCACGATCCCGGGTTGCTCCAAACTGGCCATCTGAGGGATCACGTACTCCTGCACCTCCCCGCGCGCCATCCGCACCAGCGCCGTATCCACCCGCAGGGCTTGCCCGGAGAGCGGAACGGAGAAACACAGAGCGCACAAAAGAGCCACCAAAACCCCTGCAAGGCTTTTCCTCGATACTCCGCCCTCCTTTGCTGCCCTCCTTCCGAAAGACCTCTTCGCTTTTGTTTCTCCCGACCGATCCGTCATCTCGCCCTTTTTCCCTTTTCGTCCCCTGGAGTCCTTGTCCTTTTGCCCCTTACCTTTCTTCACCGCACTTGCCTTTTCGCCCTTTTCGCCCCTTTTCCTCTCCCCCGCTTTCTCACTCTCCGAGGAGCGAGGGGGATATTACTCCTCGCGCTCGATTTGCGCCCCGAGCTGACGCAGGCGCTGTTCGATCCGCTCGTAACCCCGGTCTATCTGCTCGACGTTGTGGATGACGCTTTCGCCCCGCGCCGACAAGGCGGCGATCAGCAGGGCGTTCCCGGCACGAATATCCGGAGAAACCATCACCGCCCCGCGCAACGAGTGGTATTTTTCCAGGCCTATCACCGTAGCCCGGTGGGGGTCGCAGAGGATGATCTTGGCGCCCATGTCGATGAGCTTGTCCACAAAGAAAAGACGGCTCTCGAACATCTTCTGGTGGATCAGCACGCTGCCCCGCGCCTGCGTGGCCAACACCAGCACGATGCTCAGCAAGTCGGGGGTAAATCCCGGCCAAGGGGCATCCGAGACCGTGAGGATCGAACCATCGATAAAGTTTTTCGGTTCATAGATGTCCTGCGGCGGGATGCGCATGTCCTCGCCCAGGCGTTCGATGCGGATCCCCATCCGCTCGAATACCCGCGGGATCTGTCCCAGATTGTCCCAATCGACCGAACGGATCGTTACATCGGAATGCGTCATGGCGGCCAGCCCCATCCACGATCCTACGTCGAGCATGTCGGCCAGGATGCGGTGGCGGCATCCATGCAGGCGTTCCACCCCGCGGATGGTCAGCAGATTGGAGCCGATGCCGGAAATATCGGCTCCCATCGAGACCAACATCCGGCACAACTGCTGCACGTACGGTTCGCACGCGGCGTTGTAGATCGTGGTCGTGCCTTCCGCCAGGACGGAGGCCATCACGATGTTGGCCGTTCCGGTAACCGAAGCCTCGTCCAGTAGCATGTAAGTGCCTTTCAAACGGGGAGCTTCGATGGAATAAAACTTGGTATCGGGGTCGTAGTCGAACTTCGCACCCAGAGCGATGAATCCGTCGAAATGCGTATCCACTCTCCGGCGACCTATCTTGTCCCCGCCCGGTTTGGGAATGTACCCCCGGCCGAAACGCGCCAGGAGCGGCCCGAGGATCATGATCGACCCGCGCAAACGTCGGGCCAACTGTTTGCCCTCCTCGGAGCGGATGTAGTCCACATCCACCTGGTCGGCCTGAAAGACGAAGGTCCCGGGGGCTTTCTTGGTGACCTTCACCCCGAGGTCGGAAAGCATCTCGATGAGGATATTGACGTCCTGTATGTCCGGCACGTTGCTTATCTCGACCGGGTCGGGGGTGAGCAGCACGGCGCTGATCACCTGCAACGCTTCATTTTTTGCTCCCTGGGGGATGACCTCTCCCGTCATCTCGATCCCACCCTGTATCCTGAACGAACCCATGTGTTTTACTTGCGCGTGTTATTCGTGGTTACTTATTTGTTGCCGTTTCCCGAGTTTTTACGGGAAGCCTTGCCTTGTTGTTTCTGCCGCTGCCCGTTCTGGGCGAAGCGTTTTTTCTGTACCGGGATCCCCTGCGGGTTGAGCGTGCCGATTTCCCCGCCGGGCAGGTGCGACTTGAGCGCCTCGATGTCGACCCTACCGCCGGAGAGTTCCTCCAGGTGGGCGAAGATCACCCCGTCCTCCACCGAATCCTTGTTCCAGGCCAGGTACGACTTCTTCATATGCTTGGCAATGGCGATCAGCAGCGCTTCCCGACGGTCGCCCGGCTCCATCGCGCAGGCCACCTCGATCAGACTGCGGATGTAATGGCCGTAATACCGGTACTTGTCCAACACCGGAGGATAGTCCAGACGGTCGGGCGGCGCGGCAAAGGTCTCGCGCGTGGGGATAGGGAACGGGGAGTCGATGTCCAGGCGGAAATCCGACATGATGAACAACTGATCCCACAGCTTGTGCTGGAAGTCCGGCACGTTGCGCAGGTGGGGATTGATCTCGCCCATCACGTCGATGATCCTGCGCGCCGCCCGGTTGCGCTCGTCGCGGTCCTCGATCGTCACGCAATAGTCCACCATCTGCTGGAGCGTGCGACCGTACTCGGGAATCTTGAGCTTTTCCCGTTCGGTATTGTACGAAAAACCCAGGTGCTCGTGCTCTGTCAAAGCCATAATCTGTATCGTGCTATATCTTTTGTATCTTGGCAAATTTAAGCAACATTTTCTTCTCGCCGATGTTGTCGAAGCGGATCGTTGCCTTCGCATCCGCTCCAGCGCCTTCCAGGGTGAGCACCGTCCCGTCGCCGAAACGTTCGTGCCGCACGCGGTCGCCCACGGCGAGGTCTCCTCCGCCCGAAGCACCCGCTCCCGCCGCTGCAGCCACTGCCTTGCCGAGCGGCTTGAGGTTCTTCGGCGCGGCAGCGCGTCCGGACGCACTGCCCGAGGGTCTTTCCGTCCGACGGCGGAAAGGCGCCGGAGCGCTCGGACCCGACGCCGCGCCGAAGATACCCGCATCCAGGATGGACGAACCGGCAGCGCGCCGCATCTCCTTCGGCACGGAAAATTCCAGGTAACGGTCGTCGATCTCATCCACGAACCGGGACAATTCGCCATCGGTGAGTTTTCCCCAGCGGTAACGCTGCTCGGCGTAGGTGAGGATGGCCCGACGCTCGGCGCGGGTGAGCGCCACGTAAAACAGCCGGCGTTCCTCCTCGATCTCCTCGCGGGTCGAGGAACTCATCATGCTCGGGAACAGGTTTTCCTCCATCCCCGCCACGAACACCGTGCCGAACTCCAGCCCCTTGGCCATGTGCACCGTCATCAGCGCCACCCGATCCGTATCCGACTCCTCGCCCCGGTCCATGTCGGTAAGCAGGGCCACCTGCTGCACGAAGGTCGAGAGCGAAGCATCCTCGTCGGCGATCTCCTTCTGGCTCTCCACGAAGTCCTTGATGCTATTGACCAACTCCTGTACGTTTTCATAGCGCGCCACATCCTCCGGGTCGGTCGCCGAGCTCATCAGCGAAAGGATCCCCGACTCGCGCAGGATCTTGTCCGCCGCCTCGAACGCATCGAGGGTCGAAGCGTACACCCCGAAGGCCTGGATCATCGTCGCAAAGGCATCCAACTTGGCCCGCACACCGGACTGGATCGCCAACTGCGGCAGCCGATCGAGCGCTCCGATCACCTCGAACACACTCCGTCCGTAGTGGTTGGCCGCCACGATCAGTTTGTTGAGCGTCGTCTCTCCGATGCCCCGCGCCGGGTAATTGATCACACGCAAGAGCGCCTCCTCGTCCTTCGGATTGACAGCCAAGCGCATGTACGCCAGCGCGTCCTTGATCTCCTTGCGCGCATAGAAGGACTGCCCGCCCCAGATGCGGTACGGGATATTGTGCCGCCGCAGGGCGTCTTCGATGGCACGGCTCTGGGCATTGGTGCGGTAGAGCACGGCAAAATCCTGGTAACGCGCCTTCGGATCGTCCTCCCGCAGGGATTTGATGGTCCGGGCGATGTAGTAAGCTTCGTCCCCGTCGGTGAGATTGCGCACCACCCGCACCGGTTCGCCGGCATCGTTGGCCGTCCAGACATCCTTGTCGAGCTTGTCGCGGTTTTTGGCGATCACGCTGTTGGCCGCCCCGACGATGTTCTTGGTCGAACGGTAATTCTGCTCCAGCTTGAAGATCCGGGCTTCGGGGTAGTCGCGGTTGAAGTGTAGAATGTTGGCGATGTTCGCCCCGCGGAACGAATAGATACTCTGCGCATCGTCGCCCACCACGCAGATATTGCGGTAAAGGTCGGCCAGCGCCTTGACGATCAGGTACTGGGAATGGTTGGTATCCTGATACTCGTCCACCAGGATATAGCGGAAACGGTCCTGATACTTGGCCAGCACGTCGGGAAAGCGCGCCAGAAGCTCATTGGTGCGCAGCAACAGGTCGTCGAAATCCATTGCCCCCGCCTTGAAACACCGCTCTACATACTGGCGGTACACGTCGAGGAACTTCGGCCGGCGCGCCGCCGCGTCCGTTTCGGCGCATTCCGGATAACGGTCGTAGGCATTGACGGTGATCAGGTTGTTCTTCAGCGAGGAGATACGCCCCTGGACCTGTTTGGGTTTGTAGATCTCCTTGTCCAGCTGCATATCCTTGATGATCTGAGTGATCAGCCGAAGGCTGTCGTCCGTATCGTAAATGGTAAAATTGGACGGAAAGCCCAAGCGGTGCGCCTCGGCGCGCAAAATCCGCGCAAAGACCGAATGGAACGTCCCCATCCACAGCGCCTGCGCATCGGAATATCCTACCATGGCCGAGATACGCGCCTGCATCTCGCGCGCCGCCTTGTTGGTAAAGGTCAGCGCCAGGATCTGAAACGGTGAAACACCCTTGCGGATCAAATGTGCGATCCGATACGTCAGCACCCGCGTCTTGCCCGACCCGGCCCCGGCGATGATCATCATCGGTCCCTCGGTACATTCCACCGCCGCGCGCTGCGCATCGTTGAGTTCATCCAAATAAGACATCTGTTCTACTCTCTCCTTCTTCGTTTTATCGCTTATTTTTTCGATTCTTTTTCTTCTCTCCTTCGTCATCTTCCCCCCCCTTCCTCGCTTTTCAAGGCCAAGGCATACCTTTTCTCCCGCATCCCCCGCTCAAAGCACCCCGCTTTCCCCCAGGGAAAACAGCGCCAGGTCGTACTTGACCGGATCGGACGGATCGTACCGGCGAAGCACCCGGTCCAGTTCCTCCACCGCCCCACGGTCGTTCTGCCGCCGCGTCAGCAAGCCCAAACTCCGGGAAACCCGCCCCACGTGGACATCCAACGGCATGGACAGATCCGAAGGCCGCACCCCTTCCCACAGTCCCAGGTCGATGCCCCCTTCGCGGCGCACCATCCAGCGCAGGAAGAGGTGCAGACGCTTGCACGCCGAGCCGCGCTGCGGGCAGGAAATATGCCGCCCCAACGGGTAGTCCCCCACCGCGGCCAGCATCTGCTCGCGGAAACGGGCGATCCCGTCCCACAATCCCCGCTCTCCCCCTCGGGGCGCGAAGGCC
>ERZ827520.1483-NODE-1483-length-26714-cov-10.852208_pt1 | contig 26714 bp, 25 predicted proteins | sample MGYA00519581_ERZ827520 | MGnify/ENA primary metagenome ERZ827520 (study PRJEB31778, sample SAMEA3449339) | human gut metagenome | biome: human gut; feature: human-associated habitat; material: faeces | place: United Kingdom | collected 2010/2012 ...
CGGCCGCCAAGGAGAACAAGCGCGTCATAGTCGACATCGTGCAGGCGTAATGCGCCGCTATTTGGAAGCCGGCCGCCTCAATTCCCCGCGCGGGATCAAGGGCGAGCTGCGCTTTGCCTGCTGGTGCGACAGCCCCGAGTTTTTGGAGGGCGTGCGCACCTTCTATCTCGACGCGGAGGGCACGCGCCCGCTGCGGGTCGTGCTCTACCGGCCCTCGATCCCCTCACTGATTTTCGAGGGGTACGAGGATCGCAGCCGCGCCTCGCAGCTTGTCAACCGCACCATTTATTTCGACCGCGAGGACGTGCCGCTTCCGGAGGGCGTCGTGTACAACGACGACCTGCTCGGCCTGCCGGTGTTCGATACCGACGGCGCGCGGCTCGGCAGCTTGACGGCGGTCGAGGAGGGCGTGCGCGGGATGTATTACGTCGTCACCGGCGGGGAAAAGAGCTATCGCATCCCGGTCGTGGACGAGTTCGTCAAGCGCGTGTCGCTCACCGACGGCGTCGTCGTCGCGCTCATCGACGGGCTGGAGCTGTGAGCGCGCCGCCGCGTCATTTCAGAGCAAGGGCGGTGCCGTTTTGTGAATTTTGAGATTCTCACCCTGTTTCCCGCGATGCTGGAGGGCTTTTTTTCGGAGAGCATCCTCGGCCGCGCGCGGGAGAGCGGGGCTGTCCGCGTCGCGTGTACCGACATCCGCGCGTATACGCGGAACAAGCACCGCCGCGTGGACGATACGCCTTACGGCGGCGGCTACGGGATGGTGCTGGCCTGCCAGCCGGTCGTCGACTGCCTGCGCGCGGTCAAAAGCCGTCTGACGGGCAGTGTTCGCACAATCTACCTCTCGCCGCAGGGCGGGCTGTTTACCCATCGGAAGGCGAAGGAGCTGGCGTCGTACGACAACCTCGTGCTGCTCTGCGGGCATTACGAGGGCGTCGACGAGCGCATCCTCGAGCTGGAGGTGGACGAGGAGCTGTCGGTCGGCGACTATGTGCTCACCGGCGGCGAGCTGCCGGCGGCCATTGTGGTGGACGCGGTGGCCAGACTGGTCGACGGCGTGCTGCCGGCGGCCGAGGTGCATACCGACGAGAGCATCGTCACCGGGCTGCTGGAGTATCCCCAGTATACGCGTCCGCGCGTGTTCGAGGGGCGCGCCGTGCCCGACGTGCTGCTGGGCGGCGACCATGAAGAGATACGAAAATGGCGGCTGGCGCGCGCTTTTGAGCGGACGCTCGAAAAGCGGCCCGAGCTGCTGGAACTGCTGAAGGGGGAGGAGCCGCTTGACCGGCGGGACGAAACATAAGCATAGCTATCTCGGCCGGCTGGCGCAGGACAGCCTGATCCTGTCCGCCCTGAACGCGCTGCAGGCGAAGCTCGGGCGCGCGCTGCGCCGGGTCCCCGTGCGCCGTCCGCGGTCGGGCGCGGAGGGCGTTTTCGGCGCGCTGCGCAGGCGCGCGGCGGTGGCCAAGCGCACCGCCGTATTGAAAATGAAAGTGGCTTCCGCCGTCGAAAGCAGCGCGGCGGTGCGTGTCTACCGCGGTTTTGTAAGGACGCTTTTGGGTCTGTCCATGCAGACGGTCGCGGTCTTTTTTATTACCTTCGGTCTGTATACGCTCGCCAGCTCGCTGATCCGCCTGTTTACCGCCGGACAGCCGGCTTCGCCGAGCGAGCTGCTGCCCGGCGTGCTGAGCCTGCTGTTCGCCGCTCTGTTCGTCGGCTGCGGCGACTCGCTGCAAAGCAAGCTGCGCGGCAGCGGCCTGTTTCGGCTGGTCTTTGTCCGTCTGCTGGGCGTGGACGAGCAGACGCTCGCCGGCACGGCGTCTGTTCGCGGCTACGGGGCCGTCGCCGTCATCGTCGGCACGCTGCTCGGCTCGCTGAGCTATTTTGTTTCCGCGTGGCGGATTCTGCTGTGCCTGCTGAGCGTGCTGTTCGCGCTCGCCGTCCTCCGCTTTCCCGAGACGGGGCTGCTGGCGGCGCTGCTGCTGTTCCCGTTCCTGCCCGCACCGGGGCTGGCGGCGCTGCTGGTCGTTTCGTTCGCCAGCTATCTGCTCCGCCTGTCGCGCGGGAAGCGCAATTTCCGCTTCGCCAAGCCCGACGGCTGCTTCTGGTTCTTCGCCGCCGCGTCGCTGCTGCTGCTCGGCGGGGACACGGGCGCGTCCGCCGCGCTGCGCCTCTGCTGTGCGTGCGCCTTCCCGCTGTGCGTGAATCTGCTGCGCTCGGAGAAGCTGCTCTCCCGCGCGGCCGCCTGCTTGTTCGTGGGACTGTCCGCGTTCGCGGTTTTGTTCTGCCTGACGGCTTGGACGCCGGCGCGCGCCGTTTGGGACGCGCTCGGGCTTCCCGTTTTCGCGCCGACCGCGGCGGCCGCGGCCGTCTGCCTAACGGCGCTGCTGCCGCTCTGCGTGCAAGCTCTCCTGCGCGCGCCCGCGCGCGGCCGCCGGCTGGCCGCGCTGCTGCTGCTGGCGGTGGACGGCTGCGCGCTCGTCCTGCTGCGCAGCGAGTCGGTGCTCTATCTCGCGCTGGTCGTGCTGACGGCTTCGTTTGCGCTTTCCACGGGGAAAGCGCTTGTATCTCTGCTGGGGATGGGGCTGTTTTCGCTGGCGGCGGTCGGCTTCGTGCGCTGCGCGGCGGCGCTGGGCGCCGTTGCGCCGGCTTCCTTCTTCCCCGAACGGCTGCTGCCCGACTGCCCGCCCGCCGCGCTGCTGACCGGCGTCGGCGGCGGGATGGGCTTCTGCGCCGTGTTCGGAGGCACGTTCCCTGCGGTTTCGGGCTATTTCCGGCTTGCCGCGGAGGGCGGCCTGTTCTATCTGTTGCTGCCGGTCTCGCTCGCCGTGCTGACCGTGGCCCGCGCCGTTCCGCTGCTGCGGGGGCGGAACGGCCCGGACAAGACTGCGGCCTGCGGCGTCTGTATGCTGCTGGCGTTCGCGCTGTCCGCCGCGGTGTTCGACGTGTTTGTGGACAGCGCCGCGCAGCTTTTGTTCTGGGCGTCCGCCGGCCTGCTGTCCGCTGCGGCGGAGAACGGCCGCGCCGTGGGCCGGCAGCCGGAAATCTGATTGCCAAAGAGAGGATTTTGCTGGATGAAAAAGAAAGTTCGCTTTAATTTGCTGGATGCGGCGATCCTCCTTGTCGCCGTCGGACTCGTTCTCTCGTTCGTGTTCCGCGCCGAGCTTGCGCGCATCGTCTCGGGCGCGGAGGAAGCGGCCTACACCGTGACCTTCACCGTCGTCACCACGCCGGAAAATGCCGACGCGCTCGCCGTGGGCGCGCGCCTCACCGACGGGGACGGCAACGTGTTCGCGGGGGAGGTGACCGCGCTGTCGCCCGCCGAGGGCTTCGGCGCGCTCGCCGGACAGCGCGCGCTGTCCGTGCAGGCCGATATGCGCGGCTACACCAAGGACGGCGCCGATTTCCTTGCCGGCGGCACGCGTTTGGAGCCGGGCGCTTCGTTCGCCGTCACGGCGGACGGCCGGGAGCTGTTCATTCAAATCGGTTCCGTCGTCAGAAAATAGCATTTTGCACAAAAAGATTGGTCTCATTTTGGAATATTCGTATACAATGATGCCGTTCGTCTCTTGTAAAAAGAGCGCGAATTTGTTATAATGAAGAAGCAGACTTGAAATCTGGAGGTTTATCGATGCTTACCAAAACTGTAACGGTTGAGAATTCGGTCGGGCTGCACGCAAGACCCGCCACGTTTTTCATACAGAAGGCCAACTCCTATAAAAGCTCTGTGTGGATCGAGAACAGCGACAGAAGAGCCAACGCGAAAAGTCTGCTCGGCGTTTTGTCTTTGGGAATCACGAAGGGCAAGGAGATCACCATCATTGCCGACGGTGCGGACGAGAAGGAAGCCGTAGACGGACTCGTCGACCTCATCCTTTCCGGCCTCAACGGCTGACAGCTTCGCACAGAACGGATCGATTGACGCGTCCGGGCTCATTTATCGCAAATGGGTCCGGACATTTTGTGTTTTCAAGGGGGGAAGCGCGTGGAAAAATCCGAGCTGCTGGCGAAGGCCAGACTGCTGCCGGCGACGCCGGGCGTGTACATCATGCGCGACAAGTTCGACCGCGTCATCTACGTCGGCAAATCGAAGGCGCTGAAGAACCGCGTTTCCAGCTATTTTGCGCCGGGCGGCGTTCCGGCGGGCAAGACGGCCAAAATGGTCGCCGCCGTCGACCGCTTCGAGGTTTATCATACCTCCACCGAGCTGGAGGCGCTGGTGCTGGAGAACTCGTTCATCAAGCAGTACATGCCGCACTACAACATCAAGCTCAAGGACTCGGAGGGCTACCCCTATATCAAGCTCACGCAGGGCGAGTATCCCACTCTGTCCGTGACCTCCCGCCACGACGGCGACCGTGCGAAGTACTACGGGCCGTTCTCGTCGTACACGACGGCGCACAGCATCGTCGGCTCGGTGCGCAAGGCGCTGGGACTGCCGAGCTGCCATAAGAAGTTCCCGCAGGACATCGGCAAGGGCCGCCCCTGCCTGAATTTCCACATCGGGCAGTGCATAGGCGTCTGCCGCGCCGGCGCGGTCTCGGCGGCGGAGCTGCGCGAGCGCTACGAGCAGGCCGCGCATTTGCTGCGCGGCGATTACGGCAGCCTGCTCCGGCTGCTGGAGGAGAAGATGGTTCAGGCGTCGGAAAATCTGGAGTTCGAGCGCGCGGCCAAATACCGCGACTGCATACAGAACGTTCGCAAGCTCGGCGACAAGCAGCACATCGTCGCCTCGCCCGACACCGAATGCGACGTCGTCGGCGTGTACAGCGACGAGCTGGGCGGCTCGGTGACGGTGCTGTTCGTCCGCGGCGGCGCAATCACCGACCGCGAGACCTTCTACTTCGGCGCGGACGAGATTCTCGACGGCTCGGGACTGGTGTCCTTCCTCACGCGGTTTTACCAGCTTCGCGAGTACATCCCCGACAGCATTCTGCTCTCTTTTCCGCTTGAGCCGGAGGAGACCGAGCTGCTGTCCGAGCGGCTGTACGGCGCGCGCGGCCGCACCAAGGTGAGCGTACCCGTCCGCGGCGAAAAAAAAGAGCTTTGCGTTCGCGCATATGAAAACGCCAAAGAGCTAATCCTGCATAAGAGAGCGTCGGACGCCCGTTCCTCCGGCCAGCTCGCCGCGCTGGCCGAGCTGCTTCATCTGGAGGTGCTGCCCGAGCGCATCGAAGCCTACGACATCTCCAACAGCGGCGACGAGCATATCACCTGCGGGATGATCACGCTGCTGGACGGGAAATTCGCCAAGCGGGAATACAAGCTGTTCAACATCAAAAAAAGCGATATGCAGGACGACTACGCCGCCATGCGCGAGGCGATGGAGCGCCGCATCGCGCACCTGTCCGACTGGGGCGCACCCGACCTGATCCTGCTCGACGGCGGCCGCACGCACGTCGGCGTGGTCCGCGCGCTGCTGGAGGAGAAGGGCGTCGCGCTGCCGGTTTTCGGCATGGTCAAGGACGAGCATCATAAAACCCGCACGCTCACCGACGGCGAGCACGACATCGGGCTGACCAAGCGGCAGGACATTTTCGTGTTCGTGTACAAGATTCAGGAGGAGGTGCACCGCTTCGCCTTCTCGGGGATGGACGCCAAGCGCCGCAAGAGCGTGCGCAAAAGCACGCTCGAGTCCATTCAGGGCGTCGGCCCCGAAAGCGCCCGCCGGCTCAACGCGGCGTTCGGCGGCCTGCGCGGCGTGCGCGGCGCGACGGCCGAGCAGCTTGCGGCGGTCAAGGGCGTGTCCCGACGGGCGGCGGAGGCGGTTTACAGGCATTTTCACCCCGAGGGGACGCAGGAAACGCAGGAATAAGGAAAGGACGGACAACCTATGCGGATTATCACCGGGTCGGCTCGAGGCACGACCCTCAAAACTCTGCCGGGCGAGGAGACGCGCCCCACCGCCGAGCGCGTGAAGGAGGCGATGTTCTCCGCCGTGCAGTTCGAGCTGGGCGACCGAAGCGTACTGGAGCTGTTCGGCGGCTGCGGCCAGCTTTCGCTCGAGGCGCTTTCGCGCGGGGCGGAAAGCGCGACCATCGTGGACGCGTCGCGCGCGGCCTGCGAGATCATCAAGGAGAACGCGGTCAAGACCAAGCTGTTCGACCGCTGCCGCGTCGTCTGCTCGGACTGGAAGTCCTTCGTCAAGGGGATGGCCGGGCGCGCGTCCTATTCGCTGCTGCTGCTCGATCCGCCGTATAAGCCCGGCGCGGTCGACGAAATTCTCTCGCTGGTCATCGGCAGCGGCCTGCTCACCGACGACGCCGTCGTCATCGCCGAAACGGCCGCCGACGGTGTACCCGTCCCGCCCGACGGCTGGACGGCCAAGGCTTACCGCTACGGCAAAACCTACGTCACCATCCTTCGCGCCGGCGGGAACGGGGGGCCTGCGCTGTGACGCGCGCGGCGATCCTTCCCGGCACCTACGACCCGATCACCTGCGGCCATACGTCGCTGGCCTGCCGCGCCGCGGCGCTGTTCGGGCGCGCCGTCGTCGTGGTGATGAACAACACCGAAAAGCGCACGCTGTTCTCGTTCGAAGAACGGCTCGCGCTGGCGCGCGCCGCGTTCGAGGGCCGCGCCGACGTCGAGGTCGTCGGCTGCGCGGGCCTGCTGGCCGATTTCGCCGCCGACTACGGCGACGCCGTGCTGGTCAAGGGCGTGCGCGACGCGCGCGACTTCACTTACGAGGCGAACCTTGCCGAAATCAACCGGCGGCTCGGCGGGGTGGAGACGCTGCTGCTGCCCGCCGACCCGGCCGTCGGTTTTATTTCCTCCACCTTCGTGCGCGAGCTGATCAAATATCATAAGCCGCTGACGGGCTATGTCCCGGACGGCGCAATCGAAACCATCAAGGGGCTGAAACGATGAGTGTGATCGTGAGAACCGATTTGGAATTTGTCCGCGAACGGCTGAAAAGCCCGTTCGGCTTCAAGGGCCGCTATCTCGACGAGCTGTGGCAGACGGTCGCGCTGATCGCCACCGACCGCTATACCGCCGCTGCGCCCGCCACCGAGAGCGTCCTCTGGTCGGACGGCGCCGTGTTCGGCGAGAACCCGCCCGCCGCCGCCAACGCGCTGATGATGACCGTCACCGCCCGCGCGCTGCGGCTGCTCGAGGGGCGGGAGCTGCGCCGCCCCGACCTGATGCTGGACGAGCTGCTGCCGGCGCTTGCCGACTACGCCGAGGCCGTCTGCGGCCGCCGCGTGGCGCCGACCTTCCTGCTCAACGCGCTCGTCGGCGTGGACATCGCGCTCTGGTCGCTCTACGCGCGGGAGAACGGCGTCGACAGCTTCGACGGAATCGTTCCGCCGTATGCGCGTGCGGCGATGACGCACCGCCACGCGCGCCTTTCGCATATCCCGCTGATCTCCTACGCCGTTGGGGAGCGCGAGCTGCGGGAATGTCTGGATTCGGGCACCGCGCTGCTGAAAATCAAGATCGGCAAGGCCGTGTCCGGCGCGCCCGGCTCGGAGGAGGATATGGCCTCGATGGCCGCGTGGGACTGCGCCCGGCTGGAGCAGATCCACGCCGTCGCCAAAGACTACCGCACCTCCTGCACCGACGACGGCCGCGTGCTCTACTATCTCGACGCCAACGGCCGCTACGACTGCAAGGAACGGCTGAGACTGCTGCTCGCGCACGCCGAGCGCATCGGCGCGCTCGACCGCATCGCGCTGCTGGAGGAGCCGTTCGCGCCCGGCGACGATACCGACGTCTCCGACCTGCCCGTGACGATCAACGCCGACGAGAGCGCGCATGGCGTGGACGACGTCAAAAGGCGGCTCGCGCAGGGCTACCGCGCCGTCGCCCTCAAGCCGATTGCAAAGACGCTCTCGGTCTCCTTCCGGATGGCCGCCGCCGTGCATGAGGCGGGCGCGCAGTGCCTCTGCGCCGACCTGACGGTCAACCCCTTCCTCGCGCAGTGGAACAAGCAGTTCGCCGCGCGCATCGCGCCGCTTTCCAAGATGAACGTCGGCTGTCTGGAGGTCAACGGCGACCAGAACTACGTCACCTGGGACGCGCAGAAGGCGCTGCTGCCCGACGGTGTGCGCTACGACGACGAGGCGGACGGCGTGTTCACACTGGACGAGCGCTTTTACGAAACGAGCGGCAGACTGTTCGGAGAGAACGGCTATCACGCATTCTTTACAAAAAAATCGCGGTAAGCCCTTGCAATCCGCGCCGGTTTGGAGTAAAATGTCGATAACAGGGTCAAGCAGTACGAAAGGTTGGTTTTACATATGGAAAAAATTGCGCTGATTATGAACGGCGGCTCGCGCAATATGGTCATCAGCGACAAGACGGTCGCGCGGCTGAAAACGCTCGGCGAGGTCGTCATCAACGAAGGCTCCACCGGCAAGGAGGACGTCATCAAAGCCATCTCGGGCGCGACGGTTGCCATTACCTCGTGGGGCAACACCGGCATCGACGCGGAAATCCTCGCCGCCTGCCCGGATCTGAAGCTGGTCTGCCACGCGGCCGGCTCGGTCAAGCCGATCGTGACCGACGCGCTGTGGGAAAAGGGCGTACGCGTGGTCTCCTCCGCCTGCCCGCTCGGTCACGGCGTGGCCGAAACGGCGCTGGGCTTTACCATCTCCGCCTCGAAAAACTTCTATAACCTCAACGCCAGCCTTCACAACGGCGGCTGGGAGGAGGGTAAGGACGCCATCGGCGACCTCTTCGACCTGACCGTCGGCGTCATCAGCGCGGGCTGGGCGGGCGCGCATTACATCGAGCTTTTGCAGAATTTCAACGTCGACGTGCTGCTGTACGACCCGTTCGTTTCGGACGAACGCGCCGCGGCGCTCGGCTGCAAAAAGGCTTCGCTCGAGGAGCTGCTGCGGGCCAGCGACATCGTATCCATTCACGCGCCCTCGATCCCCGAAACCTACCATATGTTCAACGAGGAAACCATCGGGATGATGAAGGACAACGCCGTCCTCATCAATACCGCGCGCGGCTCGCTCATCGACGAGCAGGCGCTCTATACGCATATGAAGGCCGGCAAGCTCAAATACGCCTGCCTCGACGTGACCGACCCCGAGCCGCCCGCGGCCGACAACCCGCTGCGCACGCTGCCCAACTGCATTATGACGCCGCACCTCGCCGGACTGGCGAACAATGGCCTCAAGCGCATCGGCGCGTTCGTGTGCGACGAGATTGAACGGTTCCTGAAGGGCGAAAAGCTCGTCGCCGAGGTCACGGAGGATATGCTCGCCAGAATGGCGTAAGGACGATTTAAGACGAACGATAAAGGAAAGGGAACGGAATGAAAAAGCATCTGATGACCGCCGTATGTATCCTGCTGGCCGCGGCCTGCGTCTGCCTGTCGGCCGCGCTGGTGCTGACCGCACGGGACGACGCGCAGACGATGGGCACGACGCCGGGGCTGGCGAACGCGTCGAGCGACGACATCCAGTTCAAGCTGGCGCTCCTGCATCTGTATAAGGAAGCGACGGACGTCACGCTTGTTCTGCCCTACACCACCGTCAACCTCACGCAGACGGCGGTTACCCGCGCCTTCATCGGCAGCGAGGAGGGCGAGACCGCCATCCGCGAGATGAACGAGCGCGTCGACCGCACGCTCAATTCGGCCTTCGATACGATGACCGACATCACCGATAAGTACGCCGCCGTCCTCAAGGAGTATAGCATCTCGTCCGCCTCGTCCTACCAGACCAAGCTGACGGAGCTGAAGAATATGTTCGCGTCGCTGCGGAATTCCTCCACCGAGCTGATTTCGCGCACGCGCACGCTCATCAATCGGATGAACGGCGATTATGACGCCTATTACACCCAATACTTGGAGCAGCTCAGCGACCTTTCGGGGAAGATTGAGACCTACGGCGACACGCTGGAGAACGAATACCTCGCGCTGCTGTCGGCCATCAGCGACAGCTACGAAACGATCCAATAACGCAAACGGCGGAGGACGGCTTTGTCCTCCGCGCTTTTTTGCCCGGGGAAACGCGCAGCGCACCACGGGCCGTTCGCCGCCGGATTCGTGCCGTCGGGTTTGTCCGCGGCGGCATGCTGCGCGGCTGTCCGGCCGCGCCTTTTGGGGAACGGCGGGCGGGATATGGCGCGGAAACGGCCGCAAAAAGGCGCTTTCGGCCGTGCCGACCGCTCTGTGTCCGTCGGTTCGAAAGGGAAAGGGACGCAGATTCCTGCCGGTGCGGGAGAACGCGGGCGCGGCGGGCGTTGGTGGCCGCGTGTTCGCGGACGGTACGGGAGCATCCCGACAGACGATTGGAGAAAGGGGACTTGTCGTGAAAGCGCGCTTTCGATTCTGCCTCCTGCTGTCGGCGGCCGCCCTGGCCGCCGTCGCCGCGCTCGTGTTTTTCGGCGTGCTTCCGCTCAATGCGCCGCCGGAGGACCGATACCCTGTCCGCGGCGTGGACGTTTCGGCTTATCAGGGCGTGATCGACTGGCCGACGCTCGCGGCGCAGGGCGTCGAGTTTGCGTTCGTCAAGGCGACGGAGGGCAGCGGATTCACAGACGCGCGGTTCTCATTCAATGTCCTGCAGGCGCGAAACGCAGGGCTGCGGGTGGGCGCTTACCATTTTTTCAGCTTTGAAAGCTCCGGCGACGCGCAGGCCGACAATTTCATCGCCGCCGTGGAGCCTTTCGCGGGGATGCTGCCGCCCGTCGTCGATCTGGAGTACTACGCCGGCTTTTTCGACGACCCGCCGGCCGCCGAGCCGGTCCGCGCCGAGCTGGACGCGCTCCTCGAACGGCTGCGGGCGCATTACGGCGTGCAGCCGATCCTGTACGTCACCGAGGCGTCGTATGCGCGCTATATCGCCGGCGTGCCCGCGTATGCGGGGCTGGATATCTGGATTCGCAGCGTGTACCGGCGTCCGCGCCTGGAGGGCTGGACCTTCTGGCAGTATTCCAACCGCGCGCGGCTGGACGGCTACGACGGCGACGAGCGCTATATCGACCTCAACGTTTTTTGCGGCTCTCGGGCCGAATTTGAAGCGAAATATCCTGCATAAACGCCGCAGAGATAAAACGAAGGGGGCCGCGGCGCGCAAAATGCGCGCCGCGGCCCCCCTTTCGCAAAGAAGCCGTTCGGAAAGCGTCTGCACAAAAATCCGTCCGCCTTTTGCAAAGGGGACGAGGCGAAGATAAGCCCCCTTTCCGGCTTTTTTATAAGTACGAGGTATTTTTCCAAAAAAGGGATGGGGCAAAGAGCGCCCCGCTGAGCCGTTATTCGGTGAGACTTTGAGATTTGGGGGCGAGCAAACGCGGCGATTTGTTCGGCGTGCCGGTTTGCTTTTGTCAAGCTGCTGCGGATGCGCCGCTGTGCGGCGTATCCGCGCAATGGCGCACTCCAATTTACAAGACGATGCCCGACGCCGCTTTGCGGCGTCGAGCAGGTAAGAAAGCGGGGAAATTGGGCGTAAATAAAAGCGGCGATACGAAAATCGGCTTGCCGCATCGCGCAGGGAGGGACGCCGTCAATCCCCGCTTTCGGGCGCGGCCTCCGATTCGGGTTCCGACTGCGGCGGCGCGCAGGTGTAGGTCTCGTCCACCATGTCGCAGATACCCGCCAACAGCATAAGGAGGCCCTGCACCTTGTGCGGCTGGAGTACATAGGTACCCTTCGGCATATCCTCGCGGATCAGGTCGGCGGCCAGCAGCGGCTTCATATGATGGTAGACCTGCCCGGTGGAGCCGAAGCCGCACGTCTTGACCAGCTCGGCGACCGTCTGCGGCTTTTGCAGGATTGCCAGCAGGAGCCTCAGCCGCTCGCCGCTGCCGATGCAGGCCAGCACCCGCTCGGCCGTGCCGTTCTCAATCAGCGCCAGCAGCCCGTCTGTTTCGACGCCGTTCCGTATCCACGAGGACTGCCGTCCGCCCGAGGCGAATACGCCCAAATAGGTGATCGCGCCGCCGGTGCCGCGGGTGCCGCTCTTGCTTTCCAAATCGCCCATCAGCGACGAAAGCCTCGGGTCGGGGTGCATATTCGGTATTCGCCGGATATGTCCGACCCTTTCCGCGCCGTCCTGCGGCTTGCCTGCGGCGGCTTTTCCGTCGAGCAGCTCTCCCAGCCGCTTCACCTCGTTTTTCAGCTCGTCCAGCTCTTTTCCGAAATCTCGTTCCATAATAACGCACCCCTCTTTGTAATATCGAAATTCCGTAAATACATAATATCAAAAATTTTTGCGTTTGTCAATACGCATTTACGAAAAAACAAAAAGAGACCGCTGCATAGCGGTCTCTTTTCTGTTCTTTCGTTAGAGGTGCGTCTTTTCCTTTGGAAATGCGTCAGCTTCTCTTGCGGATAACCGTAACCGTCACCGCGAGAGCGGCCAGCGCGACCACGATGAGCGCCGTAATGCCCGCGTCGGAGGTCTCGGGAGTCTTGGAGGACTCGGCGGCAGAGGAAGCGGGCGCTTCGGTAGATTCCGCCGCAGACGATTCCGCTTCGGACGGCTCGGCTTCGGACGTGCCGGTCGAGGTGTCGGCCGTTCTCGGGTCCTCGACGGTGCAGGTCGCCGTACCGTTTTCGACGGCGCCGTCGACAGTCAGGTCAACGCCGCTGAGCTGGATGAACATGCCGGCTTTGATGGCCGCAGCGTTGAGCTTGCCGTAAACGTTCGGATACTCGTCAATCTGCGCCGGGTCGCTCGTCGAAGAATGGACGGCGAGGATGATCTGGCCTTCCTCCAGCGTGATGTCCGGGTCGCTGCCCGAGCCGGGGACCGCGTCGCCGGCGGCCTTGTACAGCCCGTCGGCCACTTTATCCAGCACGATGTTGACCGACCATTTCATATTTGCCGAAGGAATCAAATCCTGCTTGGTAATGATGGTTGTCTTTTCACCGGCAACGGCTATATTAACTGTGTCGACTTTGAAAGCGTACCCGTCGGGGTTGACGTCCTCCGCGGCGGCAAAGATCGCACACAGCGAGCAGAGCAGCAGCGCGGCGAGCAATACGGAAAGTGTTTTCTTCATTTTGTTCTCGTTCCTTTCTCGGTTTTATGTCGCGGTATGAAGCGGAATTGTATCATTTGTTAAGAGTTTAACATAAAAAACCGCGCTTGTCAACAGGCTGTTTGAAAAATTTATCGGCAACAGGTTGTTTTTTACGGATTTGTATAGTATAATTTTGTAAGAATACAGGGAAAGGGGTGTGCGGCGATGCTGCTGCGCGAAAACGCGCCGCTGCGGGAATACTGCAGCATGCGCGTCGGCGGTCCGGCAAGGCTGGCCGCATTTCCCGAGACGGCGGAGGAGCTGGCCGCGCTGCTGCGCGCGGGCGGGCGGCGGGTCGTACTCGGCGGCGGCTCGAACGTGCTGTTCCCCGACGAGGGCTACGACGGCACCGTTATCTTCACCACGCGGCTCTGCGGCCTGACGGCGGACGGCTGCACGCTGTCCGCGCAGGCGGGCGTGCCGCTGTCGGCCGCGGCGCGTCGGGCGCTCGAATGCGGGCTGGGCGGGCTGGCGTTCGCCTACGGCATCCCGGGGACGGTCGGCGGCGGCGTGTATATGAACGCGGGCGCGTACGGCGGGCAGATAGCCGATTGCCTCGTCCGCGCGACGCTGCTGGACGCGGCGGGCGAACCGCGCGTCGTCCCCGCGTCCGAGCTGGCGCTCGGCTACCGCAGCAGTGCGCTGATGGAAGGTGATTGGACGCTTTTGTCGGCCGATTTTGCTCTCGTTCCCGCCCCGCCGGAGGAAATCCGCGCGGAAATGGAGCGGAATATGCAGGCCCGCCGCGAAAAGCAGCCGCTCGAATATCCAAGCTGCGGCAGCACCTTTAAGCGGCCGCCGGGGCAGTACGCGGGCGCGCTCATCGAGCGCTGCGGCCTGAAGGGCTGCACGGTCGGCGGCGCGCAGGTGTCGGAAAAGCACGCCGGCTTTGTCGTCAACCGCGGGGACGCGACGTCGGCGGACGTGCGGGCGCTCATCGCGCACATCCAACGCGTGGTCGCGGAAAAAACGGGTGTTTTGCTCGAATGCGAAGTGAGAATAATAGACAATGAATGATCGATCCTATGCGGCCGCGCTCCGCGAGAGTCTGGCTGCCCGCGAGGAAAAAAAGCCCTGCTGCCGCCGCAGCTACGCGGCGGGGCTGGCGGGGGAGTCGCCGCCGGACTTCGCCTGCGCGGGGGACGCGGGCTGCTATCTGCGCGGCGTGTTCGTCCGCTGCGGGAGCATGACCGACCCCGACAAGGGCTACTATCTGTCGCTGCGTCCGGGCGCGCAGTTGGAGGCCGCCGCCCGTCTGCTGGATGACGCCGGACTGCCGCCGGGCCGGACGGTCCGCCGCGGCGTGCCGCTGCTGTATTATCGGGACAGCGGCAAAATCGAGGATTTTCTGGCGCTTGTCGGGCAGTCCAAGCATGCGCTGGAGCTGATGGACAAGAAGATCACGCGCGCGCTGCGCAACAACGCCAACCGTCTCGCCAACGCGGAAACGGCCAATTACGACCGCGCCGCGACCGCCTCGGCCGAGCAGGTGAACGCGATCAAGCTGCTGATCAAGCATAAAGAATTCAAGCGCCTGTCTCCCGAGCTGGCCGAGAGTGCTGCGCTGCGGCTGCGGCATCCCGAGCTGGATTTGGCCTCGCTGGCCGAGCTGCACGAGAAGCGGGTCAGCAAATCGGGCCTCAACCATCGGATGGAAAAGCTGCTGGAGATGGCGAAAAAATATCAGTAAAACGATTCTGCGGCCGCCGCGCCCTCGGGCACGGGCGGAAGCGTACAAAAAAGGAGGCGGCGGCGAACCGTGGGCTTCGTACATTTGCATCTGCACACCGAATACAGCCTGCTCGACGGCGCCTGCCGCATCGCGGACATCCCCGCGGCCGTCAGCGGCGCCGGGATGGACGCCGTCGCCGTCACCGACCACGGCGTGCTGTACGGCGCGGTCGCGTTCGATAAGGCCTGCCGCGCCGCCGGCGTCAAGCCGATCATCGGCTGCGAGGTCTATGTCGCGCCGCGCACGATGGCGGACAAGCAGTATCCGGCGGACACCGACTATTCCCATCTCGTGCTGCTCTGTGAGAACGAGATAGGCTACAAAAACCTGTCGGCCATCGTCTCGCGCGCGTTCACGGAGGGCTTTTACCAGAAGCCGCGCACCGACCTCGATTTCCTCCGCACGCACGCGGAGGGGCTGATCGCGCTGTCGGCCTGCCTGTCCGGCCCGCTGTCCAAGCGGCTGCTGCGGGACGATTTCGCCGGCGCGCGTGCGGCGGCCGAAGCGTATGCGGAAATCTTCGGCAGGGATTGCTTTTATATCGAATTGCAGCGCCACGGGCTGGACCGGCAGGAGGAGGTCAACCGCCGCCTGCTGCTGCTGGCGGAGGAGCTGTCGCTGCCGGTCGTCGCGACCAACGACGTGCATTATCTGCAAAAAGGCGACGCGAAGCTGCAGGAGCTTCTGACGGCCATCGGCACCGGCTCGACGCTGGGGGACAGCGGGCTGTCCTTCGAGACCGAGGAATTTTATCTCAAGACCCCGCAGGAGATGGAGGCCCTCTTTGCCGACCTGCCCGAAGCGCTGGAAAACACCGTCCGCATCGCGTCGCGCTGCGCGTTCGATTTCGAGTTCGGCAAGCTGCACCTGCCCGCGTACACGCCGCCCGACGGCTCGGCGAACGAGGACTATCTCCGCCGGCAGGTTGAGGCGGGCTACGCGGACAAGGTCGCGCGGGGGCTGCTGCCCGAACGCGCGGACTACCGCGAGCGGTTCGGCTACGAGCTGTCGGTCATCGTTTCGATGGGCTTTACCGACTACTTTCTGATCGTGGCCGATTTCGTCGGGTACGCCAAATCGCGCGGCATCCCGGTCGGCCCGGGCCGCGGCAGCGGCGTGGGCAGTTTGGTCGCGTATCTGCTCGGCATCACCGACGTGGACCCCGTGAAGTACGGGCTGCTGTTCGAGCGCTGTCTGAACCCCGAGCGAGTGAGCATGCCCGACTTCGACATCGATTTCTGCGACCGCCGCCGCGGCGAGGTCATCGAGTATGTGGCGGAAAAATACGGCGCCGACCACGTCGCGCAGATCATCACCTTCGGCACGCTTGCCTGCCGCGCCGCCGTGCGCGACGTCGGCCGCGCGCTGGGGATGACCTACGCGCAGGTCGATGAGATTGCCAAGCTCGTCCCCCGCCGCCTCGGCATCACCGTCGCCGCCGCGCTGGAGGAAAGCGCCGAGCTCAGAGGCCGCGTTGAGAGCGACCCCGCCGTCCGGCGGCTGATGGAATTCGCCGCCGCGCTCGAGGGGCGGCCGCGCAACGCGTCCACCCACGCCGCCGGCGTGGTGATTACCGACAAGCCGATCATCGAATATGTGCCCGTCTCCTCCAACGGCGGGGACGCAGTCACGCAGTATCCGGCCGAGACCGTGGCCGAGCTGGGGCTTCTGAAGATGGACTTCCTCGGCCTGCGCTTTCTGTCCGTGCTCGACGACGCGGAGAAGGACGTCCGCCGCAAGGACCCCGCCTTTTCGCTTGCCGCCGTCGACGACGGGGACGAAGCGACCTATGCGATGCTGTCCGCAGGCGATTCGGTCGGCCTTTTCCAGCTTGAAAGCGACGGGATGCGCGCGCTGCTGACCAAGCTGCGCCCGTACTGTCTGGAGGACATCATGAGCGCCATCTCGCTCTACCGCCCCGGGCCGATGCAGTCGATTTCGCGCTTTTTGAAAAACCGCGCCGACCCCGCCTCCATCCGCTATGTGGACGAGCGGCTGGCCGACATCCTCGGCTCGACGGGCGGCTGCATCATCTACCAGGAGCAGGTGATGATGATTTTCCGCGTGCTCGCCGGGTACAGCTACGGCCGCGCCGACGTCGTGCGCCGGATGATGAGCAAGAAAAAGGTCGACGAGATGGAGCGGGAGAAGGCGTTCTTTCTGGCGGGCGCCGCTGAGAACGGCGTGCGGCCCGAAACGGCCGAGTCGGTGTTTGCCGAGATGAGCGACTTCGCCAAATACGCGTTCAACAAAAGCCACGCGGCGGCCTACGCCGTCGTCGCCTTCCGCACGGCGTATCTGAAATGCCATCACCGGCGCGAATATATGTGCGCGCTGCTCAACTCTGTCGCCGGGGACAACCGGCGGGTGGATCTGTACATCGACGACCTGTCGCGCGCCGGCATCCGCGTGCTGCCGCCCGACGTCAACGAGAGCGGGGAGGGCTTTACCGTCGTCGGGGACAACCTTCGGTTCGGGCTGGCGGCGGTCAAGAACGTCGGCGGCGCTTTCGCGGCCTTCATCGTGCAGGAGCGGCTGGCGAATGGCCCCTACACGGGCTTTGAGGACTTCCTGCTGCGCACGCAGGGGCGCGGCAACGTGCGGATGATCGAGTCGCTGGTCAACTGCGGCGCGATGGACGGCTTCGGGCATCCCCGCAGCCGGATGGCGGCCGCCGCCGAGAGCGCGGTGCAGACGGTCGCCGGTATGAACAACGGCGTCATCGCCGGTCAGATGGGGCTGTTCGACGCCGTCGGCGGGACGGACGAACTGTTCCGCATCGACTATCCCGACCTGCCCGAATATCCGGCGATGCAAAAGCTGGCGTACGAGAAGGAGCTGGTCGGCGTCTACCTCTCCGGCCATCCGCTGGACGGGTACCGCAGCGCGCTGCGGCGCGCCGGCGTCGTCTCTACGCAGACGTTGGCCGAGCGCCTGTCCGCCGGCGAATGGAACGAAAAGCAGACCGTCACCGTCGGCGGCATCCTCAAATCCCGCCGGCAGAAAATCACGAAGAAAAACGAAATTATGGCCTTCTGCGTGCTGGAGGATTTGCAGGGCGAGTGCGAGCTGATCGTGTTCCCCTCCGCGCTCGAAAAGCTGTCCCCGCTGCTCAGCGAGGGCGCGGTGCTGCTTGTGACCGGCACCGCACAGCTTCGGGAGGCGGTTTCGGAGGACGGGGAGGACGAGCTGAAGCTGCTCGTGCGGACGGCCAGACGCGCCGAGCCGGACGGGACGGCGGCCGAAGCGGAAAAGCCGGCCCGCACGCGGGCGGGGGTTTATCTCAAAATCACCGCCGACAACGAGAAGGCGCTCGACGAGGCGCTCGAGGAGCTGCGCGCCTATCCAGGCGGCAGCGCGGTTTTCCTGTATTATGAGAAGGACAAAAAGCTCCTCGCCGCAAAGCAGCTTCGGGTCGCCGCGGCGGATGGACTGCTCGCGCGGCTGCGCGAGCTGCTGGGCGGCGCGAACGTGGCCGTCCGCGAGGGGTAAGGAAAGGAAGCGCATTGTAGGATGTTGAAAAAAACGGAGGATTTCCTCGGCAGGTACGGGCGCATCTGCCCGATCGCGCGGGTGCTGTCGCCGGTGTTTACGGGCGCGTTCTACGTCGGGCTGGCCGTGGCGGCGCTGCTGCTGATTACCGCGCTGATCGTGCTTTTCGTCAATGTGGACGTGGAAAAGATGCTGCTGCCGCCGGATATGAAGGCGCTGCGCGACGCGTCCGGCGCGGTCACCGAATATTCGCTCGACCTCGGGAACGGCATCCGCATCGTCTCGCCCGCGGCGGCGGTCACGCTCTCGCACATCAAAACCGTCATCTATTCCTCTATCGCCGCCTGGCTGCTGCTTCTGCTGGTCGCCTGCCCGGTGTTCCGCTTCCTGTCGGTGCTGCTGCGGAACGTCGGCCGCAAGGAGGCGCTCAACGAGGAAAACGCGCGGATGATCAACTACATCGGGCTGGTCATCCTCATCGGGAACACGCTCATCGTGGCGCTGAACAATCTGCTGAATTACATTCAGATCAATAAATTCGTCTCTATGTCCGAGCATCGGATCGAGTACGCCTTCAGCATCGAGTGGGCGGGCATCATTATGGGCCTGTTCATCCTTGCCGTCGGCACAATCTACGGCTACGCCTGCAGCGTGGCCGCGCACGAAAAGGAAACGCTCACCACCGCCGTCACGCGGCTGAGCGGTACGGGAGGTCAGGATGGACAAGGATAACAAGGAAAACAAAAACGAATTCGAGCCGGTCGAACCGCTGGACATCACCCGGCGCAAATCGCCCGACCCGTCCGCAGAGGCGTCCGCACCCGCCGGGGAGCCGCAGCCGTCGCCGTCCGGCGATGCGGAACCGGCCGGCGGCGCGGAACCGAGCGCCGACGCATCGGCGCCCCCTGTCCCGGCCCCGTCCGACGGGGAGGGCGCACCGGCGCCGTCCGCAAAGCCGCCGGAGAATAAAGAGAAAACGGAGAAGTCCGCCGAGGAAAAAGCCGCCGCCCGAAAGCGTCGCCTGACGCTTTCCAGCCGTATCGCGCGCAGCACGCTGTGGTATCCGCTGCGGATTACGCTGTTTGTGCTCGTCAAGGCGCTGACCTATCTGCTCAACATCTTTTTCACCGTTCTCATCGTCGGGATGATCACCGGCGTGGTCGTCGGCTGCGCGTTTCTGCTGTACATCAAGGGCAACATCGACCCGGAATATGACGGGCTGGACAACCTCAAGTTCGACAGCAGCCTGAACACCACCATCAGCTACATCGATCCCGAGACCGGGCTTGAGCAGACTGCGGTCACGCTCCACGGCAGCGAGAACCGGCTTTGGGCGGAGTACAAGGAGATTCCCGAGCAGCTCATCAACGCGTTCATCGCCATCGAGGACCAGCGCTTTTACAGCCATAAGGGCTTCGACGTCAAGCGCACGCTCGGCGCGGTGCTCAACTTCATTATGCCCGGCGGCGACCGATACGGCGGCTCGACCATCACGCAGCAGCTCATCAAGGTCGTGTCGCAGGACGACGACGCCACCATCCAGCGCAAGGTGCAGGAGATTTTCCGCGCCATCAACGTTGAGACCAAGTTCTCGAAGGAAGAAATCCTGGAGATGTACCTCAACGTCATCAATCTGTCGCAGAACTGCAACGGCGTCAAGACGGCCGCGCAGACCTACTTCGGCAAGTCGCTCGACGAGCTGACGCTCGTCGAATGCGCCGCGTTGGCGGCAATCCCGAAATCCCCGACGAAGTACGACCCCATCCGCAACCCCGAGTACAATCTCCAGCGCCGCAACGTGGTGCTCAAGGAGATGCTCAATCAGGGGAAGATTACGCAGGAGGAATTCGACGACGCCTACAACCAGCCGCTTTACCTCAACACCGACAGCGAGGAGGAATACACGGGCGAGCCGGTCTACTCCTATTTCATCGACGCGCTCATCGACAACGTCACCGACGCGCTGATGGAGGAGTACGCCGTCGACCGCGCCGTCGCCTCGCGGATGCTCTATTCCGGCGGCCTGAAGATCGTTTCCACCGAAAACCCGATCGTCCAGAGCGCGATGGAGGAGGTCTTTACCGACGAGAGCTGTTTCCCCGAGACCAACGGCATCCCGCCGCAGTCGGCGATGGTTGTGATGGACCCCCACACCGGCTATGTGCTCGGCGTGGTCGGCGGCCGCGGCGAGAAAACCGTAGCGCGCGGCCTCAACCGCGCCGTGCAGAGCAAGCGGCAGTGCGGCTCGTCGATTAAGCCGCTGTCCGTCTATGCGCTCGCCGTCGAGCGCGGGCTGCTGACCTACGGCACCGCCGTGGACGACGTGCCGATTATGTACGACGAGGACCGGGGCGATTTCTGGCCGCACAACTCGCCGGACAATTGGTACGGCGTTGTCTCGGTTTCGTTCGCCATCCAGAAGTCGCTCAATACCGTCGCCACCGCCACCGCGCAGAAGCTCGGCGTGCAGGAGTGCTTCGACTTCCTCACGAAATCGCTCGGCTTCACCACGCTGATCGACCGCAAGGAGATCAACGGACAGGTCTATTCCGACATCGCCATCTCTCCGATTTCGCACGGCGCCTTCACCGAGGGCGTGACCGTGCTGGAGGTCACGCAGGGCTACACGATGTTCGCCAACGACGGCATGGTGTCCGGCGCGAAGTTCTTTACGATGATCCGCGACTCGAACGACGAGATCATCATCGACAACAAGGGCACCGAAAATCAGACCTACGCCGTCAGCGAGCAGACCGCGTATATTATGACGTCGCTGCTGCGCAACGTCGTCGAGCTGTCTACCGGTACCGCAGAATATGTGTTCAAAGATTACCGCACGTTCGACAGCGAGGTCGAGGTCGGCGGCAAGACCGGCCAGACCAACGAAGACCGCGACCGCTATTTCGTCGGCTTTACGCCCGATTTCACCGCGGCGGTCTGGTTCGGGTACGACAACAACAAATCGCTGGGCTATTACGGCTATAACCCGTCGACACGGGTGTGGATAGAGGTGTTTAACCGCATCTACGCCGCGTATGAGGAGGAGGGGCTGTACTACCAGAAGAAGTTCAGCCGTCCGTCCTCCATCGTCGAGGTCGAATACTGCTCGATTTCGGGCAAGAAGCCGACCGAGGCCTGCCGGCGCGACGTCGAGGTGCTGACCAAGGGGTATAGCGAGATTACGGGTACAGGCACGGTGATTGCGACCGGCGTGTTCGCCGCCGACGCGCAGCCGACCGAGTACTGCGACTACCATGTGCCCGGGTATTACAACACCGTCACCAAGCAGATCGTGGACGGCCCCGGCGACAACGTGATCGAGGTTTCGGTGCGGCAGATCCCGTACCGCGAATTCTTCGGCCGCATTTATACGAAGGACCAAAGCTATGTCGTCTGGTCCAATCAATCCGGCGGGAACGGATAAAGGAGAGGGTGCGGAATGAACGCACAGGATGCAAACGAGCGCTGCGTCGGACTGGCGCTGACGCTGTCGGCCGAGATGCTGAAAAACGGCGGCGAGACCTACCGCGCCGAGGACTGCGCGCTGCGCGTGCTCGCCGCCGCAGGCTCGGTCGACACGCAGGTGATGGCGATGCCGACCAACGTCCTCGTCACCGCCACCTTCGGTGGCCAGACCATCACCCGCTCCCGCTCGGTGCGCGTGCGGTCGGTCGACCTGGAGGAGATCGACAGGCTCAACACCGTCTCGCGCGCGTTTGCGTCGGGCGCGCTGGACGTCGAGGGCGCCATCGCCGAGATCGGCGCGCGCCGCGCGGTGCGTCCCGTCTGGCTGATGAGCCTGTACGCCTGCCTGTCCGCCGCCTTTTTCACCTGCATCTACGGCGGCTTCTGGGTCGAATTCCTGTGCGCGGCGGGCATCGCCTTCGCGTCGCAGTTCGCCGTGCGCTGCATCAAGCGGGCGGGCAAATACGGCTTTATGACGAATATGCTCTGCTCGGTGTTCACCGCCGTCTGCGCGCGGCTGCTGGCGCTGGCGATTCCGTCGCTGAACATCAGCGCGCTGATCATCGGCGGGATTATGCCGCTGCTGCCCGGGCTGTCGATGACCAACGCCATCCGCGATACCATCAACGGCGACCTCGTGTCGGGTTCGGCGCGCGCGCTGGAGGCGCTGCTGGCATGCGTCGCCATCGCCGCCGGCGTGGGCGTCGTGCTTTCGCTGTGAGAGGGGTGGACGTATGACGGTTTGGGAGCTGCTGCTGGAGGGGCTGTGGGCGCTGGGCGCGACGGCCTTCTTCGCGCTCTCGCTGAAGGGCCCGCGCCGCACCGTCCCCGCCGCGGCGCTGCTGGGCATGCTCGGGCAGATGATGTATTCGGCCCTCAAGGGGCCGCTGGGCGACAATATGAGCGTCTTTCTCGCCACCTTCGTCGTCTGCATACTGGCCGAGCTGCTGACGCGGCGGCTGCGGGCGCCAGCGACGGTGATTTCCTTCCCCGCGGTGATTCCTCTCGTCCCCGGCGTGATGCTCTACCGCACCATGCTGCGCTTTTCCGAGGGCGACTACGCGGCGGGTACGAGCGCGCTCATCGCCACCATTATTTACGCGGGCTGTATGGCCTTCGCCATCACGCTCGCGGCTATGCTTGCGAAAAACTTCTTTCCCGCCCGTCTGCGGGAGAAACGAACGGAGAACGACAAATGAACTTTTCCATCAATATGTCCTACGACGGCACGCTGCCCTATAAAACGCGCATCGACGCCATTCGGGACGCCGGCTTTACGCACGCCTTCCTTTGGTGGGATCAAAACGACCCCGAGCGCTTCGAGCAGCCCGAGCATATGCGCCGCCGCGGGCTGGAGATCGAGACCGCGCACCTGCAGTTCGCCGGCATCAACAATATGTGGCTGGACAACGCCGCCGGCGCGACGCTGGCGGAGGCGCTGCTGCGGAGCATCGACGAAGCGCGCGACTGCGGCATCCCGACGGTGATCCTGCACTTGTCGAGCGGCTTCAATCCGCCGCCCGTCTCCGCGCTCGGCACGCGCCGCTACCGCGCCATATGCGAGCGCGCAGAAAAATACGGCGTGGCGGTGGCGTTTGAAAACCTCCGGCGCACGTCGTATTTGGACTATATTCTCCGCGAGCTTTCCGACCTGCGTTCGGCCCGCTTCTGCTTTGACTGCGGTCATGAAAATCTGTACAACCACGGCGCGGGCGTACTCGAATCGCACGCCGACCGCCTTTCCGCGCTGCATCTGCACGACAATTTCGGCCTTTCGGACGACCATATGCTGCCCTTCGACGCCCGCATCGACTGGCGCGGGATGGCGCAGCGCCTCAAAAACCGCATCGGCAGCCTGCCGCTGACGCTGGAGGTCGCGCTCCGCAGCGCCGACCGCGAGGACTACGCCGCCGAGGGCTTTCTGACCGAGGCGCTCGCGCGCGCCAAAAAAATCCATCAGCTCATCGAGGAGTCGTAATCGTCAGCTCGTCGAGGCATCGTAAAGCGAAACAAACGACAGAGCCGCCAGCCGCGCGGCTCTTTTTGCTTCTGTCAGCGTGTTGCCGCACGCGCCGATTTCCAGAAGCAGCATCCCCGGCAGGCATTGCTGGTTGAAGCTGGCCGTCCGCAGGCAGACCGGGCGGGCGAGGGTGGGGTAGTCGGTGTTGAGAATCTGCTGGTAGGCGGCCGCCACGGTCAGGTTTTGCTTCCAGTTCGGATGAACCGCGCCGCCCTGGTCGGTTCCGACGACGAGCATGATCTGCGCGGCGGCCTCGCCGTTGATTTCGGTCACGGGCTTCTGGTTCTCGCCGTCGGCGGTGAAGACCGAATCGCGGTGCAGATCGAATACATAGCGGATGGAGGGGTATTTCTCCAGCCAGGCGTACACCGCCGCGCGCGAGGAGGTATAGGCGGCGTTGAAGTCGTCGCGGTCGTACATCGTCTCGTCATGGACGACGGAGATCCCCGCGCCGCGCAGCGTGTCGGCAAACACGCGGCCGACGGCGACGACGTTCTCCTCCGTGTTTTCGCTGCGGAAGCTCTCGTCCTCGTCGTAGCTGTCCGCGCCGTCGGGCAGGTAGCTTTCGGTGCCGTGCGTGTGCAGGATGAGAACCTGCGGCCCGCTCCCGTCGGCGGCGCGCACGGGATATGTACGGCTGAGGTAGGCGTTCAGGTCGACGCTGTAATCGGTGGAGTTGTGCAGGTACAGCGCCGGCGTGTCGCCGGGCTCGTACCAGCACAGGTTCACCGGCTGCACGGTCAGCTTTTCGCTCTCGTCGGGTAGGTCGGCGTCGTCCGGCGCCGCTGCGCCGCTTTCCTCCCGCTCGGGGGCGCTGTCCGGCGTGGTGGTGATCCCCGGCGTCTGAACGGGCAGGTATGCATAGCGCCGTCCGTCCAGACCGAGCGCGCCGTTGAGCACGCCCGTCAGATAGTCCGCGCCCGAATCGGGCAGCGCGCGCAGCAGCGCGGGAATCAGACGCAGCGCCGAAAAGAGCAGCAGCAGCGACAGCAGCGCGGCGACAATGTTTTTAATGGCCTGTTTTTTGCGTTTCGTTATGTGCATACCTGTATCCCTCCGTGCTATGATATATATGCACGCGGGACGGGTTTTATGCCAGCAGCTCTTCCATTTCCTCCACGCTCAGCTCGCCGTGGAACGCGCGGTTGATTGCAAAGCCCAGAAGCCGCGCCGTCTGCTTGGTGATGACATCGCTCTCCTTGAGCGTGATGAACATGTCCTTTCCGTCTCCGGCCAGCAGCGCGGCGGCGGTTTTTTCGTCGGCGTTCTCGCCCAGCAGGTCGTAAGCCAGCGTGGCCGCGTCGACCACCGTCGGCACGCCGATGGAAATTACCGGCACGCCCAGCGTCTCTGCGGACAGCTCGCTGCGCCGGTTGGACACGCCCGCGCCCGGGTAGATGCCCGTGTCACAGAGCTGTACCGTCGTCGCCAGCCGTGCCAGCCGGCGCGAGGCGAGCGCATCGATGGCGACGATGAGCGACGGCCGCACCGCTTCGACGATGCTGCGCACAATTTCGGCGCTTTCCATCCCCGTCTGCCCTAAGACGCCGGGCGCGAACGCGCACAGGTCGCCGAATCCCGCCGATTCGTAAAGCTGCGGGTTCAGCGTGCGCAGATGCCGCGTGACGACCACCTTTTCCACCGCCTTCGGGCCGATGGAGTCGGCGGTGATGTCGTAATTGCCCAGTCCGACCACGAGCGCCGTGCCCGAAAAATCGGCGGGGAACAGCTTGCGGAGCTGTCCGGCCAGCAGCGCGACGAGCGCGGCGAAGCCCTCGGAGGCCAAAAGCCAGCTTTTCCCCACGTCGACGTTGATGTAGGTGCCCGCCTTCTTCTTCGCCAGCCGTTCGCCCTCGCCTTCGCCGACGTGTACGGTCGTTATGCTGAAGCCGTCGATGGTTTCCTCCTCGGTGCGGATGCCGTCCTCCCGTCCGGCCTGTGCGTTGATTTCGTGCGCCTCGAGGGCGAGATCGGTTCGGATTTCATACATGTGCTGTGCGCTCCCTTCGCGTTGTCCGGCATTGCGGTGAAATTTTGCTCTGTTCTCGTATATATTCTGCCTGATAACGAAAAAAATATCACTTTTTTTGATTTACCTCTTGCAAAAAGGGAAAAAGTATGGTAGTATTAAGAAGTTCCAGAATTGTAGGAGGAGGTGAGACGTGTGCCGAATATCAAATCCGCGAAAAAAAGAGTCAATGTGACGAACGCCAAAACGCTTCGGAACCAGATGTTCAAGTCTGCTATGAAAACTTCTGTGAAGAAATACAAGGCTGCGCTTGCCGACGGAAATAAGGAGCTGGCCGCCGCGACGTATAAGGAAGCGGTTAAGTACATCGACCGCGCTGTGTCCAAGGGCATTCTGCACGCCAACAACGCGGCGCGCAAGAAGAGCCAGTTTACTCTGCTTTTGAACGCCGTAAAGTGATGAATCAAAAGGCAGCCGCAGAACCGTGCCGCTGCCTTTTTGGCCGTCGCCCTTTCGCCGTCGCGCGGGGGGCGGCCGGCCGGACCGGCCAGACGCGGGTGTAGTTCAATGGTAGAATTCCAGCCTTCCAAGCTGGCCGTGCGGGTTCGATTCCCGTCACCCGCTCCAGCGAGCCGCCGGGTTCGGCTTGCGCCGGGCTTCGCGCGGAGCCTGCCGTTCGGTCGTCCGGCAGCGTCCTTTGCACCGCGCGGCGTCCGATGCCGGCTTTGCCGGCAATATTTCCGTGCGGCAGCGCTGTCGCCGCCTTGCGCCGGCGAAGCGTCGAGCGCGTAGAATCCGTCGCCTGCCGCCGCCGGAGCGTCCGGCTGAAACAGACGGCGCGGCCGTATGCCGGCCGCCGTGTATTGCGGCGTGTAGCGCGCGGTGTGTGATGTGCGATTGGTCGGCATTCGCTTCGCTTTTTATCTGCGCGGCGCCTGCCCGCTTCGGCGGAAGCAGACGAAAGGCTGTGCGAAAACAGATATGTGCCTTTAGCTCAGCTGGATAGAGCAACTGCCTTCTAAGCAGTAGGTCGGGGGTTCGAGTCCCTC
>ERZ827520.1500-NODE-1500-length-26525-cov-18.313449_pt1 | contig 26525 bp, 26 predicted proteins | sample MGYA00519581_ERZ827520 | MGnify/ENA primary metagenome ERZ827520 (study PRJEB31778, sample SAMEA3449339) | human gut metagenome | biome: human gut; feature: human-associated habitat; material: faeces | place: United Kingdom | collected 2010/2012 ...
TCGGATTTCTTCGATATACATTGGATGCCAGAACGAAGAAACTGGAGTACGCCATTACAGACTGGGTCGTGAAGTGCTCTGGCGCCGAATGCACAGGAGGTGCCGTCTATGCTACCGAGGGATATGGCTTTCTCTGCCTACCGCGCAGTATTACACAGCGGCTGGTAGAGCAGGACTATACATTCGATGAGTCAGACGCATGGCTGGATCTCTGGTGTCACACAACGTGGCTGGATGCTCATAATGTATTCTCCTGTTTAGCACCTGCCGTTCAGTACGGGAAAACGGGTGCTGTTTTAACTCTGGAAACCCTGGGACAGCGCTGGGGCTGGGAAAAGACTAAGGTATGGAGATTTTTTCAAAGGCATGGGGATGCTTTCTCTCTGTACCGTCTGCCCGGTTCCTACGGCTGCCTCATTTTCAACAAACTGTATCCTACAGATACAGAGGTTTCACTGCCTTCCTATGCAGAGCTTGAACGCATTATTGAAGAAATGCGTATTTGCGCCGGAAATACGCACATTGCAGGCTCGGACAATATGCGTCTGAACAAGATGTGTCTCTGGTACAGCCGTGGGCTTATTACGCAGGCAACGGACGATCGTGCCGAACAGAGTTCAGAACGTCGCGTTGCATTTCTTCGCCCTATAATACGCGCGTATTTTTCTCTGTGTAGGAATTGTCAGAATTGTATCTATGACTGCGGAAGTGTAGATAGTATAGCTCCGCGTGTGGATGCACATTTCATCAGAGGGCCGTGTACTCCCACGAGCTCTCTGTACCGATTATCAAGTGAAAGGAATTATCGACATGAACGAAAAGGAGATCGGCGTTGACAAGACGCTTTATGAGCAGCAAGAAAGCAAGCTCTCAGAACAGTCCGCGGCATTTATTGAGCTTTTGACGAAGCGAGGGATACTGGAAGATGCGCGGATCGACGATGATCGCATCCGTCAGGCAAAGAAGGAAAAAAAGAAGAACATGTATCACAACACGTTCCTCTTGTTGCAGCACTACCGGAGTATTCTGTGGACATTGGAGTGCTTCCCTGCCAACGTCGCAGAAGAACTGGATCGCCCGCTGCAGGATCTGGACACGCTCTTGGATCGTCTTGATCTGGAGTTGGGGCTGAACAACCGGAAGCTGGAGAGCCGCATGGAGAGTATCCGCCGCTCACGTCTGCTGGTGGACCGGCTCAACGAAGCGGTCAGCATATTGAAAACAAAGCCGGTCAATGGTCATAAGATGTACGACATCATCTACATGACGTTTCTCGGCCCGGATAAACTGACGCATGAGGAGCTGCTGTACAGGCTAGATATCTCCAGCCGTCACTATTACAGGCTCCGCACACAGGCGATCAACATCATTGCGCTGCGTCTGTGGTCGGCTCCCGCCGGTGAGATCGATTCATGGCTGGAAGTCCTCACCATACTGGAGAACTGGTGATATTGAGCATATGCGGCACGATATATGGCAGAGAAAAAGGCATACAAAATGGCAAGGTTCGCGCCGATGACATGTAAATGTGAAAGTGCTATACTAATATCGTCCCAAAGTGCAGCACGCAACGAAGGCACCGTTTCTGCGAGGCATTTAGCCTCTCAAAGCGGTGCCTTTTGCGCGTCAAGTGAACACAATAGGAGGTAAGACATGTCAAAGCAACTTGTTTCAGGGAAACGGCGGCTCCGGAAAGCTTACTGGGCCATGGTCGGCGTGGCTTCGGTGCTGATCGTTTCTGTCCAACCCGTAATGGCGGAGACAATCTGGGATCGCTTTTCCACGATCATGCAGGACATCTACGGCCAGTTGGTTGGAATCAGTACGATCGTCGCCGTTACCATGGCCGCCATTGCTCTGTTGGTGCGTATGATCAGCCGGAACCAGCGTGCAGTTGATGAAGCCACCAGTTGGCTCAAGCGCGTCGTTGTGACCTGGATCATTCTCAACACGCTTGGTTTCATCGTTGCATACCTGCAGCCGCTGATTGCCGGAGGTCAGTACACCGGCTGATGAAAAGCAATGTAGAACCAGTTGGGAGGTGACCGGTTATCTTAGACTGGATTTTTGAAGGGATCGTAACTTGGGTATCCAGTATCGCATCACAAATCATGGATGCTGTTTCTGGTCTGTTCCTCGATGCGTTGGGGACAGATATGGTAACAATGGAGGAATACTTCCCGTTCATCACGAAAGCGTTCGATGTGATGAAGTACACGGCATGGGCGATCCTTTTCCTCATTATTGCATGGCAGCTCTTCCGCGCGTTTGGCGGGCCAATCACGGAAGCAGAGAACCCGTGGCAGCTGGTGGTACGCGGCGCAGTATTTGCACTGCTGATCGGATACGCAAAGCCGATTTTCACATTGGCACTTAATATTGCCAGAGCCCCATACACAGCGCTCATGGATCTGAGCATGACGGCAGAGGACTTCACCTTTGCGGGAATAGAGCAGGTTTTGAGCAATGGCCTTCTGACGATCGTATCGACAGTTACAATCGTAGGGCCTATACTGGTTTTGATTCTGCTGATCGCCCTCGGTTGGAATTACTTTAAGCTGCTGCTGGAAGCAGTCGAGCGGTATATTGTAGTTGGTGTCTTGTGTTACACCTCTCCCCTGGCCTTTTGTATGGGCGGCTCCAAAGCCACCAATCAGGTTTTCAAGAGCTGGTGCCGCATGGTCGGATCGCAGCTTCTGCTGCTGGTCATGAACGTCTGGTTTATCCGCGGATTTAATTCCTCGGTGGGTCAGTATATCGGAAACGGCGGAGCGCTGAGTTCAGGACAGGGTTCTATCTTCCTGTGGCTGTTCTGTGCCCTGGCGTTCCTCAAGACGGCCCAGAAGTTTGATGCGTATATGGCAGCCATGGGTCTTAACGTGGCGCAAACCGGCTCCAGCATGGGCATGGAGCTGCTGATGGCGGCAAGAGTTATCAGTGGCATAGGTGGATACGGTGCGAGAAGCGCAGGCAGCGTGTTCGGGAAAGGCGGCTCGACCGCCACTGGTACAGGCGCCGCCGCCAGTGGTTTTGCTTCCGGACTCGCCAGCAAATTCAAGGGTAACAGCTATGTTAGAGACGCTGTTGTTGAAGGCGGTACGCGCATGGGCATGGGCGGCAGCGTTGGCTTTGTAGGCCGCGTCTTTGGCGGTATGGCCGCCAGAAACGGCGCAGCTCTTACAGGCGAGTCGATATCTTCGGTTGCTGCTCGTCCCGCCGAAGCTGCCGGCAGCATTGCCGGGGATATTGCTGACCGCAGTCTCGGCAACTATATGCCTCAGCTCGCAGGTCAGACGCTGAAAGGTACGCAGATCAGCGGAGGGCATATCAGCACAACGGCAACCGGCACGGATGGTAAAACAAGCGAGGTTGAACTGTTCAATACGGCTCAGTATGAGAAACCTGCTGCGCCGCACTCCGTTGTTACGGCCTCCGATGGCAGCACATGGTATCAGATGGCCAGCGGCGAGGGCCGTAATGCGTTCTATGATGCACCCAGCTTTACCGGTACGCCTGCCGAGTCGGAGCAGGTCGCCGCAGCTTTCCCCGGAGCATCGGAAGGCACGACCCTGCGCACTGTTGGTGATGGCGTCATGGAAGCCAGCGGCAGTGACGGGAACAGTACATGGTACAACGGAGCTTACTACAACGAGCCAGATGCACCGCACACGGTCATGCAGGCCGCAAACGGCGTGGACTGGTACGCCATGCAGCAGCAGGCAGAAGCGCCCGTATTTGAGCAAGGTGAGAATGCCTTCGCTTACAATCAGGCGGTGTTCCGCGATTTCATGCCCGGCTTCACAGAGCCTGTTGCACGGGCGGACAGCACACACCGCGATGACGGGTATTTTGAGGTCCTCCATGGCGATGGCTCCGGTACGGCCTTCTATGATACAGCCCGATTTGCACCGCCGCGCGGAGACTATCAGGTGTATGAGGATGTTCGCGGGCAGCAGTGGATCGCCGTACACGGTGAGCCTGCTGTAGAACGAAAACCGGTGTTTGAAAACGGAAAGCCTGTCTATGATGGGGAGAATATCCGCTCTGTATCGGTGGAAACCGTTCGCTATAAGAGTACGCCGAGCCGCTTTGAGGCACCGACAAAACGTTCTGACAGTGGGATCAAGGCACCAAAGCGCAAGAAGTAAGCACGCCTGCTGACAGCTGGGACGGGATATCACCGCCCTAGCTGTCAGCTTTCATGAACGATGATTGTAGCCGCATAATGCGGCTTTTTACTATCTATCAGGGAGGGTGAATTGGAAAATGGCCGAACCGGACAAACGGCAAATTGGCGATGGCAGCGACAATTATGGAGAAGCGGCAAGACAGATCGCCAGAGCTGCAAAGGAATCCGGAAAAGCGGCAACAGAACAAGCTGCCGCAAAGGGTGTCGAAGCAGCGGGAAACGCCGCAGCAGCAACTGTACAGGCGGGTGTAGAAGGCGGCAAGGCAGTAGCTGGAGTTGCCACTGGAACCGCTGTAGGCGGCCCGTGGGGCGCCATTTTATCGGCAGCATGGTCACTGCGCCACACACTTTTCAAAGTACTTGTCTGTATCTGCCTTGTTTTCCTGATCTTTATCATCCTGATCGTCTCGCTGCCCAGTATCGTTACGAACAGCGTGTTTGGCCTGAATGGTTCTGTTGTGGATCTGGAGAATCCGACCACGCTGCTGGAATCCTACAACGATTTAGCTGCGGATATCGCAGTAGTTGTGGAAGAAGGCTATGAAGCCGCACTTGCCGAGGTGGAACAGATCATCACGGATGGCGGATACGATTACGACCTCTCTATGGACGCACTGGTCAATTATGCGCAGAGCTCGGCGGGCTACGATGTCAGTTACATTTTAGCTGCCTATTCGGCGTCACTGCAGCAGAAAAACACCAGCAAGGAAGACATGCTTTCTAAGCTCCGAGCTGTTTCAGGGAGTATGTTTCCTGTTTCATCAGAGGCAGATGAAGGGGAACACCTTGTGCCGCTTACCTACTCCACCTACAAATCAGTTACGCTGACAGTTGTCACCCAAAAGACGCAGATTGGGAGTGTAAACGGTTCGCCTATATATCGCTATACCACGGCGCGTCGCACTTACTATGAGCCGGACGAAACCTTCACATCCTCAGAGCCGGTAAGTGTGACAACGTATACGCCGGTGACAGTAGATATCCCCATTTATAGTGGGACGAAGATTATCGGGACACGAAGTGCGATGTATTACACGAAGGGCAAAGTCAAAACGCTTTCTCCGACTACGGAAACCGTGAATTTTGTGGTGTGCACCATTCACCCTTTTGACTCCTCTGTGGTGCTCACTGCTTTCGGGATCGACGCAGAGGCAACCTACGATCAATTTAATGTCACCTATGCAGAGGCGATCCAGAAGATGGCCGCTGCATTGAAAATGACGTTATATGGCACTCTGGGCGATGGTCAGATGGTTCCGCTTACCGATGAAGAATTGGTCGCATTTGTGGAAGCGCAGAATTGCAGCCCCATGCGGAAGCATATCCTGACCACAGCGCTGTCGCTGGTCGGAAAGGTGCCCTATTTCTGGGGAGGCAAATCAGCTCCGGGCTGGAATGACGCTTGGAACACACCTCGACTGGTAACGGCAGCGGGCTCGGCCTCGACAGGAACGATTCGGCCCTTTGGTCTCGATTGCAGCGGATTTACCACATGGGTATTCAATACGGCAGTTGGTGTAGAGATCGGTGCCGGCTGCAATCGACAATACACAAATACATACGGAATCTCTGCATCGGCGTTGCTGCCGGGTGACCTGGGCTTTCTGGCAGACGGTTCCGACTGGGGCCATGTCCTGATTTTCGCAGGATATAGCTCGGATGGAACGCGTATGTGGGTCCATTCCGCAAGCGGTACAGGAGTTGTCCTGAATTCGCCCGATTATGAGGGTCGACTTTCTTACAGGCGTCTTAGTATCGTGAATTATGACGCGCCTATAATGCAAGGCGTAAACGCAACATAGCGCTTATATAAAGGAAAGGCAGGTGAGAATGTTGAGCAGCGGTGATTACAGCAACATTTATGCGATACCGGCAAATTATACAGACAGCGGCAAGCTGCTGGGGGGCATGATCGACACCAGAAACGCTATTGAAACCGTAGTTCTGATGTTGGCTTTAGGATATCCGGAATTGGTCCTGATTCCTATGCCCGGCACCATTCGCATCGTAGTTATGACGGTGACACTTTTACCGCTGGCGGTTGTCTCGGCGATGGGTGTGGATGGCGGCTCCCTTTTTCAGTATATCGGCCATATCATTTATTTCTGGACACACCGCAAAAAACTACATTTCAGGAGGATCGGATACCACTATGGCCAAAGCAGCAGAAAAAAGAAAGCGCGGAAAAGAAAAACTGGAGTTCGTGCAGGAGTATCTCCCCATCAGGGATCTGAGGAACGGGATCATTGAAACAACAGACAATCGTTATATCAAGATCCTTGAGATTGAGCCGATCAACTTCACGCTGCGCTCTGACGAAGAGCAGTTTAATATTATCTCCAGCTTTGCCAGCTGGCTGAAAATATCGCCTATGCGGCTGCAATTCAAGTCAATTACAAGGCGTGCAGATTCCGACCGGCATGTTTCCATGGTCCGGGAGGACTTGGAGCATGAGGAGAACCCGCAATGCAGGGCGCTGGGCGAGGATTATATCAGTCTGATCAAGGATGTCGGAAACCGTGAAGCGCTGACAAGGCGTTTCTTCCTGATATTCCAATATGAAGCCGTTGGCCGCAATGAGAGCGACGACTACGCAAAGATCTGCGGCATGCTTCAAGCCGCGCAGCAGACTGCGCGAGCTTATTTCATGCAATGCGGAAACAGCATCGTACAGCCCAAGGATTCCGATGAAGCCACCGCAGAGATCCTATATACGTTCTATAATAGGCGCTCCTGCACAAGTGAGCCTTTCGCCTCCCGCGTGAATCGGATCGTGGTAGATACAATGACCGCCAAAAAGAAAATCATCGGCGTGGATCCCGTACCGCCGATTCGCATGGTCAACTTCCTGGCCCCCCGTGGTATTGATCTGAGCCATTTCAATTACATTATCATGGATGGGTTGTACTACTCGTTCCTGTATATCAAGGCGGACGGATATCCCAGCCGTGTTCGAGCTGGGTGGATGTCCGCCCTTATCAATGCGGGCGAAGGTGTGGATATCGACGTTCACCTGCGTCGGGAGAACCGCAGCAGAACGATAGACAAGGTTGCGCAGAGGATCAGACTCAATCGCACCAAGCTCAAGAGCATGCAGGATACCAGTACCGATTACGAGGAACTGGCCAACTCCATACAGGCGGGCTATTACATCAAAAGCGGTATCGCCAACAACAATGAAGATCTATTTTATATGAGCGTGTTTATCACCGTCTCAGCCAAGACCTATGAGGAGCTTCTTTGGCGTAAGCAGCAGATGGTTGATATGCTCAAATCCATGGACATGTATACCAGTGAGTGTCGGTTCCAGCAGGAGGCTGCGCTCCAGTCGGTGATGCCTTTCCTGAAAATATCACCGAAGCTGGAAAAGAAAGCGCAGCGTAATGTGTTGACCAGCGGCGCTGCGTCCAGTTATATTTTCACGAGTTTTGAGATGTCCGATGAAAACGGCGTCCTGCTTGGTATCAACAGATACAACAACTCTCTGTGCATCGTGGATCTGTTCAATACGAAAATCAATAAGAACGCGAATCTGAATCTGCTGGGTACTTCAGGCGCCGGCAAGACGTTTACCATGCAGCTTCTGGCGCTTCGTATGCGGATGCGCGGCATCCAATGCTATATTCTGGCTCCTATCAAGGGCCATGAATTTTGCCGCGCCTGCAACAAAATAGGCGGCGAATTCATCAAAATCGCACCCGGCTCACCACACTGCATCAACATCATGGAGATCCGGCATACGATGTCGCCGGAGATGGAGCTGATCGACGAAATCGATTATGTGGAGATGGGTTCAATGCTGGCCCGGAAGATCCAGCAGCTGATAACCTTCTTTGGCTTGCTGATCCCTGACATGAGCAACGAGGAGGAGCAGATGCTGGACGAAGCGCTCATCCGCACCTATGCGGATTTTGGCATCACCCACGATAATAGCTCCATTTACACGGATATGTCCGCTGTTCCACCGAAGATGAAGCAGATGCCGATTCTGGGCGACCTGCATAAGCACCTGTTGGAGAACCCTATGACTCAACGGCTGGCCGCTATTATCAGCCGTTTTGTTACGGGCAGCGCACAGAGCTTCAACCGCCAGACCAATGTGGATCTGTCCAATAAGTATATTGTGCTTGACCTCTCAGAGCTGAAGGGTAAGCTCCTGCCAGTCGGAATGTTCATTGCGCTGGACTATGTATGGGACCAGATCAAGTCCGACCGCACCAAGCGGAAGGCCATTTTCATAGATGAAATATGGCAGCTTATCGGCGCAGGCTCTAACCACATGGCGGCAGAGTTCTGTCTGGAGATATTCAAGGTCATTCGCGGCTTCGGCGGTGCGGCTATCTCCGCGACACAGGATCTATCAGACTTTTTCGGACTGGAGGACGGCAAATATGGCCGCGCCATCATAAACAATTCCAAGAACAAGATCATTCTGAATCTGGAGCCGGACGAAGCACAGTATGTGCAGGAGACTCTGAAGCTGACCCGTACAGAGATCCGTGCGATCACGCGCTTCGAACGCGGAGAGGCCCTTATCAGTTCCAACAACAATAAGATCCCTGTTGTTGTCAAAGCATCCAAACTGGAGAAGGAGATGATTACAACAGATCGTGCCGAACTGGAGGCTATCCTGAAAGAACGGCAGAAAGGACAAACGCATACTGCGTAAAATGCGCATTTTAGAGCGAATACGCACAACAATAGGAGGAGAAAACATGCTGCTTGAAGATGAACGCCATGTAATCAAATGGCTGTCACAATACGGAGCGTTGACGAAAACACAGGTGATCCGCCTGCTGCGGGACAAGTCCCCGGACACAGCCGCGAAGATCCTGCGCAATCTGAAGCGCGAACATCAGATCACGGATATTGCTGGAGGCTACTATCTGGCAGTGGATGAAATGTGCAAACCGGATCAGCGCACAATCCTGGCCGTATGGGTTTTGCTGAAGTTCATCGACTATGTAGACCCAATGGCGCATTACCCTGCTGTCTATCCGTCACAGATATTCTTCCTGAAAGAGAACATCGGTTATGAGATCGTTGTACTCTATGATGGTGAACAGCATCTTGCAAAGCTGCTGCAGCCGCAGGACGACGAGATGAAATACATCTTCGTATTACCCAGCATCGCCATGGCATCAAAAATGGTGCTTCCGAAAGCACCCTGTCTTTTTGCCACGGTCAATTTTGCCGGTGAAGAGGAGCCGGACATTACATTCTATTCGGAGGAGGCGATAACCGATGGGAGAGAAAAGCTCATTCGTTCATCTGCTGGATAAAATCGAAGCACAGGACCGCAGACTTGACATGGTGCTCAAGAATGTCCGAAGCCTGAGCGACAGCGAGAATATGGAGCTTGCCTACTCGGCGGCGCTGAAATTGGCCGAGGACAGTGAGAAGATGACACTGCTGACCAGAGCGCTTCCAGCCTACACCGGGAACCCAAGGGCGGCGCAAGACATGGAGACCGTGGTGGAAAAGGTCGTGCCGGTTGAGGTCGGCTTTACAATCGAGGGCTGGTTCTGTGTCCGGCTGCCGCTTCTGCTGCCCAAGAAGGAGGAAGGCTCTGCAGCTTATATCCGCGGCATTCTGTATCCGATCCTGCGTGATTTCTTTCGTGATAAAGAACCGATCCGTTACCCGGAAAGCGTTATGGTTTTCCGACACGTTTACGATGTGGAGCGTCCGGAACGCCGGTACCGCGATCATGACAATATCGAGCTCAATATGGTCTCTGACGCGATCGCTATGTATGTGATGGGCGATGATGCGCCGCCGTGCTGTGACCACTTCTATTGCAGCGCAGCCTCTACATGGGAACGCACAGAGATATATGTGGTTCCTGCGCAGGATTTTACCAGATGGCTGATGCTGGAGTATCTGATTCCGGACGAAGGGGTGATGCTCCATGAACATATCCCCAGACGGTTCCAAAAACATATGTAAAAACAGGACGAAAAGCTGTTATGAAAATGACATATCTTCTCTTACCCCGAAAACGACGGCAAAACCGGCGTTTTCGGCTCGTTCAAAGCAGAAGAATTCCGACAAAGAGAGCAGTCATGTTGTCGGAAAAATCTCTCATGCGGGAGGCTGAAACGATGCTTACAGTTCGACCCGGAAGTCATGTGCATCGGCTTATCACAGTGCTTGGGCTCGCAGGCGAATACCCTGTTCGTTCGCTTGACTTATTGGGAAACGAGCGCACATTCAAGGTACTCGTCAACAAGCTTACATCGGTGCAGGAATTTCGTAATCCATGCACCGATGAACGCATGGCAGTAAAGCTCCTGCAACTGTGCGGCAGCGGAAAAGCGAAAGCAATCCACTTTTACAAGGGGGCACTCCCTATACTGAACTGGATCCATGCTGACGCATACCGGTATTACATGACCAGCTTTTATGATCACAGATTTCCGGGTGGGAATGCCCATAGGAATCGCAACTTTCGTGTCGCAGAGACGATCGGAATGAGTATTGCCGCAGGTGTTGATCCGAGAAGCTACCAGCTTCCACCCCTTCAGACCCGGAGTATCCTTCGGTTGACACCCGATATCCCCACATTCTACCTGGCGCGGGATTTTAAGAAGATCAACCCAACCGAGCAAAACAAAACCATGTTTACGCGCATCACCGGTGCTCTCTTTTACCCGGGCGGCTGCTATGCCGTGTATAACACACGGGACGCAGCAATGAAATGGAGCGGTATGGGAGAGTTTAAGGCACTTCATAGCCTGATCGAACTTGCGCGGATGAATGCCGGACTCCAGAGCATTGATTCGGCCATCCTGACCGGTGCATCTTATGAGACAGCCTTGGAGACGCTGCTGGAGTCGGAGCGGAGCCGTCGTCTGGAGCTTCGGTTTGATGGCATTTATCGCCACATCTATTTTGCGCCCATGAATGCCAATGGGATCCGGCAGCTCCGCTTACTCACGCTCCCAAACTGGAATGAAAGACTGTTGGATCTGCTATTCGATCCGGACGCCCGGTCCTATAACCGTGGTTTTATGGAATATGATGCCAGTATTGGAGAGACCTATATTCTCTCACATCTGGACGGAGATCTTGCGCGGCTGATACGATTCCGCGAAGCACAGCGGACAAGCACAAAACGCTTTGAAGTGATCTGCTTTGCTGAGCAGGCGCCGTTCCTGCATGAATATCTCGGACAGAGCATCATTCTGAAGGAACTCGATCGCAGTGTGGTCGAGCGGGAACTGGGGCTATAATACGTAAAAAGCCCAGAGATCCACGAATAAGCTTCGCCGCCATAAAGAGCCGTACACCCTGACGTTATAAAATGCCCAATGCGCAAAAATGTATTGCAAGTAGCAATACATAGAGGTATACTATACATAGAAAGGCAGGTGCTTATCATGGCAACAAAAAGCGCAAATGTAACGGCCAGAGTGCAACCGGAAATCAAGCAGCAAGCTGAGGCGATATTGGAACAACTTGGCCTACCTGTCTCTGTGCTGATCGACACACTGTATCGGCAGATCATTATGACGGGCGGTGTTCCGTACTCGCTTGCCGTTCCGAAGCTCCCTACACGCGACGGCATGACAGAAGATCAATTCAATGCAATGATGGCGAAAGGCTATCAACAGGCGAAAAACGGACAAACCGTTTCCGTCGATGAAGCCTTTGCAACAATAAATGAGGGAATTTAAGCATGGAGTATGAGGTACGGCTGACCCCGCAAGCGGTGGAGCAAGTCCGGCAAACGATGACTTATATATCCCATACTCTGCTGGAACCGGGAATCGCACGGCGATGGTCGGATTATCTGGAAAGAGAGATCCGGTCGCTGAAGCAGCATCCAGCGCGATACCCGCTGACACCAGAAGAACCTTGGCACACCTATGGTATACGGAAGATGATCGTCAAAAACTTCTTTGTCTACTATTTGATCGAAGAAGACAAGCGGCAGGTTGCTGTTACGGCTGTCATATATGGCCGGCGTGACCAAATCGCTGCATTACGGGAAATGACGCTGGAGTAATCCAAAAATCAGACTGGCATATACGCGAGGAGAGCATATGAGCAAGTTGAAGAAGATTGTCCTCGGGTTAGGCGGTATAGCATTGACGGTCGTGGGACTGAGCGTTTTATCTAACGGAGGACCTGTAAAGTATAGTCCTGCGTGGATAGAGGGACTGACCGATGCGGAATGGGCATCAGAAAGAGAGGTCTTACGTCAGCAATATACAAATCCGAAGTATGATGATGCCACACGAAATGAGGCTCGACGTCTTATGGATATGTTTGACAGAGTTCTAAGCAGCAAAAGAAACAGTGTCACGGGAAATTGTGGGCCTGGCTATCACCGTGAACACGGATATAACCTGTATAAACCAGACTAACACAAGAAAAGTCCATACTGCTTGTGCCAATATTTTGGCCTTGCCCGAAGCACCGGTTTCCGGTGCTTTTCTTTTGCCTGAGGAGGGATGCATTCTGAACAAGAAACGGACGGCGGCAATTATTGTCGCCGCTATACTGGGATTGGCCTCGCTGTTCTATCTGGGCGGAGTGCTTGGCCAATTGCAAGAGAACTACGAAATATGGATTGCGTCTGGCGGTATTACAGGACAAGCGTACATCCAGCCGGTAAACTGGATGCCCGGTGTGTGCTTTCGTAAGGCCTGCAGTATTCAGGGAATCAAAAGCATCGGCATGCTACTGTTCGTGGGAGCAGCGATCATACTTTACCTGCGATTCCATGACAAATTCGGTTCCAAGGACCACGATGAACGAGGTTTTTCCCGCAGCAAATATGGAACCTACGGAACTGCGGCGTGGATGTCCGACAAGGAGATGAAAGAGATCCTGGAGATCAAGCCGCCAGAGCGAGCTGACGGAATCATACTGGGTGAGAAAAACGGCAATGTTGTCTGTTTACCCAAAGATACCAGACTGAACCGCCACGTCGCAGTGTTTGGCGCATCCGGTACCAGAAAATCCCGCGGCGTGATCCGACCGGCACTATTCACCATACTCAAGCGGGGTGAGTCGGCGGTTATTACGGATCCCAAGGCTGAATTATACAACGATACCTCTGAGCTGTTCCGGAAGAATGGGTATGAGGTGAAGGTGTTCAATCTGGTCGATCCGCGGCACAGCGATTCATGGAACTGCATGTCCGATCTCGGCGGTGATACATTGCTGGCTCAGGTGCTGACCAATGTCATTATCTCGAATACGAGCGAAGGTAAGGGCGACCACTTCTGGGATAACGGCGAAGCCAATCTTCTGAAGGCGTTGGTTCTGTATATTGATCTTGATCGGAGTCGTGCACCGGAGACAAAGAATCTGGCAGCGGCCTATCAGCTTCTGACCCAGAACTCGGAGCGGCAGTTGACGGCCCTGTTTGAAAAGCTGCCGCTGGACCACCCCGCCAGAGCACCGTTCAACCTGTTTTCACAGGCCAGTGATACAGTACGTTCTGGTATCGTTCTTGGCCTTGGCACCCGGTTACAGGTTTTGCAGAACGAGTCGGTAAGAAGTATTATCAGCCACAGCGATATTGACCTGACGGCGCCCGGTAAGCGCAAATGTGTCTATTACGTCATACTCAGTGACCAGGATGCAACGATGGCATTCCTGTCCTCGCTGTTTTTCTCATTTCTGTTCATAAAACTGGTACGCTATGCTGATAGCACATCGGAATTGCGCTGCAATGTGCCCGTCAACCTCATTTTCGACGAGTTCAATAATGTGGGGAAACTCGGCAGCGCCGCCGACGGTTCAGACTTCGCCCGCACGCTCAGTGTTATCCGCAGCCGCGCGATATATGTCATGCTGGCCGTCCAGAGCTTGGGTCAGCTCCAGAACCGGTATCCCAATAATCTCTGGGCGGAGATCCTCGGTAATCTGGATGTCCAACTGATGCTCGGTTGTACAGATGAAGTCACTGCAGAGTATTTTTCCGCGCGCAGCGGCGATATGTCGGTGGAAATCAATTCCACCATGACCGTGCGGAGAACCATTGCCGTTGCACAAGTTATCCCCCAGTATCGCCAAACGGAGGGACAAGGCCGTCGTCGGTTATTGACCCCAGACGAAGTGCTGCGTATTCCCAATGACGATTTGCTTGTGGTTATCCGTGGGCATAACGTTCTGAAACTGAAAAAATTCGACTATACTGCGCACCCTTTGGCCAAGCAGCTGTCGCCGGTCAGTATGCATGATTATGTGCCCTTTCATTCTAACCCCCAGTTCTGTAAGACTGAGTCGAAAGCGAAGCACGCAGAATCGGAAGGGGAACCCAATACACCTGTCAAACTCGCACGGCGGAAAGCCTTGTACAGCTCTGCAACCCCGCCGCGTGAGTTTTAAGTGCTGAACGCCTTCTGAAATGGGCGTTCTTTTTTATTGCAATAAAAGGAGGAGCAGACAATGGCAACGAAGAAAACAACTACGTCGCAGGAAGATGCGGTTTTCGAGTCCGGCCTGGATGAGGTTATGGCTGAGATGCAGCTCTCCCAGGCTGACAATGAAACAGATCAGGAAGATGCGCTCAGTGCTGCGCAGGACACTCTTGAATCTAGCCTTATTCCCCAGACTGACTCTGAACCGTTGAATGAGGACAGAATTCCGGCCGAAGACGCCGCGCGCAATGCATTGCCGGACATCATCCCCCAGACTGACATTGAAAATGAAAATCCTGGTGAGGTGTGCTCAGGATCCATGCATTCAAACACACCTGACCAGCAGATTCCCCAGACTGACTCTGATGCGGCTGAAACGCCGCCTGAAGGGAGCTCGCCGACGCGGCGGATCAGGAAATCCAGAGCAAAGAAAAGTGAGTCTGGTACGGAGACGGAAAAACAGCCCGAGGAGGTACCTGACGGCGTCGTCGAACCGGTAAAACCATCCCGCAGAACTACATCTGCCAGACCGGCATCCGTCGTATCGATCGACGCCCGTCCAACCGTGGAAACCGAGGAGGACAAAGCGCGGAATGATTTGCTGGATTTGATGGAGTCCCTCAAAAGCAAACGTATCCTGACGGATACCATCCAAGGCATCGAACGTCCCGCCGACAACCCGTTACGTTCTCTTGCAGTCATATATCATGGCGATATCAAGGTTATTATTCCGGCAGAGGAAGCCGTGGAACCTCCGGAAGATTTTCGTGGCCGGCTTCCGGAGGATGTGCTGCACTATATGCTCACCAAGCGACTGGGGGCAGAAGTGGACTATATCATCATGGGTATCGACGCAGCTGCCGGCGTTGCTGTCGGCAGCCGGCTGGAGGCGATGATGGCAAGGCGTAAGGAATATTATTACGGCTTGGATCGGGATGGGAATAACCTCCTTTATGAAGGCATTTGTGCTGAGGCACGCGTTGTGTCCGTCATACGCGCCGGGATCTTTGTGGATCTGTTCGGGGTTGAAGTCTATATCCCCCTTCGTGAACTGAGCTACCAGCGGATGATGGATGCGCAGGATAATTTTCAGCCGGGACAGCGTATTCTGGTCAAGATCCTGAGCATTGACCGCCGCGACCGATATCATATCCGGGTCGCTGCTTCCATTAAGCAGGCGGGTGAGAACCCGTATGAGAAAGCGCTTCGTCGGTACGTTGTAGGAAACCGATATGTCGGCACGGTCAGTATGGTGGATATGAATGGAGTTTTCGTCGCGTTGGATGGCGGCGTCGATTGCTTGTGCAGCTATCCCAAACGAGGGCGTCCGCCCAGAGGCGCCCGTGTAACGGTGCGGATACTGGGTATCAACAACGAGGCCAATCGAATCTGGGGTGCAATCACACATGTCGCATTACCGAGATAGAAGGTGAATTATGCTTAATTATGAATTGACAAAAGAAGAACAAGTCCGGAGGTCTACGCTTGCCAACAACGCCCGGGATATGATCCGAGCCAATATGACGGTGGAAGCAGAAGATGAAACATCCATGACCTTGGATTACCGTGGGTACTATATGCAGATCTCGTTTTCCCCGCTGCATCCGCTGCTGGTCATGTGTCTGGCAAAGGCCATCCGCAACCCTGGTGGTACCAGAACACAGCAACGCATCAACGAGCTGAACCTGCACAGCGTCTTGGGCAGCCACGCCATCAATAATGATGTCGGCTGCTATTCCTATCGCGCAACGCATTGGCTGGATACAGAACTCACGCCACCGCGGTTTTTCGAGATACTCAACCGCTGCATCGACGAGGCGGATCGTGGCTACGGCCGCCTCGCCGGGTAAAAAGCCTATGAATAAGGAGACCCCATCATATTCTATGTTCGCAGTTTCCAATGATAAACGGCACGGCATTGTCAGGATCACTGGGCATGATCCTGGCGTCCAGGCCCGTGGTCCCCCCGCAAGGGCGCCTTTTCATTGCATACTCTGATTCCCCTTAATAGTTTCTTTTGCTACTTGTTACAAGAGCCTCTCTGGCAACAGAGAGGCTCTACTCTTTGTGTGAAGCCTGCAAATAAAATTAAGAACGCTCATGCGGCTTACAACGATTGCGCTACCCTGTGAATCTATTGCAAGCCGCGACCAACAACAGAAGACCTCAAATAAATGCTCCGACAAAGGGAAACCGAAAAAGACTGTTGCCCTTTGTGCTGGAGAGAAAGGAAATCTATGAGAAAATTTCTCCCTAAACTGCTGACACTGATATGTCTGTTGGTGGCGATTATGGGGCTGTCCGTTATTACAGCTCATGCGGCCACTGTTACAGGCACCATCAGCGGCGGCAATGAATATCGCTATCATGAAGACAAGTCGCCAGTTCCCGGTTGGGGCAATTATACCAGCACAAAGCTGAAATACTTCACCCCCTCCGGTGGCGGCAGCACTGTCCCCGCTTACTGCATGGAACCAAGTGTCGGTTCTGCAAGCGGAAGTCTTTCCTATTCCTCTGTAAGCTGGAGCAGCTTGCGGACAGACCAACGATATGCCATCACACTGGCCATGGCGTATGGCTATGGCGGCGCATATGGCTTCGGAAACATCCATCCGGATTGTGCTCAGCTGGCAACACAGGCCGTCATTTGGGAGTTCGTATGTGATTTCAGAGACACGACATATCCCTATACACTGTACGACAGCACCTGTGCGGGCCTGTTTCACTACGCTGGCGATGGTGTTGCAGCTGCCTATGATATGATCATTGATAGGATTATGTCACATGGGACCATTCCCAGTTTTGCCGTAAAGAACCAGCGTCAGCTCTCTGATGCAAATGCAATTGAGTTGACATGGGACGGCAGTCAGTATAGTGCTTCCGTCACAGACACGAACGGCGCACTTCCGGAGTTTCGTTTTACTTGCAATATCAGCGGTGTGAATATCACACAGCGCGGCAACACTCTGACGGTGACCGCTACAAAGGCGGCTTCTGCGCAGTTGAACGGCTATATCAGCAGTGATTACGGTTACTCTTTGGATGTAAATGGCGATGAGGCTGTCCTGCTGGAACCTTCCAATGGCAGTAACTACCAGGCGTGTACTGCGCTGACAGAGATTCCTGACCCCATAGTTGCTTACATTCACTTTAAGGTAAGTATTGTTGAAGAAAAAGGCTCCCTGACCATCAACAAGGTTGACGCTGATACCGGTAAAGCTCTGGCAGGCGTGACCTATCGTCTCCTTGACAGCGCTGGCAACAAAATCACCGATGTGACTACCGGCGCGAATGGCAAGGCTGTCTTTTCTGATTTGCCTCTCGGCAGCTACAGCTATCAGGAGATCAGTGCCCCTTCCGGATATGTGGTGGACGATACCAAGTATCAGATTACCATTACATCCACGACTCTGAATATCACGGAGACCCGAAGCAATGCGCTGGGGAAAGCCAGTATTGGGATCAGTAAGGTGGACGCGGATTCTAACACACCGCTTCAGGGTGCCGGTTTCCGCCTGTATGACGCATCTGGAAGCCAAGTCGCAGAGGGCTACACGGACGCCAATGGTAATCTGACGTTCACTGGCCTGAAGCTGAGCAGCTACATCTGCAAGGAGTTTCAGGCGCCGGCCGGATATGAGCTGGACGATACGGCTTTTCCCGTTGTGCTGAACCAGAACGGGCAGGTGCTGAAAGTCACCCGTGAGAACAAGCTGATCACCGGCAGCATCGAAATTCTGAAGGTGGACGCTGACACCAAGAAGCCGCTGGCCGGTGTGGTGTATCGGCTCTTTGACGCTGCTGGCAACAAGATCGCGGATGGTACGACTGATGCCAATGGCAAGTTGACCTTTGATAATCTCAAGCTCGGCAGCTACAGCTATCAGGAGATCAGCACCGTGGATGGCTACCAGTTGGACGATACTAAGTATGATTTCAGCCTGACCAGCGAGAACCTTAATATCAAGGTCACACGCGAGAATAAGCCTATCAGGGGCAGCCTCACTGTCCGTAAGGTTGATGTTACCGGCAGTCCTCTCGCTGGGGCGGAGCTGCTGCTGGAAACTTCCACGGATGGTCAGACCTGGACGGAGGTGAGCCGAATCACCACCGACAAGACGGGGATTGCCAAGTGGGACGATCTCAAAATCGGCGCCCAGTATCGTATCACCGAGGTGAAAGCGCCTGCGGGCTATACCCTCATGGCGGAGCCTCTGTTCACGGGGACTTTGGACAGCAGTAATCCCGACATTACAATCACCGCCTGCAACAGCGCAGGATTTGTCCTGCCGTTCACGGGCAGCACAGGTTTCGCCCCCTATATCCTGTTTGCAGCACTTATGCTCTGCATGGGTATTTATTTTTGCAAAAAATCAGCCCGCCATGAAATGGCAGGCTGATGGTTCGATTCTGAAATGCTTGTAGTTGCTGTTCGCAGAACTCACATAGAACCGGGATGTCCGCTACGGCAGTCTCCCATATGATCTCGCGGCTCATGCTTCCGTAGTTATCCACAAGGTTACGCATGGCCTTGATAGGCCCCCATTGAATCTGCTTTGTTGTCTCAAGCCGATATTCAGCGGAGAGTTTTCCACTCAACTCTCCGATCTGTAAAATGCAGAAGGACACGGAGCGCTGGTAATCAGGGTCGCTGTCAAAGGTTTCAAAGGATTTTCCGTAACGCTCGATCGGCTTGCGGATTTCAAGGCAGTAATCGCGGATATGGGCTAAACGCTGGGCATCAGGCGGCAACATAGAGATTCACTCTTTCTTTCAGCACCGTATCTCGGAAGCGGACATCGTTTTCCATCTGAGGACGCTGTTCCAGAGAACTAACCGTAATCAGGTCAATGCTTTTGTGGAGAGCATCTTCCAGATCGCAGTACACAGCGGAGAGCGAGAGCAGGCTCTTGATATTCGTTCCAGAGGTGTCGATCAACAGGTCGATGTCGCTGGCTTCGGTTGCCGTACCGCGGGCGTAGGAGCCAAATAGATAAACTGCCTTCAGCCCATATTTTTGCGCGACAGGCAAAATTCGCTGTGCGATTTGTTCTACGGTATAAACCATCTGCAAGCACCTCCTCTGGATTGATACCACCAGTATACCCGCAAAAAGAAAAAAACTCAACTCTAAATTATGAACAAGGAGACAACCAAATGAAAAAGATCCATCGCATATTGGCGCTGCTGATGGCGGCGCTCATGGCCTTCGGCCTGATGACTACGGCATTTGCCGAGACTACCATTGACACCAGCAAGAAGGCGTCGCTTTCTATTTATAAGTACGATATCACCAAGGCCAGCGCGGACGGCGTGTGGGACACGGAGTCCTACGTTTCCACCGGTCTGCATGATAACGCCGTCGTGGATAAGCTGAGCAAATACGCCATCCAAGGTGTGGAGTTCACCTACCTTCGCGTCGCTGACATTGCCATGAGCAACGAGGTCGTGGATGGTCAGCGTCAAGTGGGCGTACTGTATGGCTTCGATAACTCTGAGCGCTCCAACGCCGTGCTGTCCGCCATCGGCCTGACCGCTTCCGATGCTCACAAGACTGAGGGTGGCGTCAACTACTACACCAGCGATACTCTGAACAACAAGCTGGCCGCTGCACTGGCTGCCAATGCCACGAGCGCGAAAAATGCTCTGGAAACTGCCGTGAAGAACGGCGGCGTGGTCATGACTGAGACCGATGCCACCGGCCACACCTCCGCATCCAACATGGAGCAGGGACTTTATTTGGTGGTGGAAACCAGAGTCCCCGAAATGGTCACCAGCACCTGCAACCCCTTCTTTGTATCGCTGCCCATGACCACCATTGATGGGAGCGAGTGGACCTACGATATCGTGATCTACCCGAAAAACCAGACTGGCAACCCCGACCTCGAAAAGACCGTCCGCGAGAGCAAGAACAGCACTGGCAAGCACAACGGCAGTCTGACCGACATCACCGATGGCTTCGAGCATACCGCTACCGCCTCCGTAGGCGACACCGTGGATTATCAGATCATCAGCACCCTGCCCACCATCACCTCTAAAGCTTCCAGCCTGAGTGAGTACACCTATGTGGATACCATGTCCAAGGGCATCTGCTACAACAAGAACGATGTGGTTATCGAGTTTTTCCGCGATTCCGCCTGCACCGACAAGATCACTACCTGGGGCGAGGATTCCGGCAAGTTCACCACGGTTTATGATGACACGCAGAACTCTATGACTATCAAGATGACCGAATCCGGCCTGAGCGAGATCAACGAGTCCGAGAGCGTGTATACCGACAGCGTCAAGCGTGGCTACTCCGACTGCACCATGCGGATCACCTACGCCGCCACTCTGACCGCCGACGCACAGATGGGCGACAAGGATAATCCCAACGAAGTCGTACTGACTTGGAAGCGTACCAACACTACTTACTACGATACTCTGAAGGACTGCTGCCATGTGTATACTTACGGCATTGATGTGCTGAAGCAGTTCAGCGATGGCAAGGGGAGCGTCCAGAACGTCAAGTTCAACCTGCATAATGACAGTGACGACTGCTACATCATCGCAGACCTGAAGGATGGCATCTACTACGCCAAGAGCTTTACTTCCAAGAAGTCTGATGCTACCACCTTTGTTCCCAATGGCAGCGGCCACATTATCGTGAAAGGACTGGAGGATGACACATATTCGCTGATTGAGGTTGCTACCGATAAGGGTTACATTCTCCTCGCGGACGCCATCGAGCTCGTTATCAAGACTGGCGAGAGCGGCACCTGTGAGCAGTGCGCTACCAAGCTGCTGACCGCTTCCGCTACCGTCAACGGCAAGGACGTCACTATGACCGATGGCAACGCCATCGTGCCTCTGACTGTGCTGAACAACCCCGGCTTTAACTTGCCCAAGACTGGTGGCCGGGGTGTTTGGATGTATACGGTGGGCGGTGTCCTGCTTCTGAGCGCAGCGGCTTTCATCGTGGTCAAGTCCCGCAAGCATAAGAGCGAGCAGTGAAACGCTGGCTATTGGCGGCGGCTTGCGGCGTTGTGGCGCTGGGGCTGCTTCTCTATCCACTGATCGGTGAGTTGATGAGTGAAAAGTATCATTCGGACGTAGAAACTACCTACACCGCAGCCATCGAGGACACCGATGATGCCGAGCTGACTGCCCAGCGTGAAGCCGCGGAGCAGTACAATGCCATGCTGGCCAATGCGACAATCTCTGAGGGAGGGGCTTCTGCCCTTCCCTTGACCTACACCGAGCAGCTCACAGTGGGCGGTGTCATGGCTTACATCGACATTCCCAAGATCAACGTGTACCTGCCGGTACAGCACGGAACGGGAGCCGACACGCTGGAAAAATCGGTCGGCCATGTGGTAGGTACATCCCTGCCGGTGGGCGGCAGCAGCACCCATGCGGTACTTTCGGCCCACAGTGGAATGGCATCGTCCAAGCTGTTTTCGGACATTGACCAACTGGAGCTGGGGGATAAGTTCTTCGTTCACGTTTTGGGTGACACATTGGCCTATGAGGTGGATGCTATCAACACGGTGTTGCCCACGGATACGAGCCTGCTGCAAATTGAGGAAGGCAAGGATTTGGTCACGTTGGTGACCTGTACCCCCTTCGGTGTCAACACACATCGGCTTTTAGTTCGAGGGCATCGTGTTCCTTATACCCCAGAGCAGGAATCCGCTACTACCGCAGAAAAACCAGCGGCATCCTCGTGGACGCAGCACTACCTTATCGGCTTGGGCATCGGCCTTGGCGCGGTGGCGGTGGTCGGCGGCGGGTACTTTCTGATAAGGAGGCTTCGCCATGCGTAAGATGTCCCTTGTGCTGGCGGCGGTGTTGGCTGTGACGGGCATCTGCGTCATGCTATGGCCGATGTTCACAGGGCACAGGCTCCAGAGCAACGCCGCAACTGCCGCGCAGGAGTTCTTGGCCGACCGCGACGAACCGGAGCAGCAGTACCCCGAACTGCTGGCAGACCTGCAAACCTATAATCGGCGTATCTATAACGAAAAGCAATCCGGCCTCGTTGACCTCGAAGCCTGCGAGACGCCCGCCGCTGACCTGACCACCTACGGCATCGAGGACGAGATCATCGGTGTGCTGGAGATACCTGCCATGGAACTGACCATGCCGGTCTATCTGGGTGCATCCGATACTCACCTCGCCGCAGGTGCCGCGGTACTGGGCAATACATCAGCTCCCATCGGCGGTGCCAACACCAACTGCGTCATTGCAGGCCACCGTGGGTGGCGCGGTGCGGATTACTTCCGGCATATAGACCGCTTACAGGTGGGCGATACCGTTACGCTGACGAATCTATGGAAAACGCTGACATATACGGTGGCCGACATTCAAATCATTCAACCTCATGAGGCGGAGAAAATCAAAATTCAACCAAACCGAGACTTACTGACGCTGCTGACCTGCCACCCCTATGCTTCAGGTGGGCGACAGAGATATGTGGTGTACTGTGTATGCACTGAAAAATAGGAGGATAACCGTGAAAAGAATCACTTGTATTATACTGATCGTACTTGCTGCAGCGGCTTTCTTCTTTACCCGCCCCTGTGACCGCGATGAAGTGTGAGCGCAGAGTGGCGTAAACGACCTGTTGTTTGGTCCCTGTGGAAGGGTTGCAATCGGCATATCTCGTGGTATAATAAGCGAGAAAACTCAAATGCCACGTAGAGTTGTATGTACAACAGGAGGAATGCAGCAATGGTAAAGAAAGAACTTATTAACTATGTTGCCGAGAAAGCAAATCTCAGCAAAAAGGACGCAGAGGCCGCGGTGAATGCGGTTTTTGACGGTATCGTAGAGACTCTGAAGGCAGACGGTAAGGTTCAGTTGGTCGGTTTTGGCTCCTTTGAGGTAAAGGAGCGTGCTGCCAGAACTGGCACGAATCCGGCTACCGGAGCAGCAATTGAGATCCCTGCCAGCAAGGCACCCGTATTCAAGGCTGGTAAGGCGCTCAAAGAATCCATCAAGTGAAACTGAGATATTTGAATAAGCGGTCTGAGAAATCAGACCGCTTTTTTTGTTTGAAACGAAAGGAGAAGCTTATGCGAAAGATTTGGATCGGCAAGATCATGTTATTTGCCTGTAGCCTACTGATGTGTACGAGTATTACCTATGCGGCAGGTGACGATACGGATGGCACAGAACTGCAGGTGGCGCAGCCGGTCGTTCTTCAAATCCAGCTTGGCCAGCAATGGTCTGGGACAGAGTTTCAGCTCAAAACGAATGCCGGTCTATATCCCGGAACGATCACGGTGGGACAAGACGGTATTCTCCGCACAGAACTGGGCAGCAGCGGGACCTATATTCTATCATGTGTGAACTCTGGTGTTACCGTATTACCCCCAGATGATACCCCCGTCCCTGCAGAGCAGGATGACGTGGCAACTGATGCGGATGATATCACCCAGGACACAGAGGATCCGGAACCCCAGCGCAATACAGTTGGCGGAATTCCTGTTATGCATCTTGTTCTCTTCGGCGGCGGACTTCTCCTTGCACTGGGTGCCTTGCTTACCATGCGCATTGTAAGCCGTCGTCACTCCTCGAGTGACACGCTCTTAGATGATGGGGATGAAGACGAGTATTGAGCTGTCCGTCAGCGTGATTGTTTTCCTTCCAAACATGCAAGACACAAACCAAAAAGGAATAAGTGATCCAAAAATAATAAAATATTCCAAAAAGGCTTGACATCAAGATCGCTGTATGCTAATCTATAGCCATGGCAGGGGCTTGCGCTCAGGCTTTCAGTACTTCGGAAGAGCTCCCGGAGTTAGACTCTCCCCGCGGGAGAGGAACTGTTACGGATTTTGCGCACTGAGCGATCCACACGGCGCAAGCAACAACTGACGTCATTGGCCGGAAGGCTGTAATGATGACAGGAACGTATTCGGTATTTAGAAACCGACTTTGCTGTTCTTGTTGTCATGCAGTTTTCCGGCCTTTTTTTATATCCAAATGGAGGTGAATCGAAATATGAAATGTAAGAAGAAAGGAATTGACCCGACCCGCATGCGTTGCCAATATTGTGGTGGAACTGCAGTGTTGCGCTCAGCGGATGGGATTTATCGCAAAAACCCCAATCACACCATGCTCTATGTTTGCAGCAACTATCCACATTGTGATGCTTATGTCCGGACACATTCCGGAACCAGTATTCCTGTAGGTACTTTGGCAAATTCTAAGCTGCGCAAGCTTCGATACCAAGCCCACCATTACTTCAATCAATTATACTGCAGCGGGCTCATGAGCAAGCAAGAGGCGTATCTGTGGTTGACGGAATTGCTGCAGATACCTCCTTCGGAGGCGCATATTGGTTTACTGGGCGAGTATTACTGTAGCGAAGTCATCAAAGAGAGCAAAAAGCTCCTGGCGCAGAGGCAACAGAATCATTCCGCTGATGCCCATTACTCTGAGGGAGGTGCGGCATCATGAGCCTTACGCAAGATCAGCAGAGACTCGTAGAAGAAAACATGGGACTGGTGGGGAAAGTCATAAAAGATAAGGTGCATGGACTTGATCAGCTCAAGTATTTCACCTACGATGATTTGTATCAAATTGGATGCATCGGACTATGTAAAGCCGCAAGCAGCGATAAGGGCGGCTGCTTTTCGACCTTTGCATATCGTCTGATCTGGAACGAGATATGCTCAGCGCTGATCTACGCGAATCGGCGCACCATCAGGGAATGTGAACTGCTCCCAGAGATCCTCGATGTTCGGCCGCAGGAGAAGGAATACAGTGATCTGCATTTGGTTTTGGGCAGAATCGAAGCGGAAGCCACTGATGCGATGGCCAAGGGGATCCGTGCGATCCGGCTCAACGCCGAGGGCTATTCCTGCGCGGAGATCGGACAGGTATTGGGAGAAAGCGCCAAATGCGTTGCTGCGCGAATCTCCCGTACTAGAAAATACCTTAAAGATCAGCCTGCCCTTGCGGCGTTTCGTTCGCTATGAGCTAGTATATGTCGGCGTCGAATTCCGTCAGGCTCCGCATTATAATGAAGGAGGGCGCATTTTTCAACGCGCCCTCCTTCGATGCAGTTACTCCTGCAAATAATGCAGTCCCAGAATGTCACAGATATACCTTGCGGCTTCTTCCGTATCAGCTGGAGCAATCACGATATAGTCGTCATCCTGCTCATCGAACTGGCTCGTAACAAGTACATAACCGTTATGATTCTTGTCTGTATACAGCCAACCGTATCCGTCAAAACCGGAACCGGAATTATAAAAGAGTCCGCCGATTAAGTGATCGTCGGATGCATCATCCATGACTTGGAAATCCAGATCCCAGGTATCTTCCTTGTGGGTATATTCCAACATATCAATTTGGATTTTTCCGGCAAAGGACTGATGTGATGGCGCGGCCAATGTGTGCATCCATGTACCGTCTATTGTCATGGTCGTATGTTCCGCCTGTGAATCTCCCTTACGGATTACCACAGCGGGCAGCGTTACGCTCTCGTTTGCCTTAATCGGCATAAACAGGCATAGTATAGCAATGCTCAAACAAATTACGCATACTGCTGTTCCTATTATGAACTTCTTCGACTTCATAGAGAGCTCTTTAATAAATCATGCCCGGATATACCTCTCGACACACATAGTGCTTGATTACGGTTTTGTTCCCGATACCAGTAGTGAGCCATTGGAATCTCCCCCTTTGTTTCAGTTCAATTATAATTACGACAGAAGGTGGCAATTTTGGACAACTCCAAATTAGTTTTGCTTATTTTTTCTTTGATGCATAAGTGTGCAAAAACCGCTTCAGCCATACGGCTGAAGCGGTTTTCCAGTCTGTCAAAGAACTACCCAAGCACCCCTGTTTCTGGTATAATAAAGGAAACGGGGGTGTCTTTATGGAGAACTGGAGAAAAGATGCACGGCGGGAGCCAATCATCGTAGATTTGGAGGCGCTGGTGCCAAAGGAGCATCTGCTGCGGA
>ERZ827520.1506-NODE-1506-length-26443-cov-12.337009_pt1 | contig 26443 bp, 29 predicted proteins | sample MGYA00519581_ERZ827520 | MGnify/ENA primary metagenome ERZ827520 (study PRJEB31778, sample SAMEA3449339) | human gut metagenome | biome: human gut; feature: human-associated habitat; material: faeces | place: United Kingdom | collected 2010/2012 ...
AGCATACCGGGCAATTTTGAAGATTTCATAAAGATTCCCGAAAACAGAATATGAACAATACACCGTAACCGTGGAGCATATCGCAACAAAGCACCAACCTACGCATTTAGGGCCTTAAAAAGCCCTATATTTCAAGGTTTTTCCCGCATAGTCGGCGGGGTATGTGAGTGTTTTATCCTATCCCCGCCATAGTGCCGCTCTAAATGCGTAGAATTTACCAGCAGAAAATCGCCAGGTTCTCATGTGCATACTCAGCTAATCCTTTGTTAATGCTAAACATTCAATTGCTAAAGTATATTCTCTATCCGTTAATTCAATCATTTTCTTTTGCTTTATTGTCATATTATCGTAGATATCAATTACTTTTAATAAACTATCTTTTCTAATTTGATTCCTTTCTTCTTTAAGAAAGGTTGTGCCGTTTAAACACATGATTAAACAGCCTAATTCATATTTATCTAATTTATATTTCGTCTTTCTAACTTCTTCTTTCTCTCTAATTCTTTGTTGTAATCAATACATCTTTGCGAATGATCTTTGATGTATTCTAGACTTTTAATATCATTTCTTAACTCTTTAATTTCTGGTGTTAATCGTTTTGCTGAATCTGATAATTTTGCTTTTTCAATCAAATTATTTTCTATATAAGATTTTGAATACAGTTGTTTTCTTTGATTTTGAAGTTCATTTAATTGATTATTTAGGTCATTGATTTTTGAATCTAGTTCCTCAAAAGTTTCAATATTATTCTTTGCAACAAATGTTGTAGCGTTTGTAATGCCAATGGGATAGCTTTGGAAAAGTTTGGATGCAAGATACAAGGCAAATCTTCAACTTTAGCAAATTCATAGCCGTCAAGTTTCATATCTTTTATAAACGAATCAAAATCATAATTTCGTTTAACTGCATCACTCATATCTTTTTTGATTTCTCTTATATAAGATCTAGCTTGATAATATTCATTTCTAGATTGGCCTTTGCCTTTTGGTTCATCAATAATACTTAAACCATATTCTTTACAAACTTCATCAGATATTTCTCTTAACTTATCGCTCTTTTTAAAGAATTAGTTGATAGTCCATGAAAATGGACAGAGAAAACAGAAGAAATGAGTATGATTTACCTGTAAAGTTGAGGTTAGTCATATGATGCGTATTACACAAGATTTCTTGAATCATCTATCTCCTGTTGAATTGTCTTTTATCCGTACTGGAATTGACAAACTGTATAAAGAAAAAGTAACTCCTGATACTACAAACTATGAAAATATTGAATCACACGTACAGAGATGTCCTCACTGTGGATCTGTACACTTTGTGAAGAATGGCTTCAATCCAAAGCACAGACAGAAATACAGATGCAAGGACTGTAGAGCAGGATTCATGGCAACTACCGGTACCATGTTTACACATTCAAGGACAAGTTTTAATACATGGTCTACTTTTATAGCTGGTGAACTGAATGGACTTACACTTGAGCAGCAGACAGTTGCTACTGAACTGAGCATAGTTACATGCTTTAATATGCGTCACAAGCTGTACAAAGCCATTTCAAAAGTACAGGAAAATGCTGTTCTCAGTGGTGATGTTGAACTTGATCCTTCCTATACGAGTATCAACCTGAAAGGTACAGAACCTGAGAACATGCCTAGAATGAGCAAGCATCGCGGAAAGCACAAGTCTACTCCACATTTTCATCATATACCAGGAACCAGCCATCATAAGATTTGTATTGTAGCTGCGATTGATGAGAATGATCAAATGCTGTTTAAAATCGGCGGTCTTGGAAGAGAAAGCTTTGAGATACTGAATCAGTACAGAAAGCATTTTTCAGACCATACAAAGATTATCAGTGATGACAGTCACAGTATTCAGACGTTTGTATCTGAAAACGGATTTGAAAGTGACGTCATTCCATCGGGTGCATATGTGTCACCGAATGGAAATACAGTATCATCAGTCAATGAACTGCATGCAGAGGCAAAGAATCTGATCAGACAGAAGCATGGAGTCAGCACAAGACATCTGCAGGGATATCTGGACTGGATTGTATTCAAGAAGAAGCTGAAATATACACTGGATATGAGAAAGTGGAAACCTGAAGCATATATGGAATCGATGCTGGAACAGATACCATTTATATGCAGAGATATCGTTAAACTGCCAATGCCGATTGATCTTTACAGTGCTTACGGTGAGTATCACTATGGTATTTTTGCAAACATCAACTAAATCTTTAAAAAGAGTGTTTCTTTAATAAAATTTGAAATTATAGATATTAAAAACAAATGGAATTATTCAAAAATAATACGTTTTTCAAGCTCGTGGTAGCAAAATAGTAGCAATTTCACCTTCAGACATTAAAAAAAGCCCTTGAATAAAGGACTTTTTCAACTTTTGATATTATTCGAACTCGACCAATTTTTTTGCATATAGGACTGAAAAAGCGCATAAAATGGCTTATTTAAAGCACTTGTAAACCACGGTTTGGAGGTATTTTTTACCAATCTGTTTTCACACGTTGTCACGCAGCTCACTCCTTTTACATAACCAGTGATTCGACTGGTATGGGAAAGTAGTTTTTACTATGGAAAAGCGAAGGCAAAAGAAATTGCTATGCAAAAAAAGAAAATAGTTAAGTAGAAATCAAATCTACTTCAATGGTATTCTATTTTATAGAATTTAATAGGTAGTGCTTATATGTTTTAATCAAATTTTGCTGAATTAAAAGCGGAAAGGAGACCTTATAATGCTGATGGAGAATAATAGAACAGAATTTAAACAAGATTTAAACGATAAACTAGAAAAGGAAGTAGTTGCATTCTTAAATAATCGCGAAGGTGGAGTTTTATATATTGGCGTTGATGATAATGGTAAGGGCATTGGAGTTTCTAATTTAGATGATACTCAATTAAAAATTGCAGATCGAATTAAAAATAACATCCTTCCTTCTACGCTAGGATTATTTGATATAGTTACTGAAAGCGTTGATAATGTAACCGTTATAAAAATATTAATATCTAGTGGACTAGAAAAACCTTATTACATCAAGAAAAACGGAATGTCTCCAAATGGTTGCTTTACAAGAACCGGAACTTCAACTCAACAAATGACCACTTCAATGATTGATGACCTTTATAGTAAAAGAATACATACAACATTAAGAAACATTCCTTCACCAAGACAAGATTTATCTTTTGCCCAATTGAAAATTTACTATCAAGAAAGAGGCCTTGAATTAAATGATAAATTTGCAAATTCTTTAGAACTGCTTACACCTGATGGCAAATATAATTACGTCGCATACCTTCTTGCTGATGAAAACGGTGTTTCTATTAAAGTCGCAAAATACGCAAGAACCGATAAAGTTGATTTGATTGAAAATGAAGAGTATGGGTACTGTTCTTTGGTTAAGGCGACATACAACGTGCTTGATAAACTAAAAATTGAGAATGCCACATTAGCGAAAATAACTTCGTCTGAAAGAATCGAAAAGAACTTAGTTGATCCAATTCCAATGCGTGAAGCTATTATTAATGCAATTATTCATTCTGATTATTCTAAAGAAATCCCTCCTGTTTTTGAGATTTTTGCTGACAAAATGGTCTTCACTTCATACGGTGGTTTACTTCCAGGGCAAAGTGAAGAAGATTTCTTCAGTTGTAGTAGTATGCCTAGAAATCGTGAATTAATGAGAGTATTTAAAGATCTTGGTTTAGTGGAACAATTAGGATCAGGAATGAGTAGAATTTTAAAAGTTTACAACAAGAACATCTTTAAAATTTCCGAACACTTTATAAAGGTAGAATTTCCATTCTCAGTGCCATTAAATCTTTTATCTACCAACAATGGCGATATAAATGGCGATATAAATGGCGATATAAACGGCAATATAAATGGCGATATAAGTAGAGTTCTGTTACTACTTGAGAAGCAACCATCTATTACTGCTAAGCAAATGGCAGAAGTGCTGCAAATTAGTCCTAGAAAAGTTAGCCGAATCATTAAAGAATTAAAAGAAAAAGAAATCATTGTTAGAATAGGTTCTAATAAAACAGGCTATTGGAAAATACAGCACAAATAAAAATTAAACGTTGAATTTCAACGCTTTTTTAGACTTGTTATCAAACATGATTTACTAACCAAGTGAGTAAATAAATAGCAAAGGCTTTTTATCATATACAATCGACTCCTTTCTTGATTGATTAATAAATGGTTCAAGTATTTCATAATAAAGATTAAATGGCACATTAATCAAATTCCTTGTAGACAAAACAAAAGAAGATATTGCCATCTTCACAATATCTTCTGTATACATACCTTGAAATTTGATAAATCCAAATGCTGCAAAGGGTGCAGCACCAAGCATACATAGCCAACTGGTAACTTCTGTACCAAGTCTTTCTTTGAATAAAAAATACAAACCACACGCAACAGCACATGCGAGTATCGAAAAGATAGTTTGACGTAAAGATAGACCAAGAAGTATGCTTTCGGTATAATCTCGTATTTCCTTGTTGATCTTAATTTCAAAATTAGATTTCATCTGCTTCTCCATCATCAAATGGAACAGAAGTCGCAAATAATATGTTTTCTACCGGTATAACAATATTTCCATTATTGCTATGAACAACTACCTTATCTTCTTCATGTTCAATCTTATACATAATCTTTTGATTCATAGGTAAATTCAATGGTTCTTGAATTTGAATCGTATCTCCTGTTTTTAAAATGATTTGATTTAATATAGTTTCTTTCATATAAGTTCCTTCTTTCTATTTGGGTAAAAGAAAAGCAGAAGTTTAGCTTCTGCTTAACATTATTTTTTATCGTCGGATATTTTTTTTATTGCTGCAATAGCTAGAAGAGCAATTCCTCCTTCTCCACCGATGTTTCTTGCTTCAAGACGACATCTTTTACATATAGGTATTTTTACATATGAAGGTATTATTTTTCCACACTTTTTACAACGCTTTTCATTAGTATCACTCATTAACAAATTCTTCCTCCATTTCTATAAAATACACACCTTTAGTTGAATTATTTTCTAGTGCTTCTTTATAGCTATCTAAAGAATCGCTAAATTTTTTTGGCATATTTAGCCAGAAATCTAAGTTTTGATCGTTGTACTTATAATAGCTATGAATTAGTTCGGCAGCAGATGCATCTTGGTTTTTTCCATAATTCTTTTGATTTAAAGATTTAATTTGAAATTCGTAATTTTCTAAAACTCGGTTAGTAAGATTGTTTTTCCCTAAATATGTGAATATATATATTCTTAATCCTACATATCTTGGAATCATTTGCATATCTTCGTTAATTCTAGTCAAGATAGAGTTAACGGTTTTAATTCTTGTAGTGGCTTTTACATTAGATAGTTCTTTAATTTGCTCATTCAGATCGGTATATAGACTATTTAGTCCCTCCATCAAGTAATTTTGTGCATCATTTAGCAGAGTTTTAATATCTTCTGAATTATTGCTTTCGGAGGCTTCAATCATTTTTTCTCGTGCATTTATGAAGGGTACACACATCTTTTGTCTTCTTTCAAAATTTGTTAAGGATTCAATACTACTACTTATTTCCTCCAACTGAGCAGAAATTTGTCTTAAAGATCTTTGCATTGAAATTGTGCTAATGTCAGATAGAATTTTTGTTGGATTATTTGCTTTTTTTAAAGTGAAAAATTTAACCAAATGCTCGTTCTCATCTAGGATTGCAGGACGATAATTGCCTGATACTTCTTTTGATTCTCCAATGTGGTAAATTCCGCTTTTTAATCCTTCAATTATTTCCTTGCTAAAATGAGATGAGTCAGCGATAAGTGTTCCCATATTGGAAATGTCTAAACCAGATTGAATTGCGATAGATATTTCTCCCATTAAATTTGTCAAATCATTATATTTTACCCAAAAATCGTCTTTTCCCATTTTGACGATTGTGTTTGAAACAAATATATTAAAAAAATCTGACATCTCTAATATATCAACTCCCATTTCATCGCTTTCGGTGTGAAAGATATCTAATAAATTACTGCAACTTTTTATTAATTCAGATTTTGGCATATTGTCTCCTTTTGTGTCTAAAACATATATTTTGTTGTGAAATTGTTATTTTTTATTCATATAAGAATCAATCCAACTAATAGCAACTCCAATAGCTGTTCCTATTGCGGTGATTCCAACTACTTCTAAGATAGAAGTCCAAATGTCATCAACATCAGTTGCTGAAGCCCCACCTTTAATAGCAGAAGACAGTACTTTTGCTTGTTGGGATAGCATTGCTTGTTTTTCTTGATTTAATTTTTCAGGATGATCTACCAAGTAATACAACAAATCTGATAATTTCTTATTGTTGTTCTTTTCTATTTCGTAAGAGAATAAACTTCGTATAGCAAGATATTGAATTTTTGACATTTCAGTCCCACCATCAACTTTTTCTAAGTTGTTTATGGTTTGACGTGTCACTCCTAACATTTCAGCAAATTCTTGAACAGACCAATTTGCACAAGCTCTTAATGTTGGAAGAAAATTTTGCAATCTTTTAATTTCATCCATATGATCACCTCTAAATTAAATATAGGCCAATCGTTTGCTTGTGTCAAATATTTTTACGCGTACAAAAATAATTTACCACAATTACAATCCCATCATTTCTTTAATAATCCAGTCTGACATCTTGATTGTTCCTACAAGAACCAGCATGTTGAATATCAATTCTCCAATGTAGCTCCATATCATAGATACACTAGATGCTGTTGAATCTACAACTGGTGGACTTGATGCAAAGGCAGAGAAGATAATACATGCAAGGACGATGAAACAAAGGATAGCAAGTATGTCCATATACAGAGATAAACAAAGAAATACTTGGTTTGTTGTCACAAGATATAAAGATTGGACTGGCAAAGCTAAACAAACTACAAAACGTGGTTTTAGAACAAAACATGATGCTCAAAGATATGAATCCTTATTCATTGACAAAAAGAAAGATAGCACTGACATCTTATTTAAGAGCTTTGTTGAAATCTATCTAGAATCAATGGAATATCGTATTAAAGAAAATACGTTGATGACCAAACAAAATATCTTTTATCATCATATCGTTCCCTATCTTGGCGAAATGAAACTAGATGAAATTACACCAAAAGATATTATCCATTGGCAAGATCAAGTCATGAAAGATAACAACTATAAACAAACGTATCTTAAAACAATCCATAATCAACTCAGCGCATTATTTAATTATGCTGTTAGATTTTATGGATTAAAAAGCAATCCTGCTAGACTTGCCGGTAACATGGGTAAAGAAGAAGTTGGTGAAATGAAGTTCTGGACTAAAGAAGAATATCTTACCTTCTCTAGAGCAATGATGAATAAAGAAGAAAGTTATCATGCATTTGAAATCTTGTATTGGTGTGGCATACGTCTTGGTGAACTGCTTGCCTTAACAGCTGAAGATTTTGATTTTGAAAAGAAAACTTTAAGAATTAACAAATCATATCAGCGCATTAAAGGCAAAGACGTTATCACAACACCTAAAACCAGAAAAAGTAATCGTGTATTAACACTTCCTGATTTTCTAGCCGAAGAAATGCAAGATTATATCTCTAGACTCCCTTACTTAAAAGTTGATGATCGTATCTTTACAATCACTAAATCTGGTCTTCATCATGAAATAGATCGAGGATGCAGAGAAACCGGTGTTAAAAGAATACGTATCCATGATTTAAGACATTCCCATGTATCTATGCTGATTGAAATGGGATTCAGTGCAGTAGATATCGCAAATCGTGTTGGACATGAAAGTGTTAAAGTAACCTATCGATACGCACATATGTTTCCTAATAAAGATCTAATGATTGCCAAAAAATTAAACATTTCAAGAAATGGTGAAAAAGATGAGCAAGAAGAACCTGGATCAGAAAGGACGTTTGAGAAATAAAATTATTTCATTCAGAATGTCAAAAGAGGAAGCAGAACTATTAGATAGAAGAGTACTGATGTCCGGACTTACAAAACAAGATTTTATAGTCAATTCATTACTAGGAAAAGAAATAGCCGTATATGGCAATCCATATGTATTCAGAAGCCTACAAGACGAACTTATTCGGTTCATTAACTTGTATGGAACTAAAATTGATAACGATGCAGACGATGAAATGATTACTTTGGCCCTCAAAACCATCTTGGCAATGCGAAAAAAGGGTAAAACAGAAGTATTTATTGGCTAAGCAAATCCTCATGAAAGCCTTATTTTAAAGGCTTTTTTAAATGCTTTTGCACAACCTCTAAGCACCTCCAAACCGCTTAGCCAAATTTCAGCGATTTAAGCTAAAAAATATCCTGATTCTTATCAAAAATTGGCCGATTTTGCCTAATTTTCACCAAAAAGTGCGATTTTCGACCCTTCTGAAAGCCTTTAGTTAAGGTACCAAACACAAAATACGTTTTCAAAATGTTTTCAGTACCACTTGAGACATTAAAAAAAGCCCTTGAATAAAGGACTTTTTCAACTTTTGATATTATTCAAACTCAATTGTTCCAGGAGGCTTACTGGTAAGGTCATACATTACACGGTTTACCCCACGAACTTCGTTAATAATACGTGACATAACTTTATTTAATACTTCATAAGGAATCTCTGCAGCTTCTGCAGTCATAAAATCAATGGTATTTACCGCACGAAGTGCAATGGCATAATCATAGGTTCTTTCATCCCCCATAACACCTACCGAACGCATATTGGTAAGAGCCGCAAAGTATTGACCAATAGAACGGTCTAGACCCGCATTAGCAATTTCTTCACGATAAATCGCATCGGCATCTTGTACAATGCGTACCTTTTCCGCTGTTACTTCGCCAATAATACGAATGCCAAGACCTGGTCCTGGGAACGGCTGTCTGAAGACAAGATAATCTGGAATACCTAATTCCAATCCAGCTTTACGGACTTCATCTTTAAATAAATCACGTAAAGGTTCGATGATTTCTTTAAAATCTACATGATCTGGTAAACCACCAACGTTGTGATGTGATTTAATAACGGCAGACTCCCCACCTAAACCACTCTCTACTACATCCGGGTAAATGGTTCCTTGGACTAAGAAATCCACTTTACCAATCTTTTTCGCTTCTTCTTCGAAAACACGAATAAATTCTTCGCCAATAATCTTACGTTTGGCTTCGGGTTCCGTAACACCTTTTAATTTTCCATAATATCTTTCTTGAGCATTGACTCGGATAAAGTTCAATTCATAAGGTCCATCTGGGCCAAATACGGCTTCTACTTCATCCCCTTCGTTTTTACGAAGCAGACCATGATCCACAAACACACAAGTCAATTGATTTCCAATGGCTTTGGATAATAGAACAGCCGCAACCGAAGAGTCTACGCCACCACTAAGGGCACATAAGACTTTTCCGTCACCCACTTTTTCACGAATGGCTTGAATTTGTTCATCCACAAAAGAATCCATGCGCCAATCTCCATTACAAGCACATACATTACGGACAAAGTTGTACAACATCGTTGTTCCTTCTTGGGTATGTAGTACTTCGGGATGGAATTGAATCGCATAAAGATGATTTTCGGCATTTTCTGCTGAAGCACATGGGCAATTTTCTGTATGACTGGTAATTGTAAAACCAGGAGCCACTTGGGAAATATAGTCAAAGTGTGACATCCAGCAAATTGTTTTTTCATGAACCCCGGCAAAAATCGGAGAATCTTTCTGATCAATCAAAACTTCGGTCTTTCCATATTCTCTGGCATCGGCTTTTTCAACTTTACCACCAAGCACATGCATCATCAGCTGGGCTCCATAACATAAACCTAAAACCGGAATACCTAATTCAAACAATTCTTTGGAGTAGGTAGGTGAATCTGGTTCATAACAGCTATTTGGACCACCGGTTAAAATAATGCCCTTCGGATTCATCGCTTTAATTTTGTTTATATCCGTTTTATAAGAGTAAATCTCGCAATATACATTGCATTCTCGCACTCGACGAGCAACCAATTGATTGTATTGACCACCAAAATCCAATACAATAATAAGTTCTTTCTTCATAGTCTTCCTCCTGGTCTTTTCCTCATTTATTTTAACATACTACAGAATGCTTTTTGGATTTTTCAATAAAGGAATCACATCCAATAAACTATCCACTTTATTTTGAATATACGGATACAATTCCCGATCCTGTTGTACGACATCAGGAATAAAAACCGTTTTTGCTCCCGCTCTGCGACCGGCCATAATACCATACTTAGAATCTTCTAAGACTAGACACTGCTCTGGCTTTTTCCCTAAACGTTTTGCAGCGACTTTAAAAATGGTTGGATCTGGTTTTGAAGGAATCCCATTCTCCTTGCTGGAAACAATTTCCTGCGGATAAATATGCGCCAGCGAATGCGCATTTAAGCGCTTGATATCTTCGACCATGGAGCTGGAAGCAATCGCATACGGCATCTTTACTTGATTTAAGTAATCCATCAATTCCCGTAAACCTGGCATATCCAGTGCCCCTTTTTCCGGATACATAGCTAGAAACAAATCCAAACGCTCTTTTTGAAACTGAGCCATTGCCTTTCCAATTCCCGGAAAACGATCTTCAAATTGTTCAACGATCCGAGAATCGCAGCCAATCATCCGTTGACAAACATAATCTGGTACATCAATACCGTATCCTTTGGCAACTTTTTGAAAAACCGGTTTAAAGATCTTTTCGGTATTATACATTAAACCATCCATATCAAAAATTACTGCTTCAATCATACATTCCCCCTTGCCAATTCCACATAATGTTTGGCATTTTCAATAATTTCCTGTACTTGTTCTTCGCTTGTCTGATGAATAATCTTACCTGGACAACCAACCACAATACTACCTGCGGGAATCTCTTTTCCTTCCGGAACTAAAGCGCCTGCACCAATGATGGAATGTTTACCAATCTTGGCCCCATTCATCACAATCGCACCCATGCCAATCATAACCTCATCTTCAACCGTGCAGCCATGTACGATCGCCCGATGACCAATCGTTACCCTTTGACCAATATGTACCGGATGCCCATGATCGGTATGAATGATCGTACCATCTTGGACATTGGAATCTTTACCAATCTCAATGGTATCCGAATCCCCACGAATCACAGCACCATACCAAACATTCGCATTCTCATGGAGAATCACATCCCCCAATACGGTTGCATCAAAAAGCTTTACCCCTGCTGCTTGTCGCATTATTGAATCTCCCAGTTAGAATCAGCCGTTAGAGAATCATCGCCAACTCGACCATGTTCATAGGCAATCGTACCAGCTAAGGCAATCATCGTTGCGTTATCGGTGCAACAAGACATTGGTGGAACCGTAAAAGTCACATTCGGATATTCTTTGGCCAACTCTTGTACCTTTTCACGCAAACGTGAATTGGCAGAAACACCACCACCAACGACAAAATGTTGAATATCCGGATAATCATCTAAGACCAAACGAATCTTATCAAAGATCTCATTTAAGGCACATTCCTGGAAAGAACAAGCTAAATCGGCATCATTATAGGTCTTTCCCTGGCGTTCCATACGTTTGGTAAACTGTAAAACGCCACTCTTTAAACCAGAGAAACTAAAGTCGTATTTGCCTTGGGTTTTTGGTTTTGGCAAGGCATATACATTCTGTCCTTCTTTAGCTAACTTATCAATTTTTGGTCCACCTGGATAACCAAGATCCATGACGCGCGCTACCTTATCAAAAGCTTCACCAATCGCATCATCCTGGGTCGTACCCAAGACTTCAAAACTGGTTTCATCTTTCATATAAATCAATTGGCTATGTCCCCCAGAAACAACCAAAGCTAAAACCGGATACTTCATATCAACAACCAATTCATTGGCATAGATGTGTCCGGCAATATGGTGAACTGGCACCAATGGTTTGTTAAAGGCAAACGCCAAGGTTTTGGCCGCTTGTACCCCCACATGTAAACAACCAATCAAACCAGGTCCTTTGGTTACCGCAACCGCATCAATGTCATCCATCGTACAATTGGCTTTTTTTAAAGCATCCTCAATTAAAAATGAGATATTTTCGACATGAATTCGACTGGCTACTTCTGGTACAACCCCACCAAATTCTTTATGTACATCAATTTGTGATGCCACAACACTTGATAAAACTTCTTTACGATCTTTGACAATCGCAACAGCTGTTTCATCACAACTTGATTCGATTCCTAATACAATCATATGTCCCTCCTATAATTTTCCAATCATCACATATGCATCTTGTCCATCGGCATAGTGCTGCTTGGAACAATGTGATATCTCTAATCCACATTCTTGATATGCCGCAATGGCTGGTGCATTGCTGACGCGTACTTCTAATATCATCTGCGTGCAATCAGCTTGTTTAGCCGCTTGCATCGCATACGCCACCAGTTTTTTCGCATAGCCTTGATTTCTTGCCTCTGGCAGAACGCCAACACGTACAATTTCCGCATTTTCATACAAGAACCAAGTCCAGATATATCCAATCCCATCAATCATCCAACCTTTCGCATAGGTTTTTTCCCATTCCTTGGCATAGGCATTTTCATCCCATGCATCGTTAAAACAACTTGCTTCCATTTGGGCAATAGCTTGACAGTCTTGTCTTTTGATGGGGCGAATCATTTCTTATATGCACTGCTTTCTTTTAAATAATCCGGAACTAAGGCATGAATATTTTCAATCTTACGTGCCGGTACTTGAATAAAGTTTTCTAAATAACTTGGTTCTTTACTCTCCAATCCCAACAATTGGCCATCCCCATATAAAGTACCGGGATGCGCTTCTAAGAAAGCCTTGGCATCTTCTAAACTTAAAATCGTAGTCTGTCCAACGATTTCCCCATTTTCCAAGTGTGCTACATACGCTCTTTGTCCGCGTGCATCTAAGATGACATTCGCACTGGCATCCATGCCCGCATACAACTGCATCGTTGAAATACAATACAATTCCTTATGCATCTGTGTACACAAGACTTTCGCAATCGTCATCGCAATCCGAATTCCCGTATAAGAACCAGGTCCCTCTGTAATAATGACGCGATCAATATCTTTATACGTCAGATTTACACGTTTTAATAACGCATTTAATTCCACAAAAATGGTTTCACTTTGGCGTTTAAATGCGGTTTTCGCAATTCCATCTAAGAGCGTTCCATCTTGGTAAATTCCCAATACCAATTGTTTATACGCTGTATCCATACATAAACTAATCATCTAATGCCTCCATAACCGATTGACTCTTTGGTCCACTTGCTTCTATTGTTACCGTACGATTTTCATCCATTCCTTCTGCGATGGAAATCGATAAAATATCTTCTGGTAATTGATCTTTTATAAAATCTGCCCATTCGACAACACAGATTCCCTCATCAAAACAATCTTCAAAACCTAAATCTTGATGGATGCCTTCCAAACGATAGGCATCAATATGATAAAGCGGTTCTCCATTGCCCTGGGTATATGATTTCATAATCGTAAAAGTAGGTGAATTCACCACTTCTTTGACACCTAGTTCTTTGGCAAAGAACTGGGTCCAAGTTGTCTTGCCCGCACCTAAATCGCCATCTAGCGTAATCACCAGCTGCAAAGACTTACAAGCTTTCGCAACATCCTGGGCAAATTCTTTCGTTTCCTCTAATGAATGAATAGCTTTCTTCATAAATTCACTTCTTCTTTCTTTCCTGAGCAACTATCGCTTTGATAGTTGCGATATCTTTCATCCGTTTGCCAACCTTGCCTTCGGAACCTTGATTGGTCGGGGTGTAATACACCGCATCCTTTAAGGCATCCGGCAGACAAACCATATCGGTCATATGATATTTATAATCATGACTGTATTCATAAGCCGCACCATACCCCAGATCTTTCATCAATTTCGTCGGGGCATTACGAATCTGTAGAGGTACCGGTTCATCTAAGGTTCGTTTGGCATCATCCCGCGCCGCAAAATACGCTTTTTCCAAGGCATTGGATTTTGGTGCCAAAGCACAATAGACAACCGCATGGGTTAAATGCACATTACATTCCGGCATGCCTAAATAATGACAAGCCTGGTACGCAGCCACACAGATTTCCATTGCACGACTATCGGCCATCCCAATATCTTCACTGGCAAAACGCACAATTCGCCTTGCCACATACAAAGGATCTTCCCCAGCTTCTAACATTCGGGCCAGCCAGTAAATACTAGCTTGCACATCACTATTTCGCATACTCTTATGTAAAGCCGAAATAATATTGTAATGTTCTTCGCCCTGCCGGTCATACAATAAGCTGCGCCTTTGTAGACACTGTTTTAAGATTTCCTGGGACACATGAATCCCTGCTTCATCGTTCGGGCTGTTAAATACCACCATTTCTAAAGTATTTAGCGCAAAACGGGCATCTCCACCCGCAAAAGCCGCAATAGAAGATAGGTCTTTCTCGGAAATATCAATATGATACATTCCCAGCCCTTTCGGTGATACCAGAGTTCGCTGCAACAATTCTTCTAGATCCGCTTGTTGGAGACTATGGAGCACAAAGACCCGACACCTTGACAACAAGGCATTGTTTAACTCAAAACTCGGATTTTCCGTTGTTGCCCCAATCAGAATAATGCTGCCCTTTTCGACATAGGGTAAAAACGCATCTTGTTGGGCTTTATTAAAACGATGAATTTCATCGACAAAAAGAATCGTTTCCTGACCCATACTCTTACGCATCTGGGCATCTTTCATCACCGCTTTAATTTCTTTGATGCCCGAAGTGACCGCTGAAAAATTCACAAAATGTGACTTGGTCTGTGCCGCAATAATACGCGCCAGAGTCGTCTTGCCAACCCCAGGCGGTCCCCAGAAGATCATCGAAGAAACTTTGTCTTGTTCAATCATGCGCCACAAAATCTTTCCCGGACTCACTAAATGGGTCTGTCCTACATACTCTTCCAAGGTTTCCGGACGCATCCGATCGGCTAAGGGACGGGTATCTTCTTCACTTGTAAACAAAGAGACTTGTTCCATACGCTACCTCACCGGTTTATTATAGCACGCAAAAGAAAATGCAACCAACTGGCTGCATTAAAAGGTACATAAATAAAGGAAATAAAAGACATAAAGAATTAACAGGATTATTCCATGTTTCCGAGTTAATTGATAGTTCTTTCTTACACAGAGCCATAAAACAAGACCAACTACCAAAGCCATTAAACCATCCACAATAAAACGTGGATTGAAAGGCACCGGAATAATCAAAGAACTCGTTCCCACCACAAACAAGATATTAAAGAGGTTGGATCCCACAATATTCCCGATTGCGATATCCGCATTGCCTTTGCGAGCAGCTGAAACACTAGTCACAAGTTCGGGTAAAGAGGTTCCTAAAGCTACAATTGTCAAACCGATAAAACGCTCACTCATTCCAAAGATACGCGCTAATTCACTGGCACCATCAACCGCAAAGTCACTACCTAAGACAACACCAACCGCTCCCAACAAGACAAATAAAATACTTTTAGCCAAAGGCATCGCATCCGCAGCCTGTTCTTCTTTACCATTTTTAGTCATGCGATAGATATAATACAAATACAGTAAGAAACAAGCCCATAGAATGGCCCCATCCAAACGGGAAATCTTTCCATCCATCCCTAAAAGCACCAAAAGTAAAGTTACGGCCATCATAAAAGGCATCTCATATTTCACAGTACTCTTTTGGACGGCAATCGGAATAATCACACTGGCAAGACCTAAGATAATCGAAACATTTAAGATGTTGCTGCCAACAATATTTCCAATGGTAATTCCGGCACTGCCTTTAAAGGCAGCTGTAATACTGACCGCTGCTTCGGGTAAAGACGTTCCCATCGCAACAATCGTTAAGCCGATGACAAGTTGAGGAATGCCAAAACGACTGGCAATACCACTAGCTCCATCGACAAAAAAATCTGCCCCTTTGACCAATAACGCAAAACCTAATACAACTAGGCCCAAAGAAATAAGAATATTCATACTGTCCTCCCAGCCAGAAAAAAAGACTCTGGCCTTCTCAACCAAAGTCTCGCTATCTACATACAGTCCGGATTCAAAGAATCGTGATTGACGGATCTGCAAACACACTTGTGCTAGCTACTCCCTTTTTATGTTTCCTATCTTAACAAATTTACTTGGCGTTGTCACTGACAAATTCACTGATTACACGCACACATTCATCAATGCCCAACAAGCCACTATTTAAACAAATATGATAGTTATTTGCCTGACCCCATTTGCGATCCGTATAGTACTTATAGTACGCAATCCGACGTTTATCTTTTTTCGCCACGCGCTTTTCAATGGATTCATCGGTTTCTCCATATACATTCACAATCCGATTCTGACGGAATTTTGGATCCGCATGGATGAAGACATGAAAAGTATCTTCTCGATCACGTAAAATATAATCGCTGCAACGCCCGACAATCACACATTTACCTTTTTCGGCTAAATCCATAATCGTATTTCTTTGTACGACATACAACTGATCGGACATTGAGCTGCCCCAATTGTTCCAGGCAAAAGATAAAGAGCTTTCGGAATTGGCATCTTCGCCATGTTCTTCAATATACGATTCTGCCAAGCCGCTTTCTTTCGCAATTTTTTGTACCAAATTATAATCGTAATAGTCATAGCCTAATTTTTCCGCTAATTGACGCGCAATGGTACGTCCTCCAGACCCAAATTCTCGGGTAATTGTAATTACTGGATATTTCATAAAACTACCTCCTAAGAATAGACAAAAAAGTGTTCTTCGAAAAAGAATACACCAATTCAAAGAACACTTACGTTAATTCAATTTTAGCACAAAAGTTATTCGGTAGCACCATATTCTTGGTAATAGGCATCAATGCGCGCTTTTAATTCAGGGTCTAATTGATCACCTAAATACGCAATAACTTCTGGCATCGATACGATTGCTGCCGTTGGGAAACCATATAATTCACTAACTTCTTTTAAAGCAGTTTTATTTCCTTTTCCCTTTTCATTACGATTTAAGCTAACCATCAAACCAACAATTTCTACATTGGCCGCACTTCGTACCTTCGGTACAGTTTCTTCCATAGATTTACCTGAGGTCGTCACATCTTCAATCATGATGACACGATCACCATCTTGTAACTTGGAACCTAGAAAACCACCCTTGTCTGCTCCATGATCTTTGGCTTCTTTACGATCAGAGCAATAGCGAACTTCTTTGCCATAAAGGGTATGCATCGCAATCGCTGTTACAACAGCTAAAGGAATTCCTTTATAAGCAGGTCCAAATAAAACATCAAAGTCCGTACCATAGGTATCTACGATGGCCTTGGCATAATATTCGCCCAGTTTCATCAATTGTTGGCCGGTTACATAACCACCCGCATTCATAAAGAAAGGACTTTTACGACCTGATTTTAATGTAAAATCCCCAAATTTTAATACCTTTGATTCCAACATGAAATCAATAAATTCTTGTTTATATGCTTCCATTGGTCTCTCCTACTTCATCATTTCTTCAATTTCACAATAGGTTTCTTTTGGATTTTCACTCTTTGTGATAGAGCGTCCTACGACAATATAGTCACAACCTTGTTCTTTCGCAAAAGCTGGAGTCGCAACCCGTTTTTGATCCCCGACAGAATCACTAGCTAAACGAATGCCTGGTGTTACGGTCAAGAAATCATCGCCACAAGCTTCATGAATCGCTTTAGCTTCATGAACCGAGCAGACAACGCCATCCAATCCAGCAGCTTTCGCATTTTGGGCATAATGACAAACTGTATCCAATACTTCGCCTTGTACACCCAATTGTTCATTCATCATTTCTTTGGAAATGGAAGTTAAAAGGGTAACCGCAATACAAAGCGGACGTTCGCCACCTTGCGCACCTTCTTCCAAACCTTCAATGGCAGCTTGCATCATTGGAATACCACCAGCTGCATGGACATTGACAATATCAACACCCAGTTTCGCAAGGTTTTTCATACCACCTTTTACGGTATTTGGAATATCATGTAACTTTAAATCCAAGAAGATATGATGTCCCATATCTTTAATGGTTTTAATAATATCTAAGCCACATGCATAGGTTAATTCCATTCCCACTTTGACATAAATTGGTTCATCAAATTGAGAAAGGAAATCTACGACTTCTTCTTTACTTGAAAAATCAAGAGCTACAATTGTTTTACTCATTTTCTAAACTCCTTCCAATGGCTTCATCAATCGATGTATAACCATACTTTTCTAATACACCTGGTAAGGCTTCAATGATTTTTGGACACACGTAAGGATCCACAAAGTTCTGAGCCCCAACTTCTACTGCGCTGGCTCCCGCATTTAAAAACTCCAATACATCTTCGGCACAGGTAATACCACCAACACCAATCACGGGAATTGATACCGCACTGGCTACTTGATAGACCATGCGAATGGCTACTGGTTTAATAGCAGGTCCAGATAAACCACCGGTTTTATTGGCCAATAGAGGTTTACCGGTCTTTAGATCAATCCGCATACCCATCAAAGTATTGATTAAAACCAGTCCATCAGCCCCTGCTGCTTCAACCGCTTTGGCAATAGCTACAATATCCGTTACATTGGGTGACAACTTCACATAGACTGGTTTGATTGCGGCTGCTTTACATAAGCGCGTTACATGGGCCGCTAATTCAGGATTGGTACCTAAACCAATGCCACCATGTTTCACATTTGGACACGAAATATTTAATTCATAGGCTTTAATGACCGGTTGATCATTCAACTTGCGAATAACTTCGACATAATCTTCTTCACAAGCTCCGGCTACATTAGCCATGATTTCGGTATCATATTGTGCCAGGAATGGAAGTTCCTTTTCAATAATGGCATCCACACCTTTATTTTGTAGCCCAATCGCATTCAACATGCCCATTGGGGTTTCGGCAATACGAGGCGTAGGATTGCCAAAACGTTCTTTTGGCGTCGCACTTTTAATCGCAATACCGCCTAATAGAGATAAGTCATATAATTCAGCAAATTCACGACCAAAGCCAAAACATCCACTGGCGGGAATAATCGGATTCTTTAAATGTAATCCGGGTAGTTTTACGGAAATATCCATTATAAAGCCACCTTTCCTATTTCAAAGACAGGTCCATCTTTACAGACACGTAAAGAATGACCTTCTTGATCTTTTACAACACAACCCATACAAGCACCCATACCACAAGCCATTCGTGCTTCCAGGGAAATATATCCCTTTGTATAGGTATTCTGAATCGCTTTTAACATTGGTAATGGCCCACAAGCTAAAATGAAATCCCCCGGAATTTCCTTTTCTTGCATCGCATCGATAACTGTTCCTTTTACCCCTATCGAACCATCCATGCTGGCAACTGTGACACGAGCGCCTAATGCTTCAAACTCTTCTAGATAGATGGCTTGATTCTTGGTATTAAAACCTAAGACAACATCGACTTTGGTACCTTGATGCAAGTACTGTTTGGCGGTTTCATAGAGCGGTGGCACACCAACACCACCACCCATTAGAACCACATGTTCTTTGGCTTCTACTGGAAATCCAGTTCCCAATGGGCCAAATAAATTAATGTTTCCTTCTTTCATTTCTGCCATCTTTTGCGTTCCCTGGCCGACAACTTTATAGACTAAGACAAGGCCATGACTGGTAATTTCGCAAATCGAAATCGGACGGCGTAAGAAATATCCGGGTACTTCTACCTGAACGAATTGTCCGGGTTTCGCATGGGAAGAATCACAGGCAATTTCCATACGGTAGGTATCCTCGGTCAATAAGACATTGGATAAAATAATTCCATCTTGTACCATATTACTTCTCCAATTCATTCATACTAATGGTCGAGAAAGAACGGGATTCTAGAACGCCAATCAGAGCATTAGCAGTATCTAAACTTGTCATACAAGAAATATTATTTTCTGCAGCTACACGACGAATCAAGAAACCATCGCTGCTGGCATTCTTTTCCCGGCTGGAAATCGTATTGATGACAAAGTTTACATGTCCCTTGCTGATAACATCTAAGACATCTTCTTCCTCACTGTTTTCACTGACTTTAGCAACATCAAATACATATAAGCCATGACTGCGCAAGAACTTCGCTGTTCCTTCGGTCGCATAGAGTCCATAGCCAATATTCGAGAAACGTTTAGCCAAAGTTAGGGCAACATCTTTATCTTCATCGGCAATGGTCATTAAGACATTTCCATGACTTGGAATATGTACTCCACTGGCAATTAAAGCTTTATATAAAGCTTTTTCTAAGCTTACATCGCCACCTAAAGCTTCCCCGGTTGACTTCATTTCTGGACCAAGCACTGTATCTACACTACGCAACTTTGCAAAAGAGAAGACTGGCGCTTTGACAAAGACCTGGTTTTCTTTTTCTTTCTTATAACCAGGGGTATAACCTTGGTCAATAATACTTTCACCCAATACTGCTTTGGTTGCGATATGTGACATTGGTACACCAGTAATCTTTGATAAGAAAGGTACGGTACGACTGGAACGTGGATTTACTTCTAAGACGTATACTTTATTGCTCTTATCGACAATAAATTGAATATTGTATAAACCAACGAAGTGGAAACCTTTTCCAATGCGAGTCGCATAATCAATAATCGTATTCTTAGCTTCTTGCGATACGATTTGGGTTGGATAAACACTGATAGAGTCTCCACTATGGATACCGGCTCTTTCAATATGTTCCATAACACCTGGAATATATACGTTTTCTCCATCGGCAATCGCATCGATTTCCAGTTCTTTTCCTAAGACATATTTATCGACAAGAATTGGCGCATCATGGCTGATTTCTTTAACCGCTGTTGCCATATAGATACGCAACTCATCATCGTTATGTACGATTTCCATTGCCCGTCCACCTAATACATAACTTGGACGAACCAATACTGGATAACCAATCTTATTGGCAATGACTAAAGCTTCATCAACCGTAACGGCAGTTTCTCCTTCAGGTTGTGGAATATCCAATTTATCCAGCATTTCTTCAAATTCATGACGGTCTTCGGCACGGTTGATATTTTCCAAAGTCGTTCCTAAGATCTTGACGCCATGTTTTTCTAGACTGTCCGCAATATTGATGGCTGTTTGTCCACCAAATTGGACAATGACACCGAGAGGTTTTTCCACTTCAATGACATGCATAACATCTTCGGTTGTCAATGGTTCAAAATACAATTTGTCACTGATACTGAAATCGGTTGATACCGTTTCTGGGTTGTTGTTGATGACAATGGCTTCATAGCCAGATTCTCGTAAGGTCTGTACACAATGTACGGTCGCATAATCAAATTCAACCCCTTGGCCAATTCGAATTGGACCCGAACCAAGTACGACAATCTTCTTTTGATCCGTTGGTACCGATTCGTTTTCTTGTTCATAGGTTGAATAGAAATAAGGTGTTTCACTAGAGAATTCTCCGGCACAGGTATCAACCATTTTATAGACTGGCATAATGCCATTTTCTTTACGTAAATTATATAAGTCTTGTTCTTGCATCGACCAGTTGCGGGCAATGTAAGAATCGCTGAAACCATTTTGTTTCAAAGTACGCAAAGTATCGATATCGCCGACATGCTCTTTCATCAATTGTTCTAAATCTACGATTTTTTGGAAACGTGCTAAGAACAATGGATCAATTTTCGTGATTTCATGCACGGTTTCCATCTCATAACCTTGACGGATCCATTCCAAAACCGCAAAGATTCGCTCATCATCACGATTATGAATTTTGGCTTCTAGTTCAGCTTTACTTAAACCTTCTACTTCTTTTTTACAAACGTGATCGACTTTCAATTCCAAAGAACGAACCGCTTTTAAGAAGCTTTCTTCAAAGGTACGACCAATGGCCATAACTTCTCCGGTTGCTTTCATTTGGGTTCCTAATTGACGATCAGCATTTGGAAATTTATCAAATGGAAGACGTGGGAATTTCGTAACCACGTAGTCTAAAGCTGGTTCAAAACATGCATAACTTGTCTTTGTGATTGGGTTAATGATTTCATCCAAGCCTAGTCCGACGGCTAATTTGGCACTGATTTTGGCAATTGGATAACCAGTCGCTTTTGAAGCAAGAGCACTACTACGTGAAACACGTGGGTTTACTTCAATGACATAATACTTAAAGCTGTTTGGATCCAACGCTAACTGGACATTACATCCACCACAAATGCCTAGTGCACGAATAATACGCAAAGAGGTATTACGTAACATTTGGTTTTCACGGTCGGTCATTGTTTGGGCTGGGGCCATAACGATGGAATCACCCGTATGGATTCCTACTGGATCCACGTTTTCCATGTTACAAACCACAATCGCATTATCTTTGGCATCACGCATTACTTCGTATTCGATTTCTTTGAAACCGGCAATACTTTGTTCAATCAAACATTGGGATACTGGAGACATCTTTAATCCAGCATCGGTAATGTGACGCAATTCTTCTTCATTATGGGCAAAACCACCACCGGTTCCCCCTAAGGTATAAGCTGGACGAACAACCAATGGATAGCCTTCACGGCTGGCAAATTCGACAGCTTGATCTACGGTATGCACAATTTGACTTTCGGGAACAGGTTCATGTAGTTCATTCATCAAAGCACGGAATAATTCACGGTCTTCGGCACGATTGATGGCTTCTAGATGGGTACCAAGGATTTCTACCCCAAACTCATCTAAAATTCCATCTTCATGAAGTTCCACAACAAGGTTTAACCCGGTTTGTCCACCTAGGGTTCCTAAGATGGCATCGGGACGTTCTTTATAGATAATTCGCTTCGCAAATTCGACGGTTAACGGTTCAATATAAACTTGGTCCGCAATTGTTTCATCCGTCATAATGGTTGCCGGATTGGAGTTGATCAAAACGACTTCATACCCTTCTTCACGAAGGGATTGACAAGCTTGTGATCCAGAATAATCAAATTCTGCCGCCTGTCCAATAATAATTGGTCCCGAACCAATGACTAAGATTTTATGTATATCGGTACGTTTAGGCATGTGCACTCTCCTTTTCCATCATTGCTAAAAATTCATCAAATAAATAGTTACTATCTTGTGGTCCAGCACTTGCTTCTGGGTGATATTGTACCGAGAATACTGGATACTTTGTATGGCGTACACCTTCACAAGACTTATCGTTTAAGGCTTGGTGCGTCATCACTAAATCGGTATTTTTTAAGCTGTCAATATCAACCGCAAAACCATGGTTTTGGCTGGTGATTTCCACCGATCCCGTTGCTAGATTTACAACTGGGTGGTTAGCTCCACGATGACCAAATTTCAATTTATAGGTCTTTGCCCCACAAGCCAAAGAAATCAATTGGTGACCAAGGCAGATCCCAAAGATACAAGTTTTGCCAATCAATTGGCGAATAGTTTCAATGGCCACCGTTACATCTTCAGGGTTTCCTGGCCCATTCGATAACATCACACCATCGGGATGATAAGAAAGAATGGTTTCTGCTGATGTATCATATGGCACAACAATCAAGTCACATCCCCGTTTGGATAATTCACGAACGATTCCCAATTTGGCGCCAAAGTCCATCAAGACAACACGTTTACCACGATTTGGGATAGGGAAAGCTTTGGTCGTGGATACACGTTTTACTTGATCATGTAAGTAATCTTGTTTCTTCAAGTTTTGTACAATGGCATCTACATCGGCATCCGGATTTGCGAGAATGGCTTTCATCGTTCCGGCTTGACGAATCTTTAAGGTAATAGCTCGTGTATCAATACCATAAATGCCCGGAATCTTTACTTTCTTTAAATAAGTATCTAAGTTTTCCTGACTGCGAAAATTACTTGGCATATCGTTGTAGTCTTTGACCACAAAACCAAATAAGGCTGGAATCATGCTCTCATTATCATCGCTGTTGATGCCATAGTTTCCAATCCATGGATAGGTCATCATAACGATTTGTCCACAATAGGAGTTATCGGTAATAATTTCTTGGTAACCTGTCATTGAAGTGTTAAAGACAAGTTCGCCCATTTGAAAGTTATCACTTCCAAAGGCAAGCCCTTTATATACACTTCCATCTTCTAAAATTAATAGTCGTTCCATAGCTTCTATCCTTTCCATACGGTTTGTCCACCAACAATGGTTTCACAAACTTTTCCTTGTACTTCCCATCCATCGAATGGGGTATTTTTTCCCATTGATTCAAACTTTGATGCATCAATGGTATAGGTTTGATTTAAATCAACCAACACAAAGTCTGGTAAGTAGCCAGCTTTGATTTGTCCGGCTTCAATGCCAAAGCGCTTTGCGGGTTTGGTCGCCATATATTGAACAAGTTGTTCGAGGGTCCAACGTTTTTCCTTAACGACAAATTCCGTATATAATAGCGGGAAACTTGTCTCTAGAGAAACGATTCCAAATGGCGCTTTTTCCATACTTTGTTGCTTCTCTTCTAAAGTATGTGGCGCATGGTCATTGGCAATAAAATCCAAGGTTCCATCTTCTAAGGCTTCAATCAAAGCCATACGATCTTCATGACTACGAAGAGGTGGATTCATCTTCCACATAGGTCCTTGCACATCTTTATCTTCCAATAATAAGTGATGGGCTGTTACTTCCGCACTGATATTTCCACCGGCTTGTTTAGCTTGGCGCAATGCTTCTACACTTTCTTTACAAGAAATATGACAAGCATGATACATGTTTCCAATTTCAACAGCTAACTTTAAGTCACGTTTTAAAGGTTCAGCTTCGCAGGCACTCGGAATACCAATGTATCCGCGATCGCGATTGATCTGACTGTCATGCACGGATGCCCCTGGTTTACGATAGTGCATATCTTCGGTATGCATCGCAATCAAGACATGCTCTTTTTTCGCTGTTCGCATTGCTTCTGCCATCACGGCATCATCATCGATCCCCACACCATCATCGCTAAACCAGTGCGTGAAGGGTTCTAGTTCATGCATATCGACAACTTCTTTCCCGGCTTCATTTTTTGTGATTGTAGCATATGGATAGGTTCTTACACAGCTATTTTTTTCAATTAAGCCAAGATATTTTTCCATCGTCTGTGCATCAGAAGGATAAGGTAGAACATTTGGCATCGCAAAGATGGATGTAAATCCACCATGGGCAGCCGCTTTGGTTCCGGTTTGAATCGTTTCCTTCTTTTCGCGACCAGGCTCTCTTAAATGTACATGCACATCAACCAGTCCTGGTAAGACAACTTTACCTTGGGCATCGATCACTTCATCGCCAAATAAATCTTTTCCAATCGCAAGGATTTGATCCTCATCAAATTGTACATCGACTTGTTCTAAACCATTTTCAGTTAGAACTTGTCCATTCTTTATAACTTTCACTTCTGTCCCTCCTCAAATGGTGCAAAGCCAAAGGCTCTTTTTATGATGGCTTTACGCACCAACATACCATTATGCATCTGGGTAAAAATACGGCTCTTTTCTGCTTCCACTAAATCGCTGTCAATTTCAATACCGCGATTCACTGGTGCCGGATGACAAATAATGGCATGATCTTGCATATGGCTATAACGTTCCTTCGTCAAGCCATATTTTTCTAAGTATTCGCCATCGCTCATACCTTGCAGGCTAGCGCCTCTTTCTTTTTGAATACGCAGCATCATGACAACATCAGCCCATTGAATACCTTCATCGAAGTCCATCGTAGGATAGCCTTCTCTTTCCCATTCTTTTGGTCCGGCAAAGCGTACGGTAGAACCTAAACGCTCTAAGGCTTCTTTATCACTGGCTGCAACCCGAGAGTGAGAAATATCTCCGGTAATTAGAACCTTTAAACCAGATAGGGTTCCAAACTCATTATAAAAGGTTAATAAATCTAATAAGCATTGGCTGGGATGATTGCCTTTTCCATCTCCAGCATTCACAATGGGAATTCGAATATCTTTTAATTGTTCAAAATATTCATCCTGGCTGTGGCGGATTACCACACAACCGTAACCGATACTTTCAAAGGTCTTTACTGTATCATATAAGGTTTCCCCTTTTGTGACACTGCTGGAACCCGCTTGAAAGTCAGCTACTTTACATCCTAATTGAAGCTGAGCACTCTCAAAAGAGAAATGGGTACGTGTCGAAGCTTCAAAAAAAAGATTAGCAACCAATGCGTTTTGCATTGGTAATTGCCAATCTTTACGGGAATTATCAAAAAGTTTAGCATCATGTAGAATACTAAAAATATCCTCATTGGATAAGTCACTCATCTTTAGCAAACAATATGGATTCATCTTATTTAATCCTCCGATCCTCAAAAAAAAGGATGTACCAAAACGACGATCTTGTTCACCCTTTTTTATCGGATATATTCTATCACAGTCTATTGTTTTTTAAAACTATTTCTTCAAGCAATTCATTATAC
>ERZ827520.1522-NODE-1522-length-26148-cov-5.992182_pt1 | contig 26148 bp, 35 predicted proteins | sample MGYA00519581_ERZ827520 | MGnify/ENA primary metagenome ERZ827520 (study PRJEB31778, sample SAMEA3449339) | human gut metagenome | biome: human gut; feature: human-associated habitat; material: faeces | place: United Kingdom | collected 2010/2012 ...
TTATTTCATTTAGTATGATACATTATATTTTGTATTTAATTTAGTTTTGTTACATAGATAATGTAATAATATAGTTTATAATTCAAAAGTGAAAGGATGTGTGATAAAATGTACTTAAGAAAAAGCAAATTTAAAGGGGATTTTATCATGATATCTGAAAAACTTGTTATGCGGTTTGGTGGGGAGAATGATATTGATTTAGAAACATTGTCTGTATCGTTAAACGCCACAGTTGATACATTGAAGAATTTATCTAACAATCTCATAAGCGAGAATGATTTTTGCAAGTTTAAAGTTTTGAATATACAAAAAGGGAGCTTTGTAATAGACATTGAACAAATAATGGAAATTGCTCCAACAATTATGCCTATGGTGCCGACTGTCATAAAAGCGTTTAAAGAAGTGTTAGAGATAAGAAAGTTTCTAAAAGGCAATCCTCCTAAAGAAATCGTCAAGAGTGATGATGTAACTAAAATAGAAAATAAATACGGCGATATTTATTATGCTAATACAATGACCGTAAATATTTACAATAACGATATTGAAAAAGGAATGGCTACTACAGCAAAAACAGTTTTAAACGATAATGATAGAACGGGCCTTTCTTATGAATTTGTTGATGAAAAAGGAAAGAAAGATTGTTTGGATTTAAATAGAGAAAATCTATCTTATTTATCAATACCTCAAGATGTTGATAAATTTAATAAAGGGATAGAGGAAAATGAAGTTATAACATGGGTTAAAGTGAATAAACCAGATTTAAACGGTAAGTCGCAATGGGGGCTGACTCTAAATGGCAAGAGGATATCTTGTATCATTAGTGATCAGGAGTTCCTTGATAAGGTACATGATGACGAAATCCCCTTTTTGAGTAATACAAAATTATATGTGAAAATGGTAGTGAGATATAAAATCAGAAGCTTTGAAAGTGGTGAATCTTCTGAGATAATCAGTAGAAATATTATCAAGGTATTTGAAATACAGAATGATTAGCACCCAATGAGGTGCTTTTCTTTTACCCAGAAAGGAATGATAACGTGATATACATGAATAAAAAAACAGGAGAGAAAGTCATAGCGGAGCAGTTTTCACCGCAAAACATCATTGCCAGATATGCCAGTGTCAAAGTAGAGAGCAAAGAGGGCGCTATCATTAACATGGAGGCAGGAGATTGGATTGTACAATGCGGCTCTAAGGTTTTTGTCGTACGTAAAGAGACATTTAACAAGCTGTATGTACGTGCTGCACCACGGCAGAGGTTAAAGTACGCAGATGCTGATACAGTAATTGACTGGACAGGAGCTGTACTTATGCCAGCAACGTAAGAAAGAAAGGAGGTTAATCTATGCCAAGACAAAGAAGTCCCAGCAGAGACGAAGCTAAGCGGATGTATCTTGATAGCAAAGGTAAGATGCTGCTAAAGGATATTGCTAAAGCTGTAGGTAAGCAAGATACACAGATTCGTAGGTGGAAATCATTAGATCACTGGGACGAGGAATTGAAAGGTAACGTTACTATTCCGAAAGATAACGTTACTAAACAGAACAATGGTATAGAGAAGCCGCCTAAAACAGAGCTACTGCCGGAGGAAATAGAAACACTGAACAATGAGGAGCTGACCGAGAGACAGCGCCTTTTTTGTTTGTATTATGTAAGATGGTTCAATGCGACTAAGGCATATCAAAAAGCATATAGCTGTGACTATAGTACAGCAATGGTAAATGGCTGCAAACTGCTAAGTAATCCTAAGATAAAAGAGCATATCCAAGCAATCAAGGACGCTAAGATAAAGCAGGCCATGTACACAGCTGAGGATTTCTTCCAGAAAATGATGGATATTGCTTATTCTGATGCAACAGACTTTCTTTCATTTGGCAGACGTAAAGACAAGAAAACAGGGTTAGAATACAACTATGTTGATTTCCTTGACAGCTCAGAAGTAGACGGCACACTTATCCAAGAGGTAAAACAAGGCAAGGACGGCTGCTCTATAAAACTTGTCAGCAAAGAGTTTGCGCTAAAATGGCTGGATAAGCATTATAGCGAAGCTACGGACTTACAGAAAGCACAGCTCGAGCAGTTAAGAGCGCAGACGGATAAGCTTACCATAGCAAAAGGCGATGATGAACAGCTGTCAAAAGTAGATAAGATCCTGGAGGAGATGCAACGAGATGCTGAGCGAAAAGCAGGCTGAATTCATTCGTGAAGGGAATCATCGCTGGAACTTCAAGATAGGTGCCACCGGTACTGGTAAGACATATCTGGACTTTACCTATCTGATACCGCAAAGGTTGCGAGAACGCCACGGAAAAGAAGGATTGAATGCTCTGATAGGTGTTACACAGCAAACGGTCGAACGTAACGTGCTGGAGCCGATGCGTGAATACTGGGGGCCTGACTTAGTAGGAGATATCCGGAAGGGAACCAATAAGGTCCATCTATTCGGTGAGGATGCTTACGTATTGGGGGCTGAGAAGATAAGTTCTGTTGCAAGGCTGCGTGGTTCCACATTGAAATATTGCTACGGTGATGAAACAGTAGATTGGAACAAAGAGGTCTTTCAGCTGCTGAAATCACGATTGAGGACTGGATATAGCCTGTTTGATGGAACCGGGAACCCACAGCACCCAAAGCACTGGCTGAAACGATTCATCGACAGTGATGCAGATGTGTACTGTCAGCAGTATAAGTTGGATGATAACCCATTCCTTCCTGATGAGGTCAGAGAAGAATTGAAAAAGGAATATTTTGGTACTGTAGAGTATAACCGTTATATCCTTGGAGAATGGTGCAATGCTGAAGGACTGATATTCAAACCATATGCAGATAATCCAAAACTCTGGGAAGTAGAGATACTTCCTTTTTTTCAGATGGTTAATATCGGTCTGGATATCGGAGGTACGAAATCACATTCCACGCTCGCAGCTACAGGGATAGCACCGGCTTACAGCTCTATCTGCACTTTCTTGGAAAAGAAGATCACTCATGCGAAAGGTACGATCGATACGGTAAGTATCTGCCGAGCATGTGTGGAAATGATACAGCTCTGCATCCTGGAGGGATATTATCCTGCCTATATCTTCGTTGATAATGCGGAACAGGTCATCCTGAACAGTATCAGAGGATATGTGCAGCGAGCCGGGTATACGACGGTCGTGTGGGATTGCAAAAAGGTAGAAGGAAAAGATAGGATACTTGTCTATAACCTGCTGCTCGGTCAGAAACGTATGCTATTCCGAAATGTACCGACCGTATCAGAGGCGCTGGCTACGGTCCTTTACGACGAGAAAAAGGATGAGGATGCTATCCTGGATGATTTTACTACGGATGTCGATAGCTTCGATGCACATTTCTACAGTTGGAGCTTTTTCATGGATTACATTACCGCATTCAGATAGGAGGGATGCTATGAAGAACGTTTATGAGGTTCTAAAGGATTTGGGGCATGAGATTCCGGAAGAATTACAACAGTATTACGGAAACATCGAATACTGGAAACAATGGTGGCAGGGATATGTGCCGAAATTCCATCAATACAAGGTGACCAATATTGAAAAAGAATTGATGACAATGAAACGTAGATCCTTGAAAATGGCGAAAAAGGTATGTGAGGACTGGGCAAACCTACTTTTGAATGATAAGACCACGGTGATCATCGATGAGACGGTGGATGTGGGCACTGATGGAAAAGATGATAGCAAAGATAATAAAATAAACGAATCTCAGAAATTCGTCACCGGTGATGAAAATGAACAGGCTGGAGGCGTTTTTGGATTGTCTAAGTTCTGGAAGAATGGCAACAAGACCGTAGAAAAAGAGTACGCTCTTGGAACAGCTGCATTCATCCTTGTACCACACAAAGCAAAAGTGTTGAAAGGGAAGCTGACAGCAGAGAGTGTAAAAATCAACTGCATCAAGGAAGCCTGCTGTATCATACCATTATCATGGGATGGTGATGATATTACGGAATGCGCATTCGCCAGCAGCAAACAGATATCAGGAAAGTCTTATATGTACCTGCAGGTCATGCTGCAGCTGGAAGATGGCCGCTACAGGGTGGAAAATCATTACTATTTGAAAAGCGGCGATTCATATGGGCCGGTCAGCATCAATCCAAAAGGAGAAGCACTATGGTACATCCTTCCTGCGAAGCCCTTCTTCATATTGACACCTAACATCGAAAACAATATCCTAGAAACGACTCCGATGGGGATATCTGTATTTGCGAATGCGATAGACCAGCTTCAGGCATGTGACATCGCCTATGACAATATGTATACAGATTTCATTCTAGGCCGCAAGAAAGTGTTCATGAGTCAGGATGTCATCAGTACAGAGGATGTTTCTGTGATGGGAAGCGACGGTAAACCGAAGCTTGATAGCAATGGAAAACCTGTTATCATCAAGAAGCCAATGGCTGGGGAAGCAATCGAACAGAGTATGTTTGTCAATGTCGGACAGCAGATGCCGACAACAGATAGATTCTTCCAGGAATACAATCCATCCCTGCGTGTGGAAGAGAATAAGAACGGTATCCAGTTTGCACTGAACTTGCTCTCCTCAAAGGTAGGGTTTGGTCAGAACAAGTATCAATTCAGTATACAAACGATGGCAACGGCTACTGAGGTCAAGGCGAGCAGCAAGGATCTGACAGAAAGTGTATGGAAGCAGCGTGTGGTGATACAGGATGTCTTGACCGAAATGACACGTTCGATTCTCACTATTGGAAGGGAGCTATGTGGTAAGCCTGTAAATCCAGATGCTAAAATTACTATAAAATTCGACAATACGATGTTCAATGATGAAGAGGCAGAAAAACTCATGGACATGCAATTAGTAAGTTCCAGTATCATGATGAAATGGGAATGGCGTGTAAAATGGCTAGGAGAGACAGAGGGAGATGCACGTCAGAAAACAGGGGAATCATTTGCGGAAAGTGATACTGCATCCATTTCTTATGAAGATGATAAAATCAAGAAAAAGGTTGAAGATGCATCCGGTAAAGCTCTTAATGGTGCTCAAACACAATCACTCTTAGCAGTCATCAATCAATTTGCCCAGGGATCGTTGTCTTTAAGTCAAGCAATCAATGTGATATCAACTGCTATTGGAATATCAAAAGAGGAAGCCAAAGAGATTCTTGAAGGTACAGAATAATGCTTACTCCTGAGTATTTGCAATCTGTTGGAGTTGATATCGAAAATCTATTTTATGATGCAGAAACAGATATACTGATTGATATTGCACGACGTATCAGGGAAAATGATTTCAAAATGACAGCCACTGCCGAATATCAGGTTCAGAAATTGAAAGAACTTGGTTTAGCAACAAAAACAATAAATGATATCCTTGCAGAAGCATTAAATACTTCAAATGAGAAAATTGAGGAAATCATGCAGGAAAGCATTTATAAAGCAATTAGGAGCGACATGTATATATATGAGGCTGCAGGCTTGGATGTATCCGGAATATCGTATAAAGAGCAAATTCTTAAAGGCACCAATGCCGCAAAGGGTGAAATCAAAAACTTATGCAAAACTACTGCACAGCTAGGAACGAACAAGTTCATAGAATTGCTTGATAAAGCATATTTACAAGCTTCTAGCGGCGCTTTTTCCTATGATATGGCTATAAGTAACGTGATCAATGATTTGGCTGCCAACGGGCTAGGAATGATAGAATATCCAACAGGCACAAGAAGACGAATCGACACAGTAGCAAGAACCGCCGTGAGAACTGCTGTTAATCAGAGTGCACTAAAGTGCCAGGAAGATGTGATGGATGAAATGGATGTGAATCTTGTAGAAACCTCTTCTCATTTAGGGGCAAGACCATCACATGCTGAATGGCAGGGAAGAATCTTCTGGCGATTGAAGCCATATGGAAATTATGAAAACTTTAAAGAGGCTACTGGATATGGAACGGGAGCAGGTCTTGGAGGCTGGAATTGTCGACATTCGTTTTATCCTTATTTCCCAGGATTGAGTGAGAGAACCTATCAGCATTATCGTAAAAAGGAAAATGAAGAGGTTTATCAGTTGGAACAGGAACAGCGTTATAACGAGAGGAAGATTCGTGAATGGAAGCGTAGGCAGGCTGTAAATAAGGCTGGCGGTGTAGATACAACGTTAGAATGTCGCAAGGTCAGAGAGTGGCAACAACGTCAGGCAGACTTCTTGAAAGCTCATCCGGATATGAAGAGAAATTATTCAAGAGAGATGGTTGAGAAACGGGTCGTTCGAAAGAAGGTGTAGATATGTGTAAACATGCATACATGACGAAACAGCACATTTATTACGATAAAGGATGCAGGATCATACGGGAATATGATACCTGCATTTTTTGTGGCCGCAAGACAGAAGAACGTCTCAGCTATATGAATGATCCACCGAAGCGGAAGCTGCCCTATTTCGGGCCTCATTTACCATGACCTGAGCATGTCGTTTAAACTGCATCATTACTCAATGGCAAGAGATATAAACTGCCGGCCTATTCCCGGAGAGAACCGGATATAAAAAACACAGGAGGAAATAATGGAATTTTTAAAAGAATTTTTAGGTGATGATCTGTATACTCAAGTTGAAGCAAAGCTAAAAGGCAATGACAAAGTAAAACTTGCAAATCTAGCTAGTGGAGAATACGTATCAAAATCTAAATACGACGATGAAATCAAAGCCAAGGATACGAAAATCACAGAGTTATCTGATACTGTCAAAAAATTCGATGGTGTGGATGTAGCGAAGCTGCAGCAGGATGTAAAAGACTGGGAAAAGAAGTATCAGGATGACCTTACATCCGCTAAGAAAGAAGCTGCTATCAAACTGGCGATTGCAGAGGCGAAGCCAAAGAGTGAAAAAGCACTGATGGCTTTTCTGGATACTGACATCGTTAAACTGAACGAGGATGGTACAGTTACCGGATTGAAAGAGCAGCTGGAAAATATCAAAAAAGACAACGGTTTTCTTTTTGAAGATGATGATCCACAGAACGTGAATCTCGGAGGAGACCATGACAATAAGCCAGAAACAAAAGAATTGACTTGGGAATCCGCCCTTGAAGAACACTATGGCAAAGAATAGGAGTGATGAATAGATGCCATTAACATTAGCACAAGCAAAGGTCGGCATGGCCGACAAAGTAGACCAGATGGTCGTAGACGAGTTCCGCCGGGACTCTTTTCTTTTAGACAAATTGATTTTCGATAATGCAGTATCACCGGGGACTGGTGGCAGTACGATGACATACGGGTACATGCAGCTGCTTACTCCATCCACGGCAGAAGGACGTAAATTAAACGAAGAGTACAAGCCGGGTGAGGCTCTGAAAACTAAGAAAAATGCTGATATCAAGATCTTTGGTGGTAGCTTCCAGGTAGATCGTGTACTTGAGGATACGGCCGCAAAATCTGAAATCACATTTCAGTTACAGCAGAAGACGAAAGCAGCTTCAAACAAGTTTCATTACGATTTCATCAATGCGGACTCCGCAAACAAGGAAACTGATTTTGACGGATTGGAGAAGCTGGTAAAGGGAACGAGTACAGAGTACATCCCTACAACAGCTATCGACCTTTCAGACGAAACGAAGATTGCAGCAAACAGCAAGAAATTCGTATTTGAACTGGACCAGTGGCTGGGGACATTGGATGGACGCCCGGACATGCTACTCATGAACCGTCGTATGAAAACGATTATGAGCGCAGTCGCTCGTGAACTGAAATATTTCACGCAGACAGAAGACGCTTTCGGCCGCAAGGTTGACAACTATGACGGCATTCCTATGGTAGACATGGGTGAGTATTATGACGGTTTGACCACTGTTCCTTGCGTAGCTACAGACACATCCGGAGAAACCTCTATCTATGCTGTCAAGATCGGTCTGGACGCCTGCCACGGCATCAGTCCGAAGGGAGAAAAGCTCATCAAAACGTATCTTCCGGATATGAAAGCACCGGGAGCTGTAAAGACTGGTGAAATCGAAATGCTGGCAGGTATCGTGCTGAAGAACAGTAAGAAAGCCGGCGTCTTCCGCAAGGTGAAGATCTCTGCTCCGGTAAGTGTAGTGAAATTAGCAAAGGGCAGCCTCGGTACTGCAGGGGATAAGACGATCACCGGATTAGAGGCAGGAAAGACATACCGTGTCCAGAACGCATCTACTGTGAAGTTTACTGCTGCAGATGGAACACTTACAGAGGAAGCGGAAAAGGCAGCTCTTGGCGAAGGTGTTACAACTATCACAGGGCTGACGAACGGTCGCATCTATCTCGTAGAGGAAGTGTAACAGGAGGTAACCATGATCACATATCCGCAGTATCGGAATTGCGGTGGTACTCTTGATGAAATAGAATTCAATCAGCTGGAACCAAGCGTATGCCGGCTGATTGATTCTTACATCAAATCAAAAGTACCTTACTGGAGAGTGAGACCGATAGAAGAATATGGTATAGATTTCACTGAAATAATAACATTAGAGATTGACTTCATTTCTAAGAATGGAGGGCTTCTTGCATTCAACGGAAAATCGGATTTTCATTTTAAATCAGCCAGTACAAGTGGCTTTAATTTTGAAATTGATGATACAAAGATTCATTTTATGCAAGGTGTTCCGTTCTCTACGATTGCAAAGGAATTTCTCGATTACGAATTACTAAATGCCGGCTTAACGGTGGCTTGTCTATGATATCCCCTAGATTCTTAAGGCCCCATCAGATTGCAATTAGATATAGGCTTGGTGAAGACGATAGTGGGAAATTGAAAGAAGCGTCTGCGATTATCAAATATGTTAAAGTGGATGAAACATACGGAATCAAGTTATCAAAAAGAGGAATAACATCAGACGATAAAGTTTTGATCACGATAGATTGTAATGATTTTATCGCTGATAAGAAACTTGTCGAAAAAGTCTCTAATGCTGAAACAGAATTTTCCATTCATGTGGATGATACCATCGTATATAACGACAAGGAATATCTGATCACTTCTGTGTCTAATATAAATCCTCTACGTGATAAGCCAGAATTCATCGAGATCATATGTCAGTAAGAGTAAAAATAGACCATGACAAAGTGATGAAACGAGTTGATAAAGCAAAATGGAAAACGATACTAGCATTGAAATCACAGATTGCAAAGGATACGAACGCAAACGTTCCTAAAAGAGACAGCTTTTTGAGAAATTCTGTATTTCGCAGCACATCCAAGAAAGACAATTTCTTAAAATGGGGAGGTTTTGCAGTCTTGTATGCCCATTTCCAATGGAAAGGAAAGGTCATGGTCGGAAAAAAATCCGGTAGTCCGTGGGCGAAACGTGGAGAAACGAAGATATATACATCAAGGAATCTATCTTATGGTACAGGTAGATCGGATTGGTTCGAAGTGACGAAGAAAGTCAAGAATAGTTCATGGATACGGTTTGCGAAACGTGTTTTCAGAAAGGAGTTTTAAATGAATTCAAAGGATATTGTACAAGTAGAGGATAGATTGTACGAGTATGTGAAAAATATCAATGTCGATAGTATACCTTGGTGTCTCGAGTATTTCAATGATTCTAAAAATACATCTCTGTGTTTCAAAAGAAATGCAGACCCGGTGATAAAAGAAAAATACATATCGGGTGCATATAAAGCTGAGTTTAACTTTAGTGTTCTATTGCAATCATCAAAGCGAGATACAAAAGCAATGCTTGACTTATCTAGAGTACTATATGCCTTGGCTAGCGTCTTCGAAGAAGAAGAAAAACAAGGCTTTCCATCCTTGAAATTAGAAGGAGCAAGCCCAATCGGGTTAGAGATGACAGATTTGCCAGCTGACTATGAAGGAGAGGGCGTCAAACTTTCCACTTTCATGGCCGGCTTTAAACTAACTTATGAGAAGAAAGGAAGGTTTGAATAATATGACAAAAGCGATACCATCTAGAGAGCTTAGAACGGAGGATAATCTTCACTATGTTAAATTCGGTTCTGAAGAATCCTTTATTTTGGCCAATAAGGGTCTTACAGATTGGACACAAGCCATGAATCCGAATGTTGATGATGGGGTGCAGTATATCGGAGAAAAGAATGCAGAAAGCAATCTGATGGGGTATGCGCCAAATGTTTCGTATGGCGGAACTGCATATCCATCAGACAAATTCGCTGCATGGTTATATTCTGTAGGAAAAGAAGAAAAAGTCGGCGAAAAATTCACTGAAGTAGAAGTTGAAACTTGGAATGAGATGGAAAAATCCGGAGAGTTCAAAGCATATCAGCGTATTTATGAAGTACAGCCTGATAATCCGGGATCAGGAGAAGGCGGCGGAAAGCTAGCATTAGAAGGAACATTTGCGCAAAAGGGAAGTGTTACGATTGGTAAGTTTGATATTTCAACGAAAACATTCACAGCTGATGGAGAGTAAGGAGTGATTACATGGAAGAAAAAATAATTACAGTCGAATCAAATGGACTTAGAAAACTAAATGTCGATGGAAAGATATTTAACTGTGATGTCCTAGATTTAGATTCAAATGCGGTGCTGGAAGATTTTAGGCAGCTCCAGATGGAAGGCATCAAATTTAAAGATGGGCTATTGAAAGAGTGTGAACATGCGATTGATACGGTTTTAGGTAATGGCGCTTACAAGAAGATATTTAAGAGCGAAAGGTCTTTGCGACCATATTATCTAGTTCTGAAGTTAATGGAAATCTATCAGGATGAATTCATGAAGGAGCAAAGAGAAAAACAACTTCAGCTTGCTAGAGAAGAGAGAGAACAGGTAGAAGATATCTTAAATAATTTTAGTAAGTTTACGAATGAACTCCAAAAAGCCCAGGATAAATACGGTATAAGAAATGTGGTTAACAAGAGAAGATCTTCCGGATACCATAAGAATAGAAGATAGATGTTATAGAATAGATACAGATTTTCGTAGTTGGATACGTTTTGAATTGATCCTATCGGATGATTCCATCGACCCATACTATAAAACTTCTATTTTGATAAATGCTTTAGAAGTAGACCCGGCCATACAGCGTGAAAATCAGGAGGACATACTACGTGCCCTTTTTTCTTTTTATCGGATGGGGAAACCTTCTAAAAAGGGGAAACCATGTAAAGATATTCCGTATCGCTTCGACTTTGACATGGATCTTATTTATGCAGCATTTATGCAACAATACCATATTGATTTGCTGACCGTGAATTTACATTGGTATGAATTCAAAAGCTTATTTGACGGATTAACTGAAAACACACAGTTAATAAAGGTTATCGGTTATCGAACAACAGAAATTGATAAAATGCCAAAAGAGCAACGGAAAGAAGCGTTACGCTTGAAAGAGTTTTGGAAGATTCCGAATGATTTTATGTGTCAAGAGAATGATAGGACCCCACAAGAAATTGAGGCTGAATTACTTGCACGTATAGAGAAAGAGGCGGGTGATAAGCATGGCTACAAATGATGGAGAGATCATCATTGAATTGCAACTCCAACAGGATGATTTTGAGAAGAGATTAAATGCAATCGAGCATAAAACGCAATCCTTTGGTTCAAGCATAAAGCGAACTGTTGCAGCGCTTGGGCTTGGAAAAATTGCAAAAGATTTCGCCTCTGCAGGTATCAGTTTTAACGCTAGTATCGAGCAATATCAGACCTCATTTGAGGTCATGACTGGATCTGCTGAAAAAGCTGCACAAATAACACAACAGCTGAAGCAAATTGCAGCTAATACACCGTTTGAGCTGCCACAGCTAGCAGATACGACACAGCTACTCATGAATTATGGTTTCACCGCAGATGATGCAATGAAAAAAATGCAAATGCTCGGTGATATATCACAAGGGTCTGCGGACAAGATGACACGTATAGCTACCGCTTACGGTCAAATGTCTTCAGCCGGTAAGGTAAGTCTGGAAGATGTAAAACAGATGATAGAGGCAGGTTTTAATCCATTACAAGAAATCAGTAAGAGCACAGGTGAATCTATGGCCAGTCTTTATGACCGTATATCTGACGGTTCGCTTTCTGTTGATGAGATAACTGCTTCTATGGAACGTTCTACATCAGCAGGCGGTAAGTATTTTCAGTCAATGGACAAGCAGTCACAAACATTGAATGGTAAGATTTCTACATTAAAAGATACATTTAATGAATTTGCAGGAAAAGCGATGCAGGGGCTTAGTGATGTTTTGTCTAATACGGTTATTCCTGCACTTACCGGTGTCTTATCACATAGCGATGAAATCATGGCGGTTTTGAATGCTTTGTTACCTGTTATTGTAGCTGTAGGTTCTGCATTCGCTGCTTGGAAAATAGTGAATTTCATTCAAGATATCCCTAAAATGGTAGGAAGTGTAAAAACAGCAATACTTGGTGTAAACGCGGCTTTAGCAGCGAATCCGGTGGGAGCAGTGATTGCCGCTATCTCAGCACTTGTCGCAGTGTTCCTTTATCTATGGAATACCTCTGAGGAATTCCGGCAGTTCTGGACAGATATGTGGAACGGCATTGTAGAATGGTTCTCCGGTATCATAGAAAGCATAGTCAATTTCTTTACAGTGACGATACCGGAAGCATGGGAAACTTTTAAAATGAATTTGCAAGAATTATGTGACAGCATCGTTCAATGGTTCCAGGATGCATGGAACAGTGTCATAGCTTTCTTCACAGAAACGATTCCGGCGTGGATCCAGAGTGTGATCGACTGGTTCAATCAATTACCGTATAACATTGGTTATATGGTCGGACAAATCATTGGCCATTTCATCCAGTGGGGCATCGATCTGAAGAACTTCGTTACTGAAGATATTCCGGCATTCATAAACTCGGTAGTAGAATGGTTCAAGTCATTACCAGGAAAGATATGGGAATGGTTGAAGAGCGCATGGGAGAAAGTCAAGACCTGGGGAAGCAATATATATACCAGTGCAAGAGATTGGGTATCAAAAACAATTGATAGCGTTGTCGATTGGTTTAGGTCTCTGCCAGGAAAGATTTGGACATGGCTCACAAATGCAGTGTCTAAAGTAAGGGACTGGGGTTCTAATTTATGGAACACTGGTATCAACGCCGCAAAGCAGCTCGTGGATTCTGTTGTCCAGAAAGCAAAGGAATTGCCTGGCAAGATGGTAGATATCGGTATAAACCTTATCAAGGGGCTGTGGGAAGGTATAGGAAGTGTAAAGGATTGGATCTTGGATAAGATCAGTGGATTCTGCGATGGAATCGTAGATGGTATGTTGGATTTCTTCAATATAGGTTCACCGTCCAAACTGATGCGGGATATGATTGGTAAATGGTTACCACCAGGTATTGCCGTGGGATTTGAATTGGCAGCCCCAAAAGCTTCCAAAGATATGACCAAAGAAGCTGGCAAAATGGTAAAAGACATTCAAGGTCAGTATGATGCATCTATTGGAGGATTTACATTGGAAAACCAACTCAATGTCGCAAAACAGGCAACGATAACGAACGCGTTCCCAAAGACTATGCAGCTAGTACGTAATGGTGTTAATGAGTTTAAATTCGTATTGGATAACGGTGCAGAAGTTGCGCATTGGCTTGCACCTGAAATGGGTGTTGAGCTTGCAGAGCTTAGATAGGAGGGTGTGATATGCGAATAAACAACAAACGGATGGAACGATTCCATATGAGAGTAAATTCCTTTACATATCAGCCCTATGCAGTAGAGCGTGAGGTCTTTCAGCCGGAGCGCTCCCTGCGGCCTGTTCTTGGAAAAAGAGTGTTGACACCGAAGAGTATGCAACTGATAGCTGAGTTTCGCAGCAAGAAGGATATATCTGATTTTCTGGCAGAGCTATTGAACCATGAAGAGAACATGATCGACATTGAAGATGGATTCAAATATCGGTGCTATCTATCCAAACTGAGCCGACCGGTAGAGGAATACTGGCAGGGCTGGTATAGGATAACGATCCCGTTGTCCGTCATACAGGAAGGAAGCAGACGCCAGTTGTTACTTAGTAAGGCGGAAAACCATATCGTTGTCGCAGGTAATTGGCAAACAGAATGTGTGTATGAAATAACGCCAATGGCAGCTATGGATTCCTTCACTATTGACGGGCATACCATCCGGAAGCTGTATGCAAACAGAACGGTCTATTTCGATGGTGAATTGAAAAAAGTTTATACAGATACAGAGCCGAATAAATATCCGGATTGTACGCTGAAACAGAACAGCTTTCCTACATTGGATCCGGGAGGTCAAAATATCAGTATGAGTAGTACGTCTGTAAAAGTCGTATTGAAATATACACCGATTTTCGTATAGGAGGAACAAGATGCTTGAAATTTATACAAAGGAAGGTTGGTTACCGATTACCAATCGGCAGAATTACTATACAGCATATGAATATGATGGTACCCAGACTTTATGCTTTGACATTTCGCCCAGTGATGAAATGTACCGGTATATCGCTAATGAAACACCAGTCAGAAATGAAGAGAACCGCTATCTGATCAAAGATATCAACAAACGGAAGACAGCATGCACGATAACCTGCAGCCTGGATATGGATGACTGGCATCAAAACGAGCCTTATCTCAACACGAAGGATATGGCTAAATTCCAGACTAAGAGCTTATCAGAGATTCTGGAAGCGATCAAACCGTCTGGCTGGTCTATCTTAAACGCAGGTATACGGGATTATCGAAGGACCCTAGAGATGGAAGATGCGTCTGATTATGAAGTGTTATTCAAATGTCAAGAGATATTCAGTGTTACATATGAGATCCGAACACTTGATAAACAGATCTTTGTGAAAGACCCTGAACAGGTCGTAGATAAAGGAATCTACATCACTCCACAGTTGAATCTGGAAAGCGTTACGATGAAAGGCAATTCAAAAGATTTTGCCACCAGGATCACCGCATATGGAAAGCAGAACGAGGATGGCAGCTATGTCAATTTTGCATCCATAAATGGAGGGAAGACCTACGTTGAAGATAATGCATATGCAGGCAAGGTGCATCCGATCTGGATTGTATGGAAGGATGAACGATATACGATTCCGGAGAACCTACTTGCTGATGCGAAAAAGAAGTTGAAGGAACAGGCATATCCGGTATTATCCTTTGAGGTCACGGTCAATGACCTTGCGGAAACAGATGATAGGTACAGCTTCCTGAAGATGGGGCTGTATGATATTGCACACGTCATTATTGACGGGCACACTGAGATCATTGAAAAGGTGATCAAGCTGCAGAGGTATCATGATTCACCAGAGAAGAACAAAATCACATTGTCTTCAGAACCGCAAACCATAACAGGAAAGGTGAATGATGCAATATCCATTCTTGGCAACGATGGTGAAAAACTGAAAGAATCAGTGCTGCAGCAGGCGCAGGAGATGGCAACGAAGCTTATCAACGCATGGGCAGAGAAAGGATATATCTACCAGACGCAGAATGAGATCTATATCCTGGATGCATTACCGAAAGAGAATGCAAAGTATTGTATTAGGATGAATCTTGGAGGTATAGCATTCAGTCAGAATGGATGGCAGGGACCGTATAATTCAGCTTGGACGATCGATGGAAAGTTCAATGCAGATTTCATAACAGCCGGAACATTAAGAGGTATCCGGATCACGAATGGTAACAAATTTAATGTGGATGCGGATGGAAATGTTACAGCAAATGGATTAAAAGCGACTAATGCGGAAATCACAGGTAAAATATCTGGATCAACGATAACAGGAACACTATTCGATGGTGGAACTATCAGGACAAATGATGGAAACATAGGAGGCTGGAATATAGATTCCGACGGTTTGTATAATGGCACAGTAAAGATAAAGAATAGTGGAATCACCAATATATATACGTGGGCTGACGTTTTTATGGTTCGCATGATTGTTTCAAACATTGTAACAGCAGATGCAGATATGATATCTCATTATGATTTCAATGGTGATGGTAAAATAACTTCCGCTGATTACGTTGCTTTGAAGAATAGATTAAAGGCTATGTAGGAGGCGATTAAATGGATATAGTAGTAACACAAATCAAACAGATTGGTAGAGAGATAATGCTTGACGGGAACAGTCTTATAGGTTATCAGCACTCAGCCAATCTTTTTATTAAGCTTATTAAAGACACATCAGAAACAAATCCATTTAAGGGAATGGTGTTATCTGGTTACTGTAGCAGCTGGAAATCAGATATGCCGATTGTATGCCCTCTACAAGAAAAAGATGATGGAACATACATTTTGTTGCCTGATGGGGTGTTTGAAAACGAAGGCGATGTATATTTGTCTTTGGCAGCGATCAATGAAAATAAAATCGTCATTACATCCAACCAACTGACACTACAGGTGGATGGATCTAATAGAATTGTATCTAAAGTATCGCCATCTGAAAAGTATTGGGAAATCGAAGTGCTGAATGCTATGAAAGTGTGGTATGCCAATGTAGTTGACCCGACCTTCAACTCCAGTAATGAAAAACTGAATCAGCTGATCAGACGAACAGAAGAACACGAAGAAAAGGCGGAAGACCTGCAGAAAAAAGCAGAGGAGCAACAGACAGCAGTCGATCAATCCACTACAGCTGCAGCGCAGGCTACGCAGACAGCGAATACTGCAGCAACCAATGCCGACGAAAAGGCTGCAGCAGCAAACACTGCGGCTCAGGCAGCGAACAAGGCAAAAGGCGATGCAGATACAGCTGCAGGAAAGGCAAATAAGGCAGCATCAGATGCTAATGTTGCAGCAAATAATGCAAACACCAAAGCCGGAGAAGCTGCAACTGCTGCATCAGAAGCGAATACAGCAAGAGATAGTGCAAATACACTTACACAGACAGTACAGCAAAAGCTGACAAATGGTGATTTTGACGGGCGTACAACCTATAACGGTATCGGTGACCCTGCAGTTGTGTTAGGTAAAAATGGTGACACATATCTGAATAAATCAAATGAAGGTCAGCACCCTAAATGGCTATATTTAAAAGAAAACGGCAAATGGACTCCTCTTTGGAATACACAAGGTATTGATGGTACAGACACAGTACCGGTAGGAGCTGGATATCTAGTATCCGGTGATACTGTTCCTCCGGGTTACAAGGAGACCACTCCCCCATTCAGCAATCCTAATCTGTTGATCAATGGAGATTTCCAAGTCTGGCAAAGGGGAACAAGTTTAACAAAACCTAATGCCATTCACAACGAGTATTTGGCTGATAGATGGATGATATTAACTTCTGCAAACATACAGAATTTAGTAGTATCCAAATCTAATCTTGGAGGAATTAGATTTCAAAACAATGGAGATAATGGATATTTTTGTATAATTCAACATGTCGAATTAGATGGGAAACAGACGTTCATGAATAATGCTAAAAAAATTACTTTGAGTTTTGAAATAGATAGTAATATGAGTTTTAACACTCAATGTACAGTTACACCCAATAGAGATATTGAATATGAAGTTAAGCAAGGGAAACATAAATATGAATTCGAATTTGACTTTATATTAGATGAAATAATGATATCAATAGGTTATTTTAATGTCTATCCTTTTAATTCAAATATAATGATTCCAAATGGCGCTGATTTTACTGTTAAATGGGTGAAATTAGAAGTAGGTTCGATAGCTACTCCTCTTGTCCCTAGACCGTATGCAGAGGAACTGATGCTATGTAAAAGATATGGTAGATACATATATGTTGATTACACGATAAACGCTGCATCAAATTCATTTTCTAATATGATGTCCGTCCCTATTGACATGCGAATAGCTCCGACATTGACATTGAGTGTAGGCGGAACAATGTCTAATCTCACTGGTGAGAGAATTACGTATTCAGCATTTACAGATCATATACTATTCAGTTTCACTGCCTCTGCAGCAGGAATGATTAGAGTGTACGGAAGAAAATATTGGGCTGATGCAGAAATCTATTAAGGAGGAAGAAACATGGCAAAAGTTTATGTTAAGACAGATTCAAATTCAGTGATCACAGAAATCAACAGTGATATTTTTCTTTCATTAGTAGAAGGATACATGTTGATTGACGAAGGTGAAGGTGATAGATATGCACATGCACAAGGAAACTACCTTGAAAACGGGCTAATGGATGATAGAGGAAGATACAATTATAAACTGCAAGATGGAAGTGTTGTTGAGCTGAAAGAAGCAGAAAAAGAGGAGTTATTCCCTTCTTCAAATCCTCTCCCCTCTGATATAGAAATTCTCGGTCAAATGGCTACGGATGCAGAAATCGAACGAATGGAACTTGGCCAGCGAATGACAGACATCGAGCTTATGATATTAGAAGGAGGTGCGCTGAATGTATGAAACGATTAAAGAGCGTTATCTAAAAAACTGGGTTACAGATACACAGCTTGAACGGTACGTCACTTTGGGTGCTTTAACAGAGAAACAAGTTGCAGAAATTAAGAGGTGTAAAAAATGAAATGGGTTGTTAAAGATGCAGAAAAAACGGCTACAAATGGGACAATTATTGATTCTCTAGATTCTGGCAGCACTAAAGATGCACCAAGCATCAATGCAGTTAATGAAGCTTTGAAAGAATATGAACTTATGAAATTAAGTGCACTCTTTTACCTGTCAGAAACAGATGGAGGAAAATATTATGGTAATTACGAAGAGTGGGTAACGGCAGGAAAACCTGTGGCCCCTGCTAATTAAAGGAGGATAAAAGCTTATGACAAAACTAACTACAAATAGTGGGGGGCGGATTTTACCGTCTCTTTACAATCTCCGAAAGGGGGTGCAGGATGTAGTTTCCTGCACCCACAGAAGGGTGGTGTCAGCTATCTAAGTAGTATGACACATGATGTATTATGATTTTTGTACCAACCAACTTGACTATACATTCAGCAGAACCAGTAAAAAGTGATTCCCGTACCTTTCCGTATCCTATAAAGGTTATCTCAGGATATTACAGTATCCAAGGGAGTGCACAGACAGGATTAAACGACAGACAACAAGCAATGAAGCTTGTGGAATCTTTCGAGGGTACAGAAATCATGTTTGATATCATCCTACACGCAGACGCGCGGACAAGAGTTATTGGACATATGTATCAGGAAGGATCGTACGGTGAATTTATATTTATGGGTTCTAATTCACTCGCCTTTTATGCAAAATATGATGGCGTATGGTCAGGGAAAGAACTTCTTAAGTAATACATCACACTACTAGATAGTGTATATATGATATTTATACCTTTAAAGCCTATAATAACGAAAAAATATTCAGTTCCAAGGCAACAATTCACGGCTAATCAAGCAGTTAAATTTGCAGCAGCAGATATAAAGATGAATCACAATGCATTAGCTAGCTCTATAGGAACATGCATATTTAGCGGCATATCATCGAATGAAGGATTTATGTATAGCTTGTATTTATATACTAATGGAACGGTATCGTTTGTTACAAACATTACACAGTATCTGCAATTTGAGATTGTATGGCAGGAATATATCTGACACCACGGCAGGAACATCATCTGATGTTTATGTTATTTATACCAACAAATTTAACAACACGTTCAGCCGAGCCAGTAAAAAACGATTCACTCATTTTTCCGTATCCTATTAAAGTTATTTCAGGATATTACCGTATCCAAGGAAGTGCCCAGACAGGTTTGAATGACAGACAGCAAGCAATGAAGCTTGTGGAATCTTTCAAGGGTACTGAAATTATGTTCGATTTCATCTTATACGCAGACGCGCGGACTAGAGTTATTGGGCACATGTATCAGGAAGGATCGCATGGTGAGTTTATAATTATGGGAGCTAATTCGCTCGCCTTTTATGCAAAATATGATGGAGTATGGTCAGGGAATGATCTTTTAAAGTAATCCGTGAAAGAATAAAAGGAAGTGATCCAAAGTATCTCGCATGGGCGTGCGTTAAACGCCCTACATATTGCCAAGAATGGCGGAAAGGAGAATCACAATGAAATATGACTGGAAGAAATGGGGACGAGCCGCAGGAATGCGAGCATTAAAGACTATGGCGCAGGCAGGTATCGCCGGTATTGGCGCAGCTGCAGCTATGGGGCAGGTAGACTGGCCTTATGTGGCATCTGCAACAGTATTGGCCGGAGTATTATCCATGCTCACCTCAGTGGCCGGCCTGCCAGAATTGGATATGCCGCAGGAGTAGTGCATGGATGATTTAACTAAGCTGCTCATGTTGCTTGCTGGATCCGTTGTCATACAGGTAGCACCAATAAAGGTAAATCCCTGGACATGGCTGTTTAAATGGATAGGGCAGCAGCTCAACGGAGATATGAGAAAGAGCCTTTGTGAGTTAAGCAGAACAGTCGATCAGAATGAAATTGATCGCATCCGGTATGAAATAATGGATTTTGCAAATTCATGCAGGAATCACCGCAGACATACAAAGGATGAATTTCACCATATCGTGGAAATCAATACAAAATATCACGCACTAATCAAAAAGCATGATATACAAAACGGCGTACTCGACGCTGAATATGCCTATATAGAGAAAACATATCAAAGATGCCTAGAGAAAGGTGTCTTTGATCAAATGGAAAGCGAGGACGAAGAATAATGAAAATATTACTCATTGCAGGACATGGTGCAGGCGATCCAGGAGCTTCCGGATGCGGATACAAAGAAGCTAATCTCACCAGAGAGCTGGTCAACCTGATTGCTCCGAAACTGAGAAAGTATGCAACTGTGGATGTATACAATCAAAATCGCAGCGCATTTTATGATGTGCAGAACGGTACATTCAAAATCGGAAAGTACGATTATGTGCTTGAAGTACATTTCAATGCATTCAATGGATCCGGACACGGTACAGAAATCTTTGTGACAGACAGCGAACAGTATACGGATGTAGAGCAATCCATCATGAATAAGTTAGGTAAACACTTCGTGAAGCGTAGCGGCTCTGGTGTCAAGGTGACAAACTGGCTGGTGATTTATACATGCAAGTGTTTAGGCATCAGCTCCGCCTTGTTAGAGACGTGCTTCATTGACAATAAGGCTGACATGGCCGAATATCAGGCAAATAAGGAATCCATCGCACAGGGCATTGTAGACGGCATTGCAGAAGGCTTCCAGCTGAAAGCAAACAGCACAGAGCAGAAGCCAGGGAACAAACCTGCAGCTCAGAATAAACCTTCCAAGCCAGCAAAACCTGCACAGCCTGATCAGATTCTGCATGTAGGCGAATACTTTGTCATTCCAGGCGTGCATAGCGTAGACCAGGTTTTAGAAAACATGGATAGCATCTGGTGCGAAGAAATGACCGGAAACGGAGGTAACTCCATTCAGGCCGGACCGCTTACCAAGTGTGATAAGAACGGGAAGAAAGCAAAATCACAGCGCTTTTACGTAGGTGATTACTGGATGTGCGATAAGAAATTTAAAGTGCTGGATGTGGATAAACCTACAAATTCAGTGCAGGCAAATGTCGGAGGTCGTAAAATCTGGTTGTATGCCGGTCCATTGCGTGAAGTCTAATACAAAAAATAACCACTCATTCCTTCGGGAGTGAGTGGTTATTTTGTATATCATTTTGCTAAATAGGCATATAAATATAGTAGAAAAATATCATTTTAGAGATACAAAATGCGTGACATTACGTAACTGTGTGATATAATCTAGTAAAGGATGGTGATAAATATGCAAAGTATTATAAATGTAGCGCAGTATGTTTATGATAGATATAAACAGGAAACTGGCGATAATCTTGATGAAATGAAATTGCATAAATTATTGTATTTTGCACAACGTGAGTCACTAGCAATCACTGACGAACCTTTATTTAAGGAAGAGATGCAAGGGTGGATTCATGGACCAGTTTCACCATTAGTACGCAGTCTATTCTCATCAGATATTGGTATAATGATGAATACAGATGATGTAGATCCAGACACGAAGAGAATTGTCAATAATGTAATAAGCGAGTTCGGTCATTACGCTTCTTGGAAACTTCGCGATTTATCTCATCAGGAACTATCATGGAAAAATAGCAGACGTGGGCTCCTGAGTAAAGATCGAGGAAGTCGAGAAATATCCATTGATGATATAAAAGAGGATTCTAAAAAAGTAAGACCATTTGATTATACATGGGGAATGTATTATGATGAATTTGAGGATTACGATGGAGATTTGGTAAATGAGTAAAGTCGGTAAAATTTATCCTTCTATATTGCCTTATTTTGATAAAAGAGAGAGAAAAATAAAATATAAAAGCCGTCCGATATTGATTATAGCAGAGCCAATCGGAATAGATACTGAGTATACTGTGTTACCTGTTTCAACAATATCCAATCAAGCATTCTATAACCCTTTATATGATACGGAACTATTACCACGCAATTTTCCTAATTTATCTATCAGTAGAAAATCGTTTGTCAGATCACATAAGCAGACAACAGTGTATAAAAGCACAATTGATTTTAAACAATGTATTGGGGATATAAAAAAATCCTATCCTGAAACATATTATGAAATTATAGAGAAATTAGAAAAATTCAATCAAAGTATATTTGAAAATTGCTAACATTATAGCTACTCTCCACACCAGAGAGTAGCCTTTTTTTTGTTAAACATCGAGCTTACAATATTTTACTAAGATAACGATTTGCAATTTTTGAAGAAATGCTATATAATTTCGTAGTCACTCTTTCATACAGTTTATGCAGTGACAATGGGACAAAAGCCGGCTATAAGCTGGCTTTTTATTAGCGGATTAAAATTAAGAAAAATTAAATAATTTAGAGTTTACATACATGTGAATATGTAATATACTTTTATTGGCTCTCTACCCCTTTCGGAAATACCCCAATATTTTCCCACAGAGAGTCAGACCGGTGTATTCCGGCTTTTTATTTGTTGTTTCAAAATGATTGCAAAATATTTTTAATATGATAAAATAGCATAGGCATTGATATGCTACTGCCTAGGTATCGTACAATGCATAGCCATTTGGCAAAGTCCGGGTAAAACCGGATTTTTTATTGCTTATGACACAAAAATGTTCATAATATGTTTACAAATGTTCATATAAGCTATATAATGATTACGTTGCCGCTCATTGAAAAGAAAGGGATACCTAGGCAGTATTTCGCGGCACTTGACCACCTTATTGGTGGTCTTTTAATTAACGGTTATCAGACGTTTAATCTTTTATCAATGAGTATTATAATAAGCCTAATTAGGCATCTAATTCCTCCATATCATATATTGAGATACGCAGATGTATCTCAATAACACGTAAGGAGGAAATATATATGTGTAACAGATGTGAATGTAATGATTATGGCTTTAACGATTATGATTTTGACAGATTCGAGTGTGATAGAAACCGTAGATGCGATGATGATTACGGCACAAACGCATTGAACGAAGCAGAACGAGTAGCTCGCAGTACAATGCGTCGTGACTGTAGAGAAAATCGCTGCGCACGTCAATTTGTACGCTGCATGAGAAATGCCCGGTGCGGATCTAATTGGTAACTTGCACTAAAACTTAATGTATATTTGTTCACTCTGATTTAGCTTTTAACTGTGTATTTGTGATTGCATCAGTAAAAATGTAATTTAAGAGTCTGTATATGAATAGCCAATTTGCTACTCTCCACATTGGAGAGTAGCATTGTTTGTATCAATTCATTTATCATATAATTCGTGATGCTCTATATCAATTGTGTTTGTCTTTGGTGTCCTGCCATTACAGCATTGCATAATAACGGTCAAAGTAGAATTTGTGTTAGGAAATATCTGTACACCGTTGATTATTTCTTTGTCAAAATCATCTTTTATGACTTGTACATCATATTGTGCATAAGGACACGCCTGTGGAATGCTATGCAAGGAATGTGTGCTGTCTGGGGTAGGGAGAGTAATAGGTTCACTTAGTCCCTTTTCATCGGTATAACATCCCATTATAAATTTAGAAGCACTGTCTGTTCTCTCATACACTCTTATAGCTGCCTGATTAACAGGAGTACCGTTTGCTTCCATAGTTTCAATTGTTAATGTGCCTGTCATTTCACTCACCTCCGATATAAACTATGCAAAGGCGATTGCGATGTGTCATTAAAAATATATAGTAACCTGTTATCTATATAGATATTTTTATTTATTACTATGAAAATAATAAATTTAATTATGCATATTGGTCTTTATCGTTATACTGCACCACACACTAAGGTTGATATCTAGGCAGTATCTAACTTGCGGTATTGACCACCTATGGGTGGTCTTTTCAAGTGTGAGGGGCATGTTATACTTAAAAAAGGCGATTTGATTATCGCCTGTCATATCATTATAGTTTTACAACCCGGTATTCCCAGTAACCTCTATTACATGGACCTGAATGTATAGGCTCACAGCCAGGTATACGTCCAGAAATATATTTTCCTGTTAATAAATATTTTGCATTAGGTTTCTTTGTTGTTCCCAAAGCTCTTAATGCGATTCTACATACATCCACCTTATTATTTGTAAGGTATTGCACCCCACCACAATGACCAGCAGCAGTAATTATAAAATAAGCGATTTTTTTAAGCAGACCACCTGAGCGAAATTTAGGTGTTTCTGCATTAAATTGGTTTGCGTAGTCCCTAATTACGATGCTATTATCAGATTTATATATTACTTCAACATTATCTTCATATTTCTCAACAAGCTCATTATCTTGATTTTTGTATTTTTCTTCAACTACAGATTGATCAATACCACAAGATTCTGTCGAATTGGTATCAGCCTTTACATTAAAAATTGGTGTTGCAGATAATATCAGCAACATAGATATAAAGATTTTTTTCATTTTTATTTATCTCCTTTTTATTTTATGATTGATATAAAATACAATTATGAAAATTAGTATTGTAAACAATAAAGCAACATAGTTGTTTACAAAAGATAGTCTATATAAAACATTTAAAATAATTAATAAAGCAGCTCCCACCAAACATACAACTGCCATCTTATGGTCTTTATTCATGTAACCTCCTTTCTTCGCTTTTATATCTATTAGAATTATGTTATTACTATGTTCCCACCCCTTTGCTTTATATAACTAATTTAACAAATTCCTATAAAAAATCAACTATATTTAAGATTTCTTAAGAAAACGGTTTCAATTACAAAATTGCTATTTGGATGCAAATAAAAACATAAATCTATTTATGAAGTGAAGGAAAAAACAAAAAATTCCGTATTTGATGATTATTTTACATTTATAATTAAAGTGTGAGATAATATGTGTATGGCAGCACAGATATCTTACTCTCCACAAGTCCGTATCATATCTTACAAGCGCTGCCGGCTCCCGTTTTGATTTCCGGGAGTCTTTTTTATGGTTTCAAGCTCTCAATAAACCACCTGAATTTGCCGGGACTCATATACTCGTAATATATAGTCCGTGTTGCACCGCCTATCTGTACTACAAACATTTCTCCACCTCCTCCGCAGTTTTGGCTATGGCATTGTGGTTTATGGCGTATGATCTTATCTACCTCATATCGTTCTCCATCCCAGATTAAAGCAAGGGGAGTGATTTCTGCCATCTTGTCAACAAGCATTTCTACTTCGATATATTTTTTATACATGCGCTGCATACTATCACCTCATTGTTTATGATGATACCACTATTTTTTATAGATACAATAGGTAATGTATTACCATTATTTACCAGACCTTTTTTTGCGTGAAATATATTACAATATTATCCTGCAAAGGAGAGTGCAAAAATGAAAAGAATAAGCAGAGAAGCAGCGTGGGGGATACTGTCAAATCACAAGATAGTAATTTTAGGGCACGGGGAAGCATCGGTGGAAGAACATAAAAAAATAATTGAAGGAACGTTGAAAATCATGCCCGATATCGTTAAGGATATGATAAAAGATAAAAGGATCTATGTTACTGAGTGTGATGAAAAGCAGATTACATGGAATGATGAGAACACGTTGCAATATGATCATCTTTTGGATGCGTTCATTGAAGATGGATATCTGTATTTCCGTGAATATGAAAAGAAATATGCAATAACCACAGCTGTCTACGTGATAGGGTTACGCGAGGTGCCGGATACATGTGAAATAAATAAAGGCAATGCTATACAGCTGCTAATTGATATTATGCAGTTTAACAATGAGCCAGACAACATCATGGAATTAAACCGCTATATAGATGATAT
>ERZ827520.1530-NODE-1530-length-25976-cov-16.444157_pt1 | contig 25976 bp, 26 predicted proteins | sample MGYA00519581_ERZ827520 | MGnify/ENA primary metagenome ERZ827520 (study PRJEB31778, sample SAMEA3449339) | human gut metagenome | biome: human gut; feature: human-associated habitat; material: faeces | place: United Kingdom | collected 2010/2012 ...
GCGTCAGCAACATCCGCGATGTGGAGCTGCATCCCCGCACCGTGGGCAACGCGGAGTTTTAAGAGAGCTGGCGCAAAATCTTCGATTTTGCTGCCAAAGGGTCGCGGCCGACTGCGCGCGTCCTTCGGACACACTGGCGGCCGAGAAGAATTTTTTCGCCGTCTGCGGACGGCGAACTCTGCGAGGCTTTTGTGGCTTTTTGGGGCATACTGTATGCGTAATCAGAACGGGCGGGGTAGAACCCCGCCCCTACAAATGAAGGAAAGGAGCATTGCAATGGCTCTGTTTCATGCAAACGAGGACAATTTCAAGGAGCTGGTGCTGGACAGCACGGAGCCGGTGCTGGTGGACTTCTGGGCCACCTGGTGCGGCCCCTGTCAGATGCTGGCGCCTGTGCTGGAGGAGCTCTCCCAGCAGGTGAAGGTGGTCAAGGTGGACGTGGACGAAAATCCCCAGCTGGCCATGGCCTTCCAGGTCAGCAGCATCCCCACGATCATCTCCTTCCGGGATGGCAAGGGACTGAAAAAATCCGTGGGCGTAACGTCCAAGGAAGCGCTGCTGGAGCTGCTGAAATAACACCGCAAAAAACACGCAAGGCATACGCCTTGCGTGTTTTTATTCGTTGACAAATGCTTTTGAGTTGTGTACAATAGGACAAAATTCACTGACTAAGGAGGGTCATTATGAATATTGCATTGCTGGGCTTCGGCGTGGTGGGCAGCGGCGTATACGAGTGGTGCCTCGGCCGGGAGGATCTTCACGTCCGCCGTGTCCTCGTCCGCTCGGAAAAGCCCCAGATCGCCGACATCGCTACCCATGATTTTGAGGATATCCTCCACGACGAGAGCATCGACATCGTGGCGGAGGTGATGGGCGGCCTGCATCCCGCCTATGAGTACGTCACCGCCGCGCTGAAGGCGGGCAAGCATGTGGTCACCGCCAACAAGGCGCTGATCGCCGCCTACTATCAGGAGCTGACGGAGCTGGCCAAAGCCCAGGGCAAGGCGCTGCTGTGTACGGCGGCGGTGGGCGGCGGCATCCCCTGGCTGGTGAATCTGGCCCGGTGCAAGAAGCTGGACACCATCTGCCGCGTGGGCGGCATCATGAACGGCACCAGCAACTTCATCATGGACGCCATGCACAAGGCCCCCGTCTCCTTCCCCGCCATCCTCAAGCAGGCCCAGGAGCTGGGCTATGCCGAGGCCGACCCCAGCGCCGACATCGACGGCGACGACATCCGCCGCAAGCTGGTGATCTCCGCCAACATCGCCTTTGACGCCCTGCTGCGGGAGGAGGACATCCCCATGTTCGGCATCCGCACCGTCACCGACAGGGACATCAAGACCTTCCAGAGCCGGGGCTTCGCCTGCAAGCTGCTGGCGGAGGCCTCACAGGCGGAGGGCGGCGTATGCGCCTACATCGAGCCCACACTGGTGGATGCCAGTGCGCTGGAGGCCGCCGTGCCCGCCAACTTCAACCTGATCACCTATGAGGGCGAGCAGATCGGCCGCCAGAGCTTCTACGGGCAGGGCGCGGGCCAGATGCCCACCGCCGCCAACGTGATGCAGGACTGCCTGTCCATTCAGGAGGGCCGCCTGGGGTTCTATGCCCAGCAGGCCGTGCCCACGGCGCTGGACGGCAGCGGCGAGGCCCATCCCTACTACGTCCGCACCAGCGCGCCCGACGCGTGGCTGAAGGAGCACACCGCCGACACCTGGGACGACGGCGTGGTGACCGGCGCAGTGAACACCTACGAGATGCTGGCCTGGGCCAGGAAGCAGCTCTCCGCCGACCCCGCCTGCTTCATCGCCGGTATCCGGTAAAGAAATGTTTTTCATAAAAAGAAGAGAACCGTATCGCATGGCGATACGGTTCTCTTTTTATGAATTTATTCCGTCATAATTCTCAGGATCACCCGGTCGGTCTCCCGCATGCCCTGGGCCGCCAGCACGCCCACATGGCGGATGGTGTCCTCCACGTCCTTGCCCATGATGCCGTGGCCGGGCTGGAAGTTGTTGCCGCCCAGATACATGTTGTAGCCCAGCATACCGCACTCCACGCCCATGGCGATCTTGCTGGCGCAGCTGGCCTTGGCGCCGTCGCAGATGCAGCCGGAGATCATGGCCACCGCGTTTTCCAGCGTGTGGCTGATGGCGTCATAGTCCGCGCCCCGCAGCCAGGCGATGCCGCAGCCTGCGCCCACACCGGCGCTCACCGCGCCGCAATAGGCACTGAGGCGGCCGATGCCGGTCTTCTGGTGGATGGTGATCAGGTCGCTGAGGCACACGGCCCGCAGGATCTTTTCGTCGTCGGCGCCCATGAGCTTGCCGTAGCGCCACACGGGGACGGAGGCGGTGATGCCCTGGTTGCCGGAGCCGGAGCAGATGACCACCGGCATCTCGCAGCCGTTCATGCGGGCGTCGGACCCGGCGGCAGCCCAGGCCCGGGCCTGGGTCTCGATGTCGTCGCTGCGCTGGAGGAGGGTGGAGCCGATGTTGGCGCCCCAGCTGTTTTTCAGGCCCTCCTGGGCGATGGCGGTGTTGCAGGCGATCTGCCTGCCGATGACAGGCTCGATGGCGGATAACGGTACGGTTTCAGCGAAGGTGATGATGTCTTTCACGTTGAGAACGCTCTTGTCCTGCAGATTGTCCTCCGCGTTGGCGGTGACGGGCTTTTCCAGCAGGATCTCGCCGTCTCTTTCGATGTAGATGATGTTGGTGTGGTTGTTGGCCACCCGCACGGCGGCGGTGTGCCCCTCCCGCTTGCCGTGCAGGAAGATATCCAGCAGGCACGGCGTCTCGGGGCATGTGACCTTGATGGGTGTGGCATCCAGATAGCCCTGGATGGCGGCTGCGTCATCCTCTGTGACGTTGGCGATCACCTGAAGCTCAGCGTCCGCGTCGCCCGCCACAATACCTACCGCGATGGCAGCGTCGATGCCGCGACGGCCATCAGTATTGGGTACGACCACGGATTTCACGTTCTTCAGAATGTTGCCGCTGACCTCGGCCAGCACTTCTTCCGGTTTTCCGCCCAGCACCTCGCGCAGCTTGGCAGCACAGTACGCGACGGCGATGGGCTCTGTACACCCTGTGGCCAGCAGGAGCTCTTCCTGCAGGATGGCCGTATAGGCGGCCATCGTCTTTTCGTTCAACATCGTGACATTCTCCTTCGTATACATTTTTTATATTATCAGGCCCTCAGGCCGGATAGATGGTGCAAGGGGGATGCGTTTTTGCTGGAACATTATTTACTTGGCGTAGGGGCCGACGACGAGCGCTGTGGAGCATAGCGGAACGAGTACCCTGGGGGTATCGGCCCGCTCGTATGGATCACACGGTGAAGATAGGGCGGACAGGGTCGTCCGCCCCTACAGGGCTTTATTACCCTTGGACGATCTCCTTACCGCAGATCGGGCACGTCATCCTCCAGATCCACCCAGTCCTGCACGTCCACCACGGAGTATTCCGTTTCGGTATTGCGGATGACCACCTTGGAGAGCCCGGCGTTGATCACCAGGCGGCGGCACATGGCGCAGGAGGTGGCGTCGTGAAGCAGCTCGCCGGTCTGAGCGTTGCGGCCCACCAGATACAGCGTACCGCCCACCATGTCCCGCCGGGCGGCGGAGATGATGGCGTTGGCCTCGGCGTGAACGCTGCGGCACAGCTCGTACCGCTCACCCCGAGGCACCCGCATGGCCTCGCGGGTGCAGAGACCCATATCCACGCAGTTGCGGCGGCCACGGGGCGCGCCGTTATAGCCGGTGGAGATGATCTCGTCGTTCTTCACAATGATGGCGCCGAACACCCGGCGCAGGCAGGTGGCCCGCTCCAGCACCGTCTGGGCGATATTCAGATAGTAGTTTTCCTTACTGATGCGTTCCATAGGGGTTCTCCTTGCGATGGTTACTTTATTTGATTATAGCCTGTTTCCGGAAAGGGTTCAATAACGAGCACCGCCACGTTTTTCACAAAATTTTTGGGGTAATTTTGAGGAAAATGGAGAATTTCCGAATTATTTGTGGGAATTACTGGAAGGCAGCGTCGCACTGCGCGCCGTGTCTTATCTGTGCTCCCGTCCGAATATTTCCCCGCGCCGTTATTTCCCGACGAAATATGTGCCCTGTTTCCCGTACAATAGGCCCATGCGGAAAACGCCCGGTTCGGGCGAGAGGAGGACAGGCACATGGAACGGATACAGGCGCGGGACAAGTTCATACCGGATGCATTGAAGCGCGGGGCACTGCAGGCCGCGCTGGTATTCGCCCTGTCGGTGGCCCGGGTGGGCGGACTGTACGCCCCGTGGTCGCTGGCGGCGGTGGCCGTCTCCGGCGGAAAGGGCCTGGGGCTGTGGTCGCTGCTGGGCGCCGGACTGGGCGCACTGGTACTGTTCGATTTCCAGACGGGCCTGCGCTTTGCCGCCTCGGCGCTGCTGATCTACTGCGCCAACCTGGCCTTCTGCGACACGAAGCTGCGGGCCCGGAAGGGCTACGCGCCCCTTCTGGCGGCGGTAGCGCTGCTGCTGGTGCAGTCGGTATATCTGGTGGGCCGCAGCGCCGTGCAGTGGGCGCTGGGCGCGGCGGCATCCGCCGTGGCGGCCGCGGCAGCCTGCGGGCTGGACGAGACGCGGCAGGACGGACGGCTGAAGCTGCTGACCATCCTGACGGCGGTGACGGCTGCCCTGTCCCAGATCCAGGCGGCAGGGTTCTCCCCCTGCGGCATGATGGCGGCATGGCTGGCACTGCTGTGCGTGCGTGCCCCCTCCCTGCCCTACACCGCGGCGCTGGGCGCACTGGTGGGCCTGTGCGCCGACCTGACGGGCGAGACGCCGGTGCTTCTGTGGACGGCGGTGTGCGGCTGCGGCGCATTTGCGGCGGCGCTGATGAAAAAATACCACCGGCTATTGCAGGGACTGGTCTTCTGCCTGTGCGCGGCGGCCATCCCGCTGGTACTGGACGCGGACAGGCCCTGGCTGACGCTGTATGAGGCGGCGGTAGGTGCTCTGGCCTATGGACTGCTGCCGCAAAAGTGGCTGCCTGACCTCTTCAGCGGCGCGGCGGAGGCCATGCCTCAGGCCGCGCCCGCTATGGCGGCAAAGGCCGCTGCCCGGGAGCGGGCCGCGGCGTTTCAGGATCTGTACAACACCATGTTCCGCACGCGGCCCACGGAAAAGGGCGAGAATCCGGCGGTGATCTTCGACCACGCCGCCCAGCAGGTCTGCCGGAACTGCGTGCTGGTAAAGCGCTGCTGGCAGGCGGAGTATCAGACCACCTACAACGCCTTCAACGACGCGTGCCCTGCCATGCTGAAGCGGGGCCGGGCCGAGGCGGAGGATTTCCCACTGTTCTTCACCAGCCGGTGCCTGCACTTCCCGGAGCTGCTGGGGGCTGTCAACACGGAGCTGTACGCCTTCCGGCTGCGGCGGCAGTACCGGGCGCGGCTGGAGGACGCCAGAGAGCTGGCGGAGGCCCAGTACGCGCACCTGGGCGAGGTGCTGGGCAGCGAGGCCGCGCCGGAGCCGGAGGGTGCGCTGCTGCGGTGCCGGGTAGGCACGATGCTGCGGCCCAAGGAGGGTGAGAGCACCTGCGGCGACCAGCTGGCGGTGTTCACCGCCGGGGCCATGCTGTACATGCTGCTGTCCGACGGGATGGGCAGCGGCGCGGCGGCCCACGCCGAAAGCGCCATGACGGTGCGGCTTCTGCGTCAGTTTCTCAAGGCGGGCATCCAGCCTGCCTCAGCATTGAAAACCATCAACACCGCCCTGACCCTCCGGTGTCAGGAGGGCGGCGGCTTTACCACCATCGACCTGCTGGCGCTGGATCGCCGCAGCGGCGGGGCCATGCTGTACAAATACGGCGCGGCGGCCTCGTATCTGAAGCGGGGCGGCGTGGTGACGCGGCTGGACGGCGGCAGTCTGCCCGCCGGGCTGCAAAGCGCCCATCAGCCGCCGGAGACCACCGGCATCCGCCTGGAGCCGGGCAGCGTGCTGGTAATGGTCAGCGACGGCGTCACCAGTGAGGGGGACGACTGGCTCCGCGAGCTGCTGGCTCAATGGCCGGTGGGCGACAGCCAGGAACTGGCCCAGATGATCCTGGCGGAATCCCGCCGCCACGGCGGGCTGCGGGACGACTGCGCGGCGCTGGCCCTGCGGCTTGAAAAATCCGCGGAAAACCTGCCCCGCCGCGTATAACCGGCCCGCGGCCGGGACATACTCTCATCATAACACATGTGAGACGCGCAAGGAGGGTATGGTTTTGGTAAAAGGTGTTTCCCGCCGGGTCATTGTGGTGGACAGCCCTGATCCGCAGATCTTTGAACAGGCGATCTTCGTTCTCAGCAGCGACGGCGCGGGGGTCAACCAGCAGCAGCTGGTGGATCAGGCCGTCCGCGTGGCCAAAAGCTATGCCCGCACCCACGGTATCCCCCAGCGCAGCTTTCACATGACGCCGCCGCTGTGGATGGCGGCGGGCAGCGCCGTCATCGGGGCCATCTGGGCCGCCGTGGCGCTGCTGTAAGGTACGGCTATTCAAGCTGTACAACATTTGTTGACTTTCTTTCCACATTTTCTCCTCATTTGGGGCGGACGAGTTGTCGTCCGCCCTCTTTTTTTCTGGGAAAAGATATGGTATAATGTGCGGACATGCTTTACGATATGCATTTTACACGGAGGATATGACCCTATGAGGATCGGAAATGTGGAGGTGGCCTCCCGGCTTGCCCTGGCGCCTATGGCGGGGGTGACGGACATGGCGTTCCGGCAGATCTGCCGTGAACTGGGGGCGGGCTACTCCTGTACGGAGCTGGTCAGCGCCAAGGCGCTGTGCTATCAGGATAAAAAGAGCCGCACCCTGCTGAAGATGGCCCCCAATGAGCATCCGGCGGCGGCCCAGATCTTCGGTAGCGACATCACCTGTATGGCCGAGGCGGCGGTGATCGCGGCGGAGGTGTCCGGCGCGGAGGTCATCGACATCAACATGGGCTGCCCCGTGGGGAAGGTGGTCTCCAACGGCGACGGCTCGGCCCTGATGAAGGACCCGGAAAAGGCCGCCCGCATCGCCGAGGCGGTGGTGAAGGCCAGTCCCGTGCCGGTGACGGTGAAGATGCGCCGGGGCTGGGACAAGGGCAGCATCAACGCCGTGGAGCTGGCGAAGCTGCTGGAGCAGGTGGGCGTGGCGGCGTTGGCCGTCCACGGACGCACCCGGGCCCAGATGTACGGCGGCCAGGCCGACTGGGTCACCATCCGGGAGGTGAAGGAGGCTGTGTCCATCCCCGTCATCGCCAACGGCGACGTGTTTTCGGCGGAGGACTGCCTGCGGATCCTGCAATTTACCGGGGCGGATATGGCCATGATTGGCCGGGGCTGCTTCGGGAACCCGTGGCTCTTTCAGCAGTGCGCCGCGGCGCTGGAGGGAAATCCCATCCCGCCTCTGCCACCGCTTTCTGAGCGGTGCGACCTGGCGGTGCGGCAGATCGAGATCGCCCGGGAGGACAAGGGGGAGCGGGTGGCCATTCTGGAGGCCCGGCGGCACTACGCCTGGTATCTCAAGGGCGTGCCCCACGCCAACTACTATAAGGATCAGATCGTTCGGATGAACACCATGGAGGACGTGTACCGCGTAACGGCGGGCATCAAGAGGGATTTGAAATGAAGGATCAGGAGAAGATCATTGCCCGGGCACGGCGGGGAGACGCCGACGCCTTTGAACAACTGGTGGTGGCCTATCGGGATCAGGTATTCCGGCTGGCCCTGCGGATGTGCGGCAGCGAGGCCGACGCCGACGAAGTGGCCCAGGAGGCGTTCCTGTCGGCATGGAAAGCCCTGCCCAACTTCCGGGGGGAGAGCCAGTTTTCCACCTGGCTCTATCAACTGACCACCCACGCCGCCATCGACCTGATGCGGCGGGAAAAGCGGCAGATCGCCGCCGACGACATCACCGAGGTCAGTGCCGCCGACCCCGCGCCCAGTCCCCAGCAGCAGGCGGAGCAGTCGGAGCAGCGGGAGATCGTCCGCGATGCCATTCTGCAGCTTGCGCCGGAGCAGCGTGAAGTGGTGGTGCTGCGGTTCATGGAGGAGCTGAGCTATGAGGAGATCGGCGCGGTGCTGAAGCTGCCCTCCGGCACGGTGAAATCCCGGCTGAACCGGGCCAAAGCACAGCTCAAAGAGATTTTGTCAAAAAGCGGGAACCTTTTCGGCGCGGGGAGCGTCATACATACAGAAACAAAAGGAAAGGAGGCGCGGCCATGAAGAACAACGAACGGGAAAACGACGTATTTGATGAGCTTCTGCGGGATGCTCTGGCGTCCGATGCCGCACCCTCCGAGGATTTCACGGCGCGGCTCATGGAGCAGGTGCGCCGCACACCCCAGGAAAAGCCCCTGCGGAAGCAGCCGGTGATCAAGCTGCTGGCGGCGGTGGCCGCCTGCGCGGTGATCGCCGTGGCCATACCGCTGGTGACGGGCGGCATGGGCAGTTCCGCTGCTGACCAGGCAGCCTCTGCCGACAGCGCCGCGCCGGAAGCATCTATGGGGGCCGACGCCGACGGGGCGCCCCGGAGCCAGGAGGGCGGCAGCATCTATCTTACCGATGAGCCCGCCGTAGGAAACGGCATGTCGGACGAGAGCCAGGACAACAGCGAAAACTGGAAGCAGATGACCGGCAGCGCCGAAACCGTCAATGCACTGACTCTTACGGGCCAGGACGCCAAAGACGCGAAGGCGGCGCTGGACGCGGTGGACATCCAGCCCGCGAAAACTGAAACCGACCGTTACATCTATGTCCTAACCGAGCAGCAGGCGCAGGAGCTGGGCCGGACGGTGGACGCCCTGTACGGTGTGGAGGGCAGTCTGACACTGATCCTGGAGGTAACGGAATGAAGAATCTCACCACACGCAGGCTGGCCGTCTCCGGCATGATCGGCGCGGCCTATGCCGTTATGGCCATCTTCGGCTCGGTATTCGGGCTGACCTTCGGCCCCATCCAGTTCCGGTTCTCCGAGGCCCTGTGCGTCACGCCGTTCCTCTTTCCGGAGGCGGTAGGCGGACTGTTCGTGGGCTGCCTCATCGCCAATCTGTTCAGCCCCTACGGCCTGCTGGACATCATCATCGGCTCTCTGGCCACGCTGATCGCCGCGTGGCTCACCTCCCGGTGCCGCAGCCGCTGCCTGGCCCCGCTGCCGCCGGTGATCGTCAACATGCTGCTGGTGGGCGGCCTGCTGACCTTTGAGCAGACCGGCTTCACCGCGGCATTCATGCCCGCCTTCTGGTACAACGCCTGCTCACTGGCCGTCAGCGAGGCGGTGGTGTGCTATGTTCTGGGCCTTTTGCTGCTGAAAGCCCTGGAGAAAACGAAATATTTCAAGGAATTGCAAAAAAAAGATTGACTTTTTCCGCAGGAATGGTAAAATAATTAGGCTCGCGTATTATGGCAAGTCGCGGGCAAATCCTTGCTCCTATCAAGGAATAGGGGCCATTAGTCCAGAAGGAGGTGCAAAAGTATGGCTAAGATTTCCGCCAACTATGAGGTCGTTTACATCATCGACCCTGCACAGGGTGAGGAGGCTGTTGCCGCGATCGTGGCAAAGTTCCAGGCTCTGGCTGAACAGCATGCTTCCAACGTCGTCGTCGACGAGTGGGGCAAGCGTCGTCTCGCTTACGCGATCAACTACAAGACCGAAGGCTATTATGTCCTGATGTCCTTCACCAGCGCGCCGGAATTCCCCCGTGAGCTGGATCGTATCCTGGGCATTACCGAGGGTGTCATGCGTTCCATGATCGTCTGCAAGGACGAGTAAGGAGGGCGGCATGCTCAACAAGATCTTCATCATGGGTCGCCTGACCCGTGACCCCGAGCTGCGCCGCACGCAGTCCGGGACCCCTGTCACCAGCTTCTCCCTGGCGGTGGACCGTGATTTCAAGTCCCAGTCCGGCGAGAAGGAAACGGATTTCATCGACGTGGTGGCGTGGCGCAGCACTGCTGAGTTCGTCGCCAAGTACTTCACCAAGGGCCGCATGGCCGTTGTGGAGGGCCGTTTGCAGATCCGCGATTGGCAGGACAGAGACGGCAATAAGCGCCGCAGCGCGGAGGTTATTGCCGACAACGTGTATTTCGGCGACAGTCGGCCCAGCGGCGGCAATGGCGGTTCGTTCAACGACGGCCCGGCCTATGCCGCGCCCAGCGCACCCGCTTACAGCGCACCCACCGGCGGCTATGCCGCGCCCGTGGGCGGCGATTTTGCCGAGATCGACGACGAGGACGGCGACCTGCCGTTCTGATCCGTGTTCCAGGACACACCAATAATACGATAAGGAGGACTATTCCATGGCTATGGAACGTGAAAACAGACCCGCACGCGGCGGCGTCCGCAAGCGGAAGAAGGTTTGCCAGTTCTGCGTGGATAAGTGCGAGCATATTGATTATAAGGATGCTGCCAAGCTGCGTCGCTTCATCAGCGAGCGCTCCAAGATCCTGCCTCGCCGCACCACCGGTACCTGCGCTATGCACCAGCGCCAGCTGACCGAGGCCATCAAGCGCGCCCGTCAGATCGCCCTGCTGCCCTTCGTCACCGAGTAAGACGAACAATACGCAACAAAAAGCTCCACCTATCCGGGTGGAGCTTTTTTGTGTGGATTTTTTGGGAGGAGTTTCGCTCTCCGGAGAGACCTACTTTTGCCAATAGCGGCAAAAGTAGGCAAAAACGCCAGAAGAAACCTCCGGTTTCTTCACTTCCGGGCGCGCTATGATGCTTTTAGCCCTGTGACCATGTACCGCACGCTCACGCAAAATTTTCATTGTCGTGCTGTCATCGAATCGTCTCTGCTCCAGCGCCGCTGCCGCTGATGCCTACGCCGAACAACGTAATAAGTTCTACCGTTGAGGATGTGAGCGGCAGCGGTGCAGGAAGAAAGTCGATGCGTCATACAAAACGAAATCGACTGTGTTCCGCGAACGCGTGGTACAAGGTTACGGCTTTGCAAAATGAACAGCGTGGGCGGATTCTTAAACCGCAGGTTTAAGCTGTCCTTTTGGGTACTTTTGGGACAGCGGCCAAAAGTACCTCGTCCCCGCAGGGACGAAATGCCTCTTCGCCCCGACGGGTGAAGCTTCCAAAACGCAAAGGACGGGTCATCCCGTTCTTTGCTTATTTCCTATTTACCGCACCATGCTCCGGTCGATCTCCGCCAGAGAGTGGGCGCCGCACATCAGCATGGTGTCCTCCAGCTCGGCCTTCAGCTTGGCCACCAGCACGGCGGGGCCTTCCTCGCCGCCGCCATACACCATGTTGACAAAGGGGCGGGCGATCAGCACGCCCCTGGCGCCCAGGGCCAGGGCCTTGAACACATCCATACCGGTACGGATGCCGCCGTCCACCAGCACCATCACGTCCTTGCCGACGGCGTCCACGATCTCCGGCAGCACCTCCGCCGTGGCAGGGCACTGATCCAGCACACGGCCGCCGTGGTTGGACACGATGATGGCCTTGGCACCGGCCTTCACGGCCTTCTCCGCGCCTTTGGCGGTCATGATGCCCTTCAGGATGAAGGGCACACCGGCGTAGTCGGCGATCTCCTTCAGCTGCTCCACCGTCTTGCTGCCGGCGGGCGGCGTCAGGTTCTTCAGGAAGGGCAGGCCCGCGCCGTCGATGTCCATGGCGATGGCCCACGCGCCGCACTTCTTGGCCATGTCCATCTTCTGCATCACCAGCTCCTGGTTCCAGGGCTTGATGGTGGTGACGCCCGCGCCGTGATTCTCGCCGATGGCGTTGACGGCGGCCTCCATGACGGCGGGGTTGGTGCCGTCGCCGGTGAAGGCCAGGATGCCCGCCTTGGCGCAGGCGGTGACCAGCAGGTCGTTATAGGTCAGGTCATCATACTTGTCGCCATAGTGCAGCTGCATGGCGCCCACGGGGCCCGCCATGACGGGGATGGTCAGCTGATGACCGAAGAAATCAAAGGTGGTGTCCGCCGGGCCGTTCTCACAGATGGTGTCCATGTTGACGCACAGCTCCTGCCACTTCTGATAGTTGCGGATGAAGCCGGTGCCCAGACCTTTGGCGCCGGGGCCGGGGACGGTGTTCTTGCAGGCCATACCGTTGCAGATCTTGCAGGATTTGCAGAAAGGCCCGATCTGATCGCGGGAGCGATCCAGGATCTCCTGATATGTCATGTCTCATTCCTCACTTTCAAATCGCCGCGCAGGGCGTAGGTATGGCATATCATATCACGATTTGGGAAATATGCAAGAACTTTTCTCGCTTTTTTCGTCAGGATACTCAATTCATTCTCAGCCGATCCAGCCCATCATTTTGATGAAGCTCCACGCCAGCTTCAGACCGTAGAAGATGATCACCGCGCCGCATACTTTATTGATGATGTTCAGGAGCTTGTCGTTGAACTTGGCGCTGAACAGGGAGATGATGGTGGAGATGCCCAGGAACCACAGCACCGACGCGCTGGCAAAGCCGCAGATGAAGAAGAGATCGCTGCCCGCCGGAAGACTGGCCCGGAAGGCGCCCAGCATCATGGTGCCGTCAATGATAGCCTGGGGATTGAACCACGTCACCACGCAGGCGGTGGAGATTACCTTCCAGATGGGCACGTTCACGTCCCGTCCGCCCTCCATGCTGGCCTTGGCGCGCAAAAGTCCGATGCCGATCCAGATGACGATCAGGCTGCCGATGCCCAGGATCACCTTCTGCAGCCACGGCAGCGCCTGCATCAGGGCGCCTACACCCAAAAAACAGGCAAGGCCCAGGGTGATGTCGAAGAAAATGACAATCAGCGCCGTCAGATAGACCCGGCTGCGCTTCTGTGTCAGGGCGGTGTTGATAACGAACAGATTCTGCAGGCCGATGGGAGCCACATAGGCAAGGCCCATGGTGAGGCCCTGAAGATAGATATTCATATTGGCTATTTACTCCTTTTTTCTTACCTGCTATAATCATAGCACGATAGCCGGAAAACGCAAGAGCGCAGATTTTCATAACAAGGTCAGGAGGAGCTTACCATGTCCCATTACGATTGTCCCTGCATGGAGAAATGCCCGCTGCACTACGCCATGAGCGTCATCGGCGGCAAGTGGAAGGTGCAGATCGTCTGCGCCCTGGTCAACACGGGCTCGCTGCGGTATAACGCCCTGCGCAGCAAGCTGGACGGCATCAGCAACACGGTGCTGGCCTCCTCCCTGCGTGAGCTGGAGGCCGACGGCCTTGTGGTGCGCACGGTGTATCCCGAGGTGCCGGTGCGGGTGGAGTACAGCCCCACCGACGACTGCCGCGCCCTGCTGCCCATCCTGGAGCAGTTAAGCGACTGGGCCGAGGCCCGGATGACGGCGCAACAGGGGTGAAACGGGCGATTGTTCACAAATAATTCAACTCTCCCGCTCTTGACATTCCGCCCTGCCGGTGGTACACTGGGTTAGCACTCAGAGATAACGAGTGCTAAACGGAGAAAAGCCATGGAATTGACAGCGCGAAAAAAGCAAATATTGAAGATCGTGGTGGAGAGCTACATCGACACCGCCGAGCCGCTGGGTTCCAAGGCCATCGCCCAGCGGATGCCGGAAAAGGTCAGCTCCGCCACCGTCCGCAACGAGCTGGCGGAACTGAGCGACATGGGCTACTTAGAGCAGCCCCACACCAGCGCCGGGCGCATTCCGTCGCCGCTGGGCTACCGGCTGTACGTCAACGAGCTGATGGAGCGCAAGCCCATCTCCGACGAAGAGGCCGCCCAGATCAACAGCACCCTGCAGCAGGAGCTGAAGGGCACCGACCAGGTGATCGCCAAGACGGGCCAGATGGTGTCCAGCTTTGTGGACTACCCCACCTACGCGGTGGCGGATCACACCGCCGACGCCACGGTGCGCCGGTTCGAGCTGATCGCCGTGGACACGGCGTCGGTGATCGCGGTGGTGATGCTGTCGGACAGCCGGGTGAAAAGCCGTCTGATGCCGTTGAGCTTGCCGCTGGAGGCGGAGACGCTGCCTCAGATCAGCCACCTGCTGAACACCCACTTTACGGGCATCAGTCCGACAGACATGAATGCCCACCTGATGAACCTGTCGGATCAGGTCAGCGGCCAGTGGTTTCTGCTGCTGAACCAGGTGGTGGAATATGCCGCCGAGCTTTTGAAGGAGAGCCGGCAGCACGAGGTGTTCACCAACGGCGCCAGCCAACTGCTGAAGTTCCCGGAGTTCCGGGACATCGACAAGGCCCACGACCTGATGCACTTTATGGTGGACAGCAAGGAACAGCTTCCCGTCCCCGCCGACGGCAGCGCCATGCAGATCCTCATCGGGCCGGAGAACGTCAACGACGCCCTGAAGGAGAGCAGCGTGGTGGTGGCCAGCTACGATATCGGCGACGGCATGCGGGGCCTTGTGGGCGTGGTAGGCCCCACCCGCATGGATTACGCCACCGTGGCCGCCCGCCTCAGCTACTTTGCCGAGAGCCTGACCCGCATGTTCGGAAAGCACCAACTTCCCCCAAAGGAGAATGAGATACAATGAGCGATAAGAAGAAAAAGGATATCCCCGCACAGGAGCCGGAAAACGAGAACACCGTTCCTGTAACGGAGGAGACAGCGAATACGGAAGCCGCCGTTGAGGAGACTGCCCCCGAGACCTTCACCGTCACGAAAGAGCAGATGGAGAAGATGGAGGGCCTGGCCAAGCTGGTGGCGGACGTCAACGACAAATACCTGCGTCTGGCCGCGGAGTACGACAACTACCGCAAGCGCACTGCCAAGGAGAAGGAAAGCATCTACGGCGACGCCAAGGCCGACACCATCAAGCCCCTGCTGGCGGTGTACGACAACCTGGAGCGGGGCATCGCCCAGTATGACGAGGCGGATGTCCACCGTCAGGGTCTGGAGCTGATCCTCCGCCAGTTCAGCGAGGCGCTGACCAAGCTGGGCGTCACGGAGATCGAGGCCAAGGGCCAGCCCTTTGACCCGGAAAAGCACAACGCCGTCATGCATGTGGAGGACGAGGAAGCCGGAGAAAACACCGTGGTCGAGGTGTTCCAGAAGGGCTTCATGCTGGGCGACAAGGTGCTGCGCTTCGCCATGGTGAAGGTAGCCAACTAAATTGTCATTCCCTATTTTAATATAGTAAGCAAATAAAAATTTTAAGATAAAGCTACAGGAGGCAATCATTATGTCTAAAGTTATCGGTATTGACCTTGGTACCACCAATTCCTGCGTCGCCGTGATGGAAGGCGGCGAGGCTGTTGTTATCGCCAACGCGGAAGGCAACCGCACCACCCCGTCTGTGGTGGCATTCTCCAAGACCGGTGAGCGTATGGTAGGCCAGGTGGCAAAGCGCCAGGCCATCACCAACCCCGATCGCACCATCTCCTCCATCAAGCGTGAGATGGGCACCGACCACCGCGTCACCATCGACGGCAAGAGCTATACCCCCCAGGAGATCAGCGCCATGATCCTGCAGAAGCTGAAGGCGGACGCCGAGGCTTACCTGGGCCAGACCGTCACCGAGGCCGTCATCACCGTCCCCGCCTACTTCACCGACTCCCAGCGTCAGGCCACCAAGGACGCCGGTAAGATCGCCGGCCTTGATGTCAAGCGTATCATCAACGAGCCCACCGCCGCCGCGCTGGCCTACGGTGTGGATAAGGAGCAGGCCCAGAAGATCATGGTCTACGATCTGGGCGGCGGCACCTTCGATGTGTCCATCCTGGAGATCGATGACGGCGTGATCGAGGTGCTGGCTACCGCCGGCAACAACCGTCTGGGCGGCGATGACTTCGACCAGTGCATCATGAAGTACCTGGTCAGCGAGTTCAAGCGCACCGACGGCATCGACCTGAGCGGCGACAAGGTTGCCATGCAGCGCCTGAAGGAGGCCGCCGAGAAGGCCAAGATCGAGCTGTCCGGCGTTACCACCAGCAACATCAACCTCCCCTATATCACCGCCGACGCTACCGGCCCCAAGCACCTGGACGTGACCCTGACCCGGGCCAAGTTCAACGAGCTCACCGGCCATCTGGTGGACGCCACCATGGGCCCCGTGCGTCAGGCCATGTCCGACGCCGGTCTGAAGCCCTCCGACCTGGCCAAGGTGCTGATGGTGGGCGGCTCCAGCCGTATCCCCGCCGTTGTGGAGGCCGTGAAGAACTTCACCGGCTCCGAGCCCTTCAAGGGCATCAACCCCGATGAGTGCGTGGCCATGGGCGCTGCCCTGCAGGCCGGCGTGCTGACCGGCGACGTCAAGGGCCTGCTGCTGCTGGACGTCACCCCCCTGTCTCTGGGTATCGAGACCATGGGCGGCGTGTGCACCCGCCTGATCGAGCGCAACACCACCATCCCCGTCAAGAAGAGCCAGATCTTCTCCACCGCCGCCGACAACCAGACCTCCGTCGAGGTCAACGTCCTGCAGGGCGAGCGTGAGATGGCCGCCGCCAACAAGAGCCTGGGCCGCTTCCACCTGGACGGCATCGCTCCGGCCCGCCGCGGCGTGCCTCAGATCGAGGTCACCTTTGATATCGACGCCAACGGCATCGTCAACGTCAGCGCCAAGGATCTGGGCACCGGCAACGCCCAGCACATTACCATCACCTCTTCCTCCAACATGTCCAAGGAGGACATCGAGAAGGCCGTCAAGGAGGCCGAGCAGTATGCCGCCGAGGACGCCAAGATCAAGGAGAAGGTGGAAGTCCGCAACCAAGCCGACCAGATGGTCTATCAGGCAGAAAAGACCCTGAACGAGGTGGGCGACAAGGTGCCCGAGAGCGAGAAGGAGCCCATCAAGGCCGGTATCGAGAAGCTGAAGGAGACCCTGAAGGGTGAGGACACCGACGCCATCAAGGCCGCCACCGAGGAGTTGACCCAGCTCTTCTATAAGATGAGCGAGAAGCTGTACCAGCAGCAGGCGCCCCAGGGCGATCCCAACATGGGCGGTCAGCAGCCCGGCGGCGACCCCAACGGCGGCCAGCAGTACTACGACGCCGACTACAAAGTAGTCGATGACGACGATCAGAACAAGTAAGTAATGTATCCCGCAATAAGGGGCAGGGTGACCTGTCCCTTGTTGTGGCGTTTAGGAGACAACACCTATGGCTCAGGAAAAACGAGATTATTACGAGGTCCTCGGCGTCAGCAAGGGCGCGTCGGAGGACGAGATCAAAAAAGCATATAAAAAGCTGGCCCGCAAGTATCACCCGGACATGAACCCCGGCGACAAGGAGGCTGAGGAGAAGTTCAAGGAGGTCAACGAGGCCAACGAGGTGCTGTCCGATCCCGATAAGAAGGCCCGGTACGACCAGTTCGGCTTCGCGGGCGTGGATCCCAGCTATGGCGCAGGTGCTGGCGGTCCCGGATGGGGCGACGGCGCGGCAGGCTTCGACTTCGGCGATCTGGGCGACATTTTCGGCAGCTTTTTCGGCGGCGGCTTCGGCGGTCAGCAGCGGCGCAACCCCAACGCGCCCCAGCGGGGCGAGAGCATCCGCGCCGCCGTCACCGTTACCTTTACCGAGGCGGCCTTCGGCTGCGAGAAGGAGATCTCCGTGGAGCGCAGCGAGCAGTGCCCCACCTGTAAGGGCAACGGCTGTGCCGCGGGCACTACCCCGGAGGTGTGTCCCACCTGCCACGGCAGCGGCAGCGTCCAGACCCGGCGGCAGACGCCCATGGGCGTATTCGCCTCCACGGCGCCCTGCACCAAGTGCGGCGGCACCGGCCGGATCATCCACCAGCCCTGCCCCGACTGTCACGGCCAGGGCCGCATCCGCAAGCGCCGGGCCATCAAGGTCAACATCCCCGCCGGTATCGACGACGGCCAGACCATCTCCCTGCGGGGACAGGGCCACGCCGGTAAGAACGGCGGCCCCAGCGGCGACCTGCTGATCACCGTGATGGTGCAGCCCCACGAGATCTTCCGCCGGGAGGGTACCTCCGTATTCTGCGAGGCCCCCATCACCTACGCCCAGGCGGTGCTGGGCGGCACGCTGGAGATCCCCACCATCGACGGCAAGGTGAAGTACGACATCCCCGAGGGCACCCAGACCGGCAGCGTATTCCGCCTGCGGGGCAAGGGCATCCCCTCTCTGAACGGCCGGGGCCGGGGCGACCAGTACGTCACCGTCAATATCGAGACCCCGAAAAATCTGAACAAGGAGCAAAAGGAAGCCCTGAAGAAGTTCAGCGACCTGCTGGGCGAGAGCAACTACGAAAAGCGGAAGAGCTTCTTTAAGAAACACTGATGTATCTGGCTGATTATCATGTACACTCCTCCTGTTCGCCGGACGGCCGCCTGACCATGGCAGACATGGCGCGGCAGGGCATCGCCCGGGGCCTGGATGAGATCTGCTTCACCGACCATGTGGACACCATTGAGTGGGGCACCACCCACCTGCGCAGCGACTGCTATGACTGGGAAAAGGCCCGGCAGCAGTACCAGGACGCGGTGGGGCAGTACGGTGACCGCATCCGGCTGAAGCTGGGTGCGGAGTTGGGTGAGGCGTACCTGGGTTTTGACTGTGCCCAGCGCCAGATGGCCGATGCGCCGCCGCTGGACTTCGTCATCGGCTCTGTCCATATGACCCGCGACGACAACGGCTGGTTCGACCTTTTCTACATCGACGGCGACCGGGACGACGCCTATTACCACGCCGTCATCGACGCTTACTTAGAGGAGGAGCTGAAGCTGGCGAAATGGGGCCAATTCAGCGTACTGGGCCACCTGACCCTGCCGGTGCGCTGCATCAACGAGATGCGCCATAAAGACATCTCCTTCCGGCCCCACATGGCCCAGATTGAGGAGATCCTCCGCACCATCATTCCCCGTGGGCTGGGCATCGAATGCAACACCAACCGGGGCAATACGCCCCTGCCGGACGCCGACATTCTGACGCTGTACCGCCAGCTGGGCGGCGAGATCATCACCCTGGGCTCCGATGCCCACACGACGGCGCATCTGGGCTGCGCCATCGAGGCGCGGCAGGCGCTGCTGCGGCAGTGCGGCTTCCGCTATTTCACCACCTTCGATCGCATGAAGCCCTCATTCCAAGCGCTTTAAGAAAACAAAACACCACAGAACTACCAACAGGAGGAACATCATCATGAAAATTGCCATCGGCTGTGACCACGGCGGCTATCTGCTGAAGCAGGACATTCTCATCTGGCTGGAGGAGCACGACTACGAGTTCGAGGACTTCGGCTGCTACAACACCGAAAGCGTGGACTATCCCGTGTACGGCGAGAAGGTGGCCCGTGCCGTGGCCAGCGGTGAATGTGACAAGGGCATCGTCATCTGCACCACCGGCATCGGCATCTCCATGTCCGCCAACAAGGTCAAGGGTATCCGCTGCGCCCTGTGCGGCGACAGCTACAGCGCCGAGATGACCCGCCGCCACAACGACGCCAACGTGCTGGCCATGGGCGCCGGCATCATCGGCCCCAACCTGGCCAAGAAGATCACCGAGGTGTTCCTGACCACCGAGTTTGAGGGCGGCCGCCATGCCCGCCGCGTGGGCCTGCTGGACAACATCCAGCCCTGACCATGACCAAGGGATATCACAATTACCGTGGCCGTGGCCGCCGCCAGAAGCGGCTGCTGGCTGTGGTGCTGGTGCTGGTGATCCTGGCGGCGGTAGCATTTCTGGTGATCCAGAATTACATCGTATACGACGACGCGGGCAAGGCCCACATCGAGTGGCCCTTCCGCAAGGATGAGCCTCAGCCGGATACACAGGAGCCCGCCATACCGGACAACGACGTGACCATCGACTATGTGGACAACGGCTATATGCCCCATCTGGAGGCGCTGCACGCCCGGATGCTACCCGCTGACGTACTGCGGCAGGATCCCCAGACGGTGCTGGACAGCCTGACGGAAAACGCCTACGCCGTGGAGACCAAGCGCGTCAACGGCTCCATCACCTACACCACGGCGGTAGATGTGCCGCAGCAGGTGGACGTGGCCCAGTATGACACCATGGCTAATCTCCAAACGCTGCTGGCTGGCGACGCCTATTCCATCGCCCGCATGTCCGTGTTCTGCGACAGCTATTTCGTCCGGGCCTATCCCGACGCGGCTATGCGCGTGGAAAGCGGCAGCTACTGGTACGATGCCGCCAGCATGGCCTGGCTGGATCCCAGCAATCCCCAGGTGCTGGTGTATATCACCACCCTGTGCCAGGAGTATGCCCAGCTGGGCTTTGACGAGATCGCCCTGGACTATTTCAGTTATCCCACCACCGGACGGCTGGAATCCATCGCGGGACTGGAGGGCGTGGATAAGGTGCAGGTGCTGACGGACTTTGTCCAGAGCCTGCGGGCCAACCTGCCGGACGGCGTGAAGCTCAGCATTGTCCTGCGCGGCGAGCCCTCCGCCGACTTCGGCCTGTCACCGGAGCTGCTGACCCAGAACTTCGACCGCATCTATCTGGAAGCCGGCGTGGATGCCGCGGCGCTGCGGCAGCAGCTGCCGGAGAAGTTCGACGCCGATACCCGGCTGGTGCCCATCGTCGCCGCCCCGGCGGAGAGCGGAAGCTATGTCGTAAAAGGATAACAGGCAAAAAGACCATCTGGTTTGGCCGGACGGCCTTTTGTATCCTGTGTGTTGACAACGGCGCAAGCGGCTGTTATCATGGAAGTACAAACATAGAAAAGGAGAGAGCCCTATGCATCAAATAATTTTCCTTGTCATCGCGGCTGTTCTTGCGATTGCCGCAACGGTGCTGGCGTTCATCTTCATCGTGCCGGAAAAGCGCCGTGAGAAAATGAATGCCTTTGGCAGATTCCTGCAAGACCTTTGCAGCTTCAAGTTTCTTGTGGTGGAAAAGATCCTGCAGGCGCTGTACATCTTCTCTACGGCTTTCATTGTCCTCTACGGTGTGATGCAGCTGTTCAATATCCAGAGAGATTACTGGAGCGGCGGTGTCAAATGGATGGGCGGCATGGGACTGCTGTACATCGTTCTGGGTCCCATTGTCGTTCGCCTCAGCTATGAGCTGCTGATGATGGTGGTCCTGCTGGTGAAGAATGTGATCGCCATCAACCATAAGCTGGCCGATCAGACCGGAAGAGCCGCCGGTGATGTGTTTGCCACGCCCGACGTGCAGGAGCTGAAGGTCGCCGTCCTCCAGCGCAAGACGCAGGCTCCGGCACAGGAGCCGGTGCAGGCGGCATGGGCCCCGGTGCAGCCTCCCATGCAGGAGCCAATACAGGCCCCGGTGCAGCCTCCCATGCAGGAGCCGATGCAAGCCCCGGTACAGCCCGCCCTTTTCTGCAAAGAGTGCGGCACCAGATTGGAAAATGGCGTCTGCCCCCGCTGCGGCACTCCTGCCCAGCAGTAAAATGCCCTATACAAAAAGATGCCGTCCGGCTTTCGACCGGACGGCATCTTTACTTTATAGAAGCTCATCTGCCAGTGCATCCAGCTGCGCCTTGTTCTCCTCCGTCATGGCGGAGCGGATGGTCACCGTGCTGCCCAGGGTCACGTTCTTGCAGCCCTCCAGCAGCTTCTTCATCTCCTTAGCGGCGGCAGGCGCCCAGGAGCCGTTCTCGATGAACGCCACCTGGCGGTTCTGATAGTTCCGCTCGGTGAGATGCTGGATGAACTCCCGCATGGCCGGGAACAGGAAGCCGTTATAGGTGGGCGCGGCCAGCACCAGCTTGCCGTAGCGGAAGGCGTCCTCCACCGCCTCGGCCCAGTCGTCCCGCTGCACGCAGGTGACCGCCACCTTGGGGCAGCCCTTCTCCTTCAGCTTCTGGGCCAGCAGCTCCACGGCCTTCTCCGTGTTGCCGTACACCGAGGCGTAGGTGATCATGACGCCCTCGCTCTCCACGCCGTAGCCCGACCAGATGCCGTACAGCCGCAGGGCCTCCGCCAGCTCCGCGCCGGTCAGCACCGGGCCGTGAAGGGGGCACACCGTCTGGATGTCCACCGCAGAGGCCTTCTTCAGCAGCGCCTGTACCTGCGCGCCGAACTTACCCACGATGCCGAAGTAGTAGCGCCGCGCCTCGCAGGCCCAGCCCTCGGGATCCTCCACATCTAAAGCACCAAACTTGCCCAGTCCGTCGGCGGAAAACAGCACCTTGTCCGTGCTGTCATAGGTGACGATGACCTCCGGCCAGTGTACCATGGGGGCCGTCAGGAAGGTCAACGTGTGATGGCCCAGCGCCAGCGTGTCACCCTCGCCCACCACCAGACGGCGGTCGGCGTAATCGCTGCCGTAGAACTGCTTCATCATGCGGAACGCCGCCTGAGAGGCCACCACAGTGGCGGCGGGCCAGGCATCCATAAAGCGCACGATGTTGGCGCTGTGATCCGGCTCCATGTGCTGCACCACCAGATAGTCCGGCGTGCGGCCCGCCAGCGCCGCCGTCAGGTTGTCCATCCACTCTCCGCCGAAGTGGGCGTCCACCGTGTCCATAACGGCCACCTTCTCGTCCAGAATGACGTAGGAGTTGTAGGCCATGCCCAGGGGCACGTCGTACTGCCCCTCAAACAGCGTCACCTGATGATCGTTGACGCCGATATAGCGGATATCGTTGCTGATAAACAAGATAGAAACCTCCTTTAAGGGAAAAGGCGCCCGGCAGCGAAAACCGCCAGGCGTCCTTAGAGAATACGCTGATTGTTACGCCTCGGTGGGACGGGGACGGCGATACTCCTGGGCCTTCTCCTCGCCGCGCAGGACGCGTAGGGCACCCTGGGCCAGAGCCAGCAGCTCATCCTCGCCGGGATACACGGTGATGGGAGCGATCCAGTCCACCATCTCGCTGATGGCGTCCACGGTCTCCTTGCCGTAGGCGATGCCGCCGGTCAGGATGATCTGATCCACCTTGCCCTTCATGACAACGGCCATGGCGCCCACTTCCTTGGCGATCTGATAGTGGAAGGCGTCCACCACACCGGCAATCTTCTTGTCGTTCTTGGCCTCGGCCAGCAGATAGCGCATGTCGTTGGAGCCGGTATAGGCCACCAGACCGCCGCGGCCGGACAGCATGCGGTTCAGCTCGGTCTCGGTATACTTGCCGGAGCAGCACAGCTTCACCAGCTGGCCGGTGGGCAGAGAGCCGGAGCGCTCGGGAGAGAAGGGGCCGTCGCCGTCCAGGGCGTTCTGGGTGTCGATGACGCTGCCGTGGCAGTGTGCGCCCACGGAGACGCCGCCGCCCAGGTGGCAGACGATCAAGTTCAGATCCTCGTAGTTCTTGCCGTTCTCCTTGGCATAGCGCTTGGCAACGGCCTTCTGGTTCAGAGCGTGGAAGATGCTGACGCGCTGGAACAGGGGGTGACCGGCATAGCGGGCCACGTCAGACAGCTCGTCCACCACCACGGGGTCAACGATGTAGGAGGGGATACCCAGGGAATCGCCGATCTCGCGGGCGATGATGCCGCCCAGGTTGGAGGCGTGCTGGCCCTGCACACCGATGGTGCAGTCGTTCACCAGATTGTCGTTGACGGCGTAGGTGCCGCCGCGGATGGGGCGCAGCAGACCGCCGCGGCCGGAAACGGCAGACAGGGTGTTGATATCGAAATTCTCTTCCCGCAGCGCCTTCAGCACCAGCTGGCAGCGCCAGTCCTTCTGGGCGGGGATGGAGTTGAACTGGGCGATATCCTCGGCGCTGTGACGCAGGGTCTTGTCAAACAGCAGGTTCTCGTCCTCATAGACACCGATCTTGGTGGAAGTAGAACCGGGGTTGATAACAAGGATCTTGAAAGACATTTTTTGTTCCTCCTGTGTATGGTAATTCGCCACCATAAAAAATTTCCAACCCATATTATACAAAACTTTTTTCCCGCTGTAAAGCGTGAATTTACACAGAAAACCGCGATGACGGTTGACAAAGTCTACATTTTGGAGTATGATACCAAAAAATGCACCGAAAATACATCAAAAAGCGATGAAAGAGAGAGTAACCGGCAGATACCGCCACAAGAGAGCCCGGAAAGGTGAAAGCGGGCGCGGAGGAAACCGGCGAACATGGCTCCGGAGCTGTCCGGCCGAACGGGATATCCCTCAGGCCGGGACGGGAAGCGCCCGTTACCGCGCGGGAGTGTGATGGCACTCCATAAGGCTTTGGCCGCGAGGCCGGGGCGAAGCAAGGTGGTACCGCGATAAAGTGAAAGTCGCCCTTGACGCGTTTTGCGTTAAGGGCGTTTTTAATTTGTATATCCCCGGAAAAAGCAGGAAAAATAATATTTTAAGCCGTCCTTCCATTCGGGGCGGCGGAAAAGGAGAGATATCCCCATGGAAAAGAAAAAGTTTTATATCACCACACCCATTTATTACCCCTCTGACAAGCTGCACATCGGCCACAGCTACTGCACCGTGGCCACCGACGCCATCGCCCGCTATAAGCGCCTGCAGGGCTACGACGTCATGTTCCTGACCGGCACCGACGAGCACGGCCAGAAGATCGAGACCAAGGCCCAGGAGGCCGGCATGACCCCCCATGCCTTCGTGGATCGCATCGTGGACGGCCCTCGGGGCGTCCGTGATCTGTGGAAGCTCATGAACATCTCCAACGACCGCTTCATCCGCACCACCGACGACTACCACTGCGAGGCCGTGCAGAAGATCTTCAAGAAGATGTACGAAAACGGCGACATCTACAAGGGCGCCTATAAGGGCAAGTACTGCACCCCCTGCGAGAGCTTCTGGACGGAGAGCCAGCTGGTAGACGGCAAGTGCCCCGACTGCGGCCGTGAGGTTCACGACGCCGAAGAGGAGGCCTACTTCTTCCGTCTGAGCAAGTACGCCGATAAGGTGCAGCACCTGCTGGAGGACACCGACTTCCTGCAGCCCCGCACCCGCGTCAATGAGATGGTCAACAATTTCATCAAGCCGGGTCTGGAGGATCTGTGCGTCAGCCGTACCAGCTTTAGCTGGGGCATCCCCGTGGACTTCGACCCCGGCCATGTGGTGTACGTCTGGGTGGACGCCCTGTTCAACTACTGCACCGCCATGGGCCTGTATAACGACAAGTATCACGATTTCGACAAGTACTGGCCCGCCGACTACCACATCGTGGGCAAGGAGATCGTCCGGTTCCACTCCATCATCTGGCCCGCCATGCTGATGAGCATGGGCCTGCCCCTGCCCAAGCATGTGTACGGCCACGGCTGGCTGGTGATCGACGGCGGCAAGATGTCCAAGTCCAAGGGCAACGTGGTCGACCCCTACGCCCTGTCCGAGATGTTCGGCGTGGACGCCCTGCGCTTCTTCCTGCTGCGCACCTTCCCCTTCGGCTCCGACGGCAACTTCTCCAACGAGCTGCTGATCTCCACCATCAACACCGACCTGGCCAACAAGCTGGGCAACCTGGTCAGCCGCACCACCGGCATGGTGGAGAAGTACTTCGGCGGCAAGCTGCCCGCCGACCGTGAGGACGCGCCCGAGGACTGCGACCTGAAGAAGACCGTCTGCGGCCTCCGCGACCGCTACGAGGCCGAGATGGAGAAGCTGCAGCTCCAGAACGGCATCGACGAGGTGTTCAAGGTCATCGACCGCGCCAACAAGTATATCGACGAGACGGCGCCCTGGGTGCTGGGCAAGGATGAGAGCAAGCGTGCCCGTCTGGCCTCCGTCCTCTATAACCTGCTGGAGACCATTCGCGTCTGCACCACCCTGCTGACCCCCGTGATGCCGGAGAGCTGCGACAAGATCTTCGTGAAGATCGGCGCCTCCGCCGAGGATCACACCTGGGACAAGGCCAACGTTTGGGGCACCCTGCCCGCCGAGGTGCAGGTGGCCAAGGGCGAGAACCTGTTCCCCCGCGTGGACACCGAGAAGGCCCTGGCGGAGTTGAACGCCATGCAGGAGGCCCAGAAGAAGGCCGCCCTGCCCGCCATCGAGCTGGAGCCCTATGTGCAGCAGGAGGTGGACTTTGACACCTTCCTGAAGTCCGATTTCCGCGCCGTGAAGATCAAGAACTGCGAGGCGGTGAAGAAGTCCGACAAGCTGCTGAAGTTCACCCTGGACGACGGCTCCGGCACCGACCGCATCATCGTCTCCGGCA